>Ga0187892_10008032_pt1 | contig 14661 bp, 10 predicted proteins | sample MA1701073metaG_FD_139345 | JGI IMG/M metagenome (GOLD analysis project Ga0187892, IMG submission 139345) | Bio-ooze microbial communities from a basaltic lava cave in the Kipuka Kanohina Cave System on the Island of Hawaii, USA - MA170107-3 metaG ... | reverse complement strand
ACGAGGATGGCACCTACCCGCAAGAAGCTCGGCAAGAGATTGATCGGCTCTTCGGAGTTCCTGTTGATTCTGGCGATCACATCTCGTTGCGGCTGATTTCAGCTCTGGACTATATTGAGGATCAGTTTGACCTGCCGATTGTGGTGATCTCTGGCTATCGCAGTCAGGAATACAATGACAATCTACGGGCGAAGGGCGGAGGAGCGGCGAGAGCCAGCTTACATATTGAAGGCATGGCAGCGGACATCAAAGTCAGAAAGAATCTGGGGAAAAAGATCTGGGAGAGTGTGAAAGACATGCGCTGTTGCGGGATCGGTTTCTACGGGGGTGACTCCGTTCATATCGATACTGGCCCGGCCCGCTATTGGACGCAAGCGACCTCTAAAGTCCGCACCAACATTTCCGAAAATAATAAACAGATTATGGTGCGGACCGATCAGGACATGTACTTGCCTGGGGAAAAAGTGGAACTCAAACTAGCGCGGATTACCGCCTATCCAATTGGTGTGGTAGCCGGATTTGCGGTTCTTGGTGACGGGCAGGAGCCTCAGGAGCTTTCTTTTGATGGAAAAAGTACGGAGTGTCTTCCGGTGCGAGAGACGACGGAAAGAGGAATGACGTGGACCGTTCCGGAGAATTTTTTGCGAGAATCGCGGGTCCGCTTTCGGCTGCGCTTTTGTGACAAACAGTTTTCGGAGATGCCAGATCAGATTGAGTCCAATGAGATCCTCATTTCGTCGAGATGATTCTTACTCGCTGAGCTCTCTTTCGCGTAGTGGATCTGCCGAAGGCCCTCTGGAGCAGCTCATAAATAGCAAAGAAGTTATCATAGCTTTTCCTGCTTTCTGCAAACTCCAGGTAGGCATCAACGTCGCTCTCTGGCGTTGGCGCTCTCGTTTGCCGCCCAAACGAGGCCCTGCGGCTTTCCCACATCCGCAACGTGGCGGCGATGCAGTGGCATTAAGTTAGGGGTCCGCTCATTCTTCAACTTTGCTCCGCTACGCTCAGGACGAGCGGAAGAAGGCCGTTCATGCTGAGCCCTTCGGCAAGCTCAGGATAAACTACGCCGCGAAGCGGCGAAGTCGAAGCACAGGGTCGTTTCCTTAACTTAATGCCATATGCCCACCTGCTTCACTCTCTGTCACGAAGTGTACGAGTGTTTTGGCGTCTGATTGAGCAGACCGTTACTCGGCGCGGCCGTGACGCAGCAGTTTCCCCGGTGTTGCTTCTGTGCACTTGCCTTCGGCGAACGTCTCGACCCCGTTGACGACAATTGAGCGATACCCCGTCGGACGCTGTACCCGACGCCATTCCCCGCCCGGCAAATCATGCACGATCTCACCGATCCAATCCGGTTCGATCCTTAGCCCGTTCAGCTCATAGACCACGACATCAGCCCAGGCTCCTTCGCGGAGTACACCACGATCACGAAAACCGGCGGCATGCGCTGGCAAAGCCGACAGACGGTAGTGGGCCTCTTCCAGGGTAATCTTCTGCTCATCCCGCACCAACCAGCGCAGAAAATCAGTGGTGAAGGCACCACCGGTAAAGAACTTCGTATGTGCACCGCCATCTGAGACACCTGGGAATGTGTACATGGAGTTGGTGATGATCTCCGCGTTGAACTCCGCGTTGAACTCTGGCTCAGGCTGGAGGAATTCTGCCTTGAGATCAGTCGCGAGCGATAAGTCGAGCATGACATCGACCGCATGCTTCCCCTCTTCGGCAGCAATCTGGCTGAGCGACTTACCAACGTATTTCTCTAACTCCGGTTGGGTTGCGACCGATTGCACAATCAAGCGGGGCAGGCGTCCGCCGATTCCAGCGGCATTCCTGTCGAGCGCACGCATTGCCTTTTCACTTTTGGCGGCTTCGCGCATCTCCGGGATGCGCATCTTTGCTGCGCGTTCTTCCTTGGTGCCGGTCAACATGTCGCGCCACGCCGCCGACACGTCATAGAGGTTCCAGTGTTCCAATGTGAACGCAAAGCCGCTGCGCACTGTCGCCCCTTGGCCGAAGATCGGCAACCCCTGGGCACGCATACGTTCCAGCCATGCCAGGCTCTTGCGATGCTGGTCGGGATCACGTTTGCTGGCGGCGATCGCGTTGTGGAGCACTGGACGCTGGGCTGTCGTTGCCAGTTTCTCCAGAAACGCCAGGTCTTCCTTGATGTGGCCGGTCGCTTGGGTGATCTGGATGAAGCCTTCGTCACGCTCGCGCAGGACCTGCGCCAGGTTCAGAATGTCTTCATCGACCATAGTATCAGTCACCATTGGTGACCCATCGTAATCGGCTTGACCCGAATGACGCCCCAGACGCTGGATAGAAAAACCACACAGTCCCGCGTCCAGACCTTCGGCGAGGAGGCGGCGCATCTCCGCGCGTTCCTGTTCTGTCGCCGGACGGGTTTTCGCAGACTCGAGCCCCATGACGTAGATCATCAGCGATGCCGTCGGCATATATTGAATGCAGTTCACGCCCTTAGGCGCTCGACTGAGCGAATTCAGATATTCAGGGATGGTTTCCCAATCCCAGTGCATTCCAGCTTCCATCGAGACATAAGGGATCGCCTCTGTTCGTGTCATCGTCAGCATTGAACGCTCACGGAAGTCCGGTTTGCATGGAGCAAAGCCAAACCCGCAGTTCCCCAGCACTAGCGAGGTGACTCCATGCCACCCAGAAATTGTGCAGTAGGGATCCCAGCGGATTTGCGCGTCGTAGTGCGTGTGCAGATCGATGAACCCTGGTGCAACGATGAGTCCATCGGCGTCGATCACCTTTTTGGCAAAGCCCGGTGCCCGCCCGCCGATCTGCGCAACCTTCCCGTCCTTGATCCACAGGTCGGCGCGGAAGCGTGGCGCTCGCGTACCGTCGACTACGGTTCCACCTTTGATCTGTATATCGAAATCTGCCATCCTTAGGTCCCTCCTTCTTTAGTTTGAGGCGCGCACCCGCGTCGCTCTCATCTGGCATGACTCTAGGACATTGCGCACATTTTCTCAAGCAGTAGAATGACCCCGCGTAACGATTTTCATAAAGGGTGAAAAATGCATTGCGCACATTGTCACTTTGAGAATCCCGAAGGCATGAATTTCTGTGGCAAGTGTGCGACTCCACTTCACCCTTCTTGTCCCCAGTGTGGCTTTGAGAACCCGCCTGGCTTTGCGTTCTGCGGCAAGTGCGCAACACCACTCACCCCTAGCACCCAGCCTCCAACAGTTGTCAGTTCTCAGTTCTCAGCTCACAATCCTCCACCGCCGGTCAGTTACACCCCGGCGCATTTAGCTGAACGGATTCGGGCGGTGTCCTTGGCAGACGGCGAGCGCAAGACGATCACCGCCTTGTTTGCCGATCTCAAAGGCTCCACGGCCTTGATCGAAGGCCTGGACCCGGAAGAAGCCCGCGCCATTATTGATCCAGCGTTGCAGCTCATGATGGATGCCGTGCATCGCTACGACGGATTTGTGGCTCAAGCGTTGGGTGATGGTATTTTTGCGCTGTTCGGGGCGCCGCTGGCCCATGAAGATCATCCCCAGCGGGCACTGTATGCCGCGCTGCGGATGCAAGAGGAGATGCGCCGCTATGCTGATCCGCTGCGAGAAAGAGGTTATCCTCCTCTCTTGATGCGGGTAGGAGTAAATACCGGCGAGGTGGTGCTGCGTTCGATTCGTAAAGATGACCTGCATGCGGACTACGTGCCGGTGGGTCATTCCACCAATCTCGCGGCGCGCATGGAACAACTGGCTGCACCTGGCTCGATTCTCGTAACGGAATACACGCATCGTCTCACCAACGGCTATTTTGCATTCAAGGCATTAGGGAAGACACAAATCAAAGGGGTGGAAGTGCTGCTCAACGTGTATGAAGTGCTTGGCGCGGGGCCACTGCGGACGCGGCTGCAAATTTCTGCCCAGCGGGGACTAACGCGGTTTGTCGGACGTGCGAGAGAGATGGAGCACCTGCAGCAAGCCCTTGCGCAGGCCAAAGCTGGCCACGGCCAAATTATCGGGGTGATGGGCGAGCCAGGGTTAGGGAAATCGCGGTTGTTCTATGAATTTGTAGGGGCGTACGGTCGTGAGCCCCTCCTCGTGTTGCAAGCCTACTCGGTCTCGCATGGCAAGGCCTCGCCGTATTTGCCGGTGATTGAACTGCTCAAGGGGTACTTTCAGATTCAACTTGCAGATGACGAACGGAGTCGCCGCCAGAAAGTCATAGGCAGAGTGTTGGAACTCGACCGTAGTTTGGAAGACACGCTGCCTTATCTCTTTGCGTTGCTCGGCATTGAAGAGCAGCCGTCTCCCTTACAACAGATGGACCCCCAGATTCGGAGGCGACGGACCTTTGAGGCACTCAAGAAACTGTTTCTGCGCGAGAGTCTCAGTCAGCCGCTGATCCTCATCTTTGAAGATCTCCACTGGATCGACACCGAGACACAGGGATTCCTCGATACCCTGAGCGAGAGTGTGGCTTCGGCTAAACTCCTGCTGTTGGTGAATTACCGGCCCGAGTATCGGCACGAGTGGGGCAGCAAGACGTACTACACTCAACTGCGGTTGGTGCCGTTTGGTAAGGCCGAGGCCGAAGAATTTCTCACGGTTCTGCTGGGTGAGCACGGGTTCCCTCTCCCAGGACAGGAGAGGCCTGTCCTGAGCAAGGTCGAAGGAGACAGGGTGAGGGTGATACAAGACGACCTTCATGCCCTCAAACAACTCATCCTCGACAAAACCGAAGGCACTCCTTTCTTTATGGAAGAGATCGTGCAGGAGTTGTTTGAACAGGGTGTGTTGGAGCGTGACGCTGTAGGGGCACGGCGCGCCGTGCCCCTACCAACCGACCTACACATTCCGACGACTGTGCAAGGCGTGCTGGCAGCCCGGATTGACCGACTGGCAGGGGAAGAAAAGGAACTCTTGCACCAGTTAGCCGTGATTGGCCGTACATTTCCGCTGGGCCTCATGCGGCAGGTCGTCACGCAGCCTGAAGAGGAACTGTATCGCCTCTTATCTTCTCTCCAGCGCAAAGAGTTCCTCTACGAGCAGCCCGCGTTTCCCGAAGTGGAGTACCTCTTCAAGCATGCGCTCACTCAAGAAGTCGCGTACAACTCGGTGCTCATCGAGCGGCGCAAAGTCTTGCACGAGCGTACGGCGCAAGCGATCGAGAGCTTGTACAGCACCAAGCTTGAAGACCACTACAGTGACTTGGCGCATCATTACAGTCGTAGTGGGAACACCCAAAAGGCAGCGGACTACCTACAACTCGCTGGGCAACAAGCCGTGCAACGCTCAGCCAATGTGGAAGCGATCGGTCACCTCACCACGGCTCTGGAGTTGCTCACGACCCTACCAGACACTCCTGAACGCGCTCAGCAAGAACTCGTGCTGCAGATCACCCTGGGTACGGCGTTGCAAGCCACTAAGGGTTATGGAACCCCCGAATTAGAGAAAGCCTATTCTCGAGCACGAGAGCTGTGTCTCCAGGTTGGAGAGGATGCTCAACTCTTTCCCATCCTCTGGGGGTTATGGGGATATTATTTTGTGCGAGGAGTACCGCGTACGACACGTGAGATGGCGGAGCAATTCTTTTCCCTGGCCCAGAACCTGCAAGACCCAGCCTTGCTCATGGTGGCCCACACGATGATGGGGGGGACAGCAGTGTGGCACGATGACCTTCTCACTGGTCGAGCCCACCTCGAACTCGCCCTTGCTTTCTATGACCCCGAGCAACACCGTTCCCTTGCCTTTCGCTATGGGCAGGATCCCGGCGTAATATGCTGCTGCTATATGGGGACGGCCCTGTGGGTGCTAGGCTATCCAGACCAAGCTTTAGCGAAGGTGCATGACGCGCTCACTTTGGCGCGCAGCCTGGCTCATCCCTTTAGCTTGGTGGAAGCCCTGGTTTCTGTTGCTCTGATTCATCAATATCGTAGGGAAGGGCATGCAGCCCAAGAACCGGCAGAGGAAGCGATTACACTTGCGACTGAACAGGGAATGCCGTTTTGGTTAGCAGAAGGGAGCATCCTGCACGGCTGGGCGTTGGCTGACCAAGGACAGGAAGAGAAAGGTATTGTCCAGATACGTCAAGGCCTTGCTCTGTGGCAGGACATAGAGATAAAAGTACTCGAGTCGTATTTTCTTGCACTGTTGGCAGAGACGTGTGGGGAAATAGGGCAAGTGGAAGAGGGGCTGAGCGTGCTGACCGAGGCGCTGGCTGCAGTGGACGACACTGGAGAGCGGTTGTACGAAGCCGAGCTGTATCGGCTCAAGGGAACGCTGACGCTTCAAAAAGAGTTCCAAGTTCAAGGTTCCCAGTTCCAAGTTGAAAATCCGCAATCCGCATTCCACAATCCGCAATTGGAGGCGGAGGAGTGTTTTCTGAAAGCCATTGAAATCTCCCGCAAACAACAAGCCAAGTCGCTGGAGCTACGGGCAACAATGAGCCTTACCCGCCTGTGGCAGCAGCAAGGCAAGGTCGCCGAAGCTCACCGTATGTTATCCGAGATCTACAACTGGTTCACCGAAGGGTTTGATACCAAAGACTTGCAAGAGGCAAAGATGTTGATTGAAGAATTGAGTCATTGAGTGATTGAGACATTGACTCATTGAAGAATTGAGAGATTGCATCATTGGGCCATTGTATCAATGAATAAATGTTCCGATCAGAAAATGAATCAATGACCCAATGGCAAAATGAGTCAATGAAAAAATGAAGGAACAGGAGGAAACGCGATGAAATTATCAAAACCACGAATTACCCCACTGACCGAAGCGGAATGGACTGAAGAGCAACGCAAAGTGCTCGAACCCGCTCATACAGAGGGGCAGGTCTATAACGTGATGGGGACGTTCGCTCGTCATTGGGCAGCGTGGAAGAAGTTTGGCGTGTGGGCGTTCCACGTGATGGGTGATACCTCGACCCTCGATCCTCGTGAACGTGAACTGCTCATTCTTCGCATCGGCTGGCTCTGTCAAGCCGAGTATGAGTGGGGACAGCATGTAGTCTTCGGCAAGAAGGCGGGTCTTACTGACACGGAGATCGAACGCATCAAAGCAGGACCAGACGCGCCAGGGTGGGCACCGTTCGATGCAACACTGTTGCGCGCGACTGACGAATTGCACAAAGACGCTTGTATCAGTGATACGACGTGGAGCGCGTTGAGCCAACGCTATAACACCCAGCAACTTATGGATGTAGTGTTTGCCGTCGGTCAATACAACCTGGTGTCGATGGCGCTGAACACGTTTGGCGTGCAATTGGATAAAGGAGTCAAAGGATTTTGAGGAGAAGGCCACATAGAGTGTTGCTATGGCAGCAGATTGCTGCTGCCATGCGTAGGGTTCACCATCTTTCTTTTTTCCCCGTAACCTTTCCTACCCCGCTGAGACAAAAATCCACTTTTCTCTTCGATGGTTACTTAGTCGTTCGGCCTGTGCTGCTGTTGTGGCCTGCTCTTTGCTGAGTAGTAATAGCAATGGGAGGCGGGGTCGACTCTGAGAGAAAGTTTAGCGGATCTGCATGATCCTCTGCAGCCGATCGACTCCCGTTCCTCCACTACCCTGTCCATGAGAAAGGAGTAACGCTATGGCAGGAACAACGCAGCACGGAATGGCAGATGCAATGACCATGTGGACGTCCGCCTTTCTTGAGGTTCCATGGGCCGGAGCACAATAGGGCTGGGGGATAGGACATGAACAAAAAGTGACAGAGGCAGTCTGGAAAGGCTACGACGCGTGGGTACGACTGACCAGCACCACGATCGACGGACTCTATAAAAACTCACTCTTTGGTACATCTGTAGCGACCTCTCTTGATCGTACGCTGCGGTGGCAGCGGCTGAGCCAGGCGTGGGTCAGCACGGCCTCTGCGAACCTGTGGCCAGCCTTGGGTCTCCCCACGGCGGCAACCGTGGAAGCCGTGCAGGAGGAGGTCCAGTCGTTGAGCACTCGTCTCAGGACGCAGGATGCGCATATTCAGGCGCTGCGTGCAGAGGTCCACCTTCTGCTCGCGGATCGTCCGCCCTACCAGGAGAAGCCTGTCCCTAGAGTCGGTCTCGAGACTCGTTTGCGGACGAGGCCGGCAAAACTCAACGGACACCGACCAATGGCCATGCCGGTCCCCTCGGTATGAAGTAGTGCGCGTAGAGAAAGGAGCTGAGTATGCTGTCCTTGTTCAGCCAACTTCCTCAATACTGGATGGACGGTGCCATTCGTTCCCTGGAGGGGCTGCGGAATGGCCTGACCGAACCGTTTCCTCATCGAGAGGATCCTCCCCCGGTGACGCCCTACGAGGTGATCTACGAAGAGGGGAAGGTTCGGCTGCGCTACTACCAAAGCGCGAAGCCGTCGCCATCTATCCCATTGTTGATCGTCTATCCCCTCATCAAACGTCCCTTCATTCTGGATCTCTTACCGGGCAAAAGTGTCGTACAAAGCCTCGTCAATCAAGGATTTGACGTGTATCTCACTGACTGGATTCCGCCCACCCGCACAGACAGTTGGCGCGGGTTCGATGCTTACGTCAATGGCGATGTGGCGAACGTCGTGCGGGAAGTACAACTGCATGCCGGGGTCGAGCAGGTGTCGATGCTGGGGTACTGTTTCGGTGCGTTACTGGCCTCTCTGGATACGGCTCTCCATCCCGAGACGATCGACAATCTCGTCACCCTGACACTCCCCTTGGACATGAGTACGCGAGAGATTCCACTCTTTAATCTCCTGGACAAGTTACGCCCGGAGACTATCGATCTGATTGCGGCGACATACGGGAACTGCCCCGCTTGGTTTGTGAAATCAGGGTTTACGGCGATGGCGCCGATCCATCACGGATTAGACAAATATGTGGGACTCTATCGCAACCAGGAAAAAGAGGGCTACGCGGAGTTTTTTGAGCTGTTCGAGCGCTGGATGGACAGTGACGTACCGCTGGCAGGTCGCATCTTTCGCGAGGTGACACGAGACATCTTTCAGCAGAACCTTCTACGCCACGGTCGCTTGCGTGTGGGCCGAGAAGTGGTGGACCTCCGACACATTACGTGCCCGGTACTCAACGTCATCGGTGCCCATGATGACGTCGTACACCCGCAATCGAGCTTGTCATTGCCCGAATGCGTTGGCAGCACGGACGCGACGAACGTGGTGTTCCCTACCGGTCACGTCGGCGTAGTGGTAAGCGCCGCGGCCCACAGGCAACTCTGGCCGCAAATCGGGCGGTGGCTGACCGCACACATTTCGCATCACCCACAGGTCCGATCGCCGTGGCCCGCTGATATGCAGACGCACTGACGTGGGACAACGACCATGCCATCAACGCGGACGCAAAAGCGCAAAGGGAAACAACATTCTTTACGGGTCCCACCTCGCGGACCAGAAAGAGGAACGAAAATGACCGAAAAAGAAAAACACCGTCCATCGCTGTCGTCATTCTCTTCTGAACTGTACGCTCCGTGGCTCACCACGATGAAACATATGATTGCGAGTTCTCTCGACACCAATGAAAAACTGACTAAGGAGGCGCTTGATCGGTACGCAGACGCCATGTCGTGGGCGAAAGATACTCCTTGGGCTCCGGTGTATAAGGCCTTCATTGCTGCGGCGCGCAAGATGCTGGAAACATCAACCATCATGGTGCGGGCGTTGTGGCAACTCGACAAAGCCAAAGATGGCCCAGAAGAGATGCAGAATGTGTAGGGAGTGGGGGGATTCGTCATTTATAAGAGCGGAGGAGGCACAGTAAAGAGGATGGAGGCATTCCTGTAATATTGTGACTCATGCGCAGGTCTACATGATGAGGCTACTGATGACATATCCTGATTATGTACTTCAGCTCGCCTTACTCCTGCGCGATCCAATCTATCGCAGTAGTCGCATGCGATCAGGGGCAAGCCAGCCGATCCTGCTGATTCCTGGCTTTCTGGTTGGGGACTGGACGCTGTGGGTTATGGCCGGATGGCTCCATCGCTTGGGGTACACTCCATATTTGTCAGGTATTGACTGGAACGTGCGTGCGCCCGAACGGACGGGAGAACTTCTGGCTCTCAGATTGACGTATATTGTCGAAGCAACCGGTCGTCCCGTTGTTATCGTGGGACACAGTCTTGGCGGACTGCTCGCCCGATTTCTCGGTGCCGCTTGTCCTGAGCTAGTCCGCCATGTGGTCGCGGTGGGCTCCCCTCTACACGATTCTCCGCACGCAGTGCATCCCTTTCTCCGTCGCGCGTTTCGTGTCTTGCAAAGGCTCAGAAAAGCGGGGGGAAAGGTCCCGTCTGATTGGCCGAACTTTGTCGCGACCGTCTCTGCACCCCTTCCGACCGGAATTGGCTCTACCGCCATCTTCTCCACCCAAGACGAAATTGTTGACTGGCGTGCGTGTGTAGACCCGCAGGGAGACAATTACCAGGTGCGAGGCCGCCATCTGGGATTAGTTGTGAACCGCGAGGTCTACCGGCTCCTGGCTGAGATCTTAGGCTCTCCTTCGTCTGTTTCCTGATCTGTACGCACAACCGAGCGCGATCTGTTCCAAAATATTCTCACTTTGTGATCTTATGACCATACGTTCCTGTTGGCCTCTCAGCAGAGTGCTGCCGACGTGCCTCATTTTTACTCCGACGACTTCCACCCGCGCGTTTGCGCTGGTGGGGAAAACTGCTGTTCATCTGCTTTGTTGCCCGCGTTCGGCTTCTCACCATCAGTGTGGCACGTGACTTGCGTACTAAATCAGACTACAAAAGATTGGCACACCAGCGGTGTCACCCTGAGTGCAACGAAGGGTCTCTCAGAGAGATTCTTCGCGGAGTTTATCCTGAGCGAAGTTGAAGGGCTCAGAATGACAGCCCTGGATGATCGCCTCGTAAAGTGCACGAATGTTATGCCCTCTGAATTAGCGGTCACCCGACCTGACCGTCCGCACAAGCGTTTCGGGCTCATTTTACAAGGCAACAGAGGACTTGTGTAACAAGCTCTTCATAGCGGGTACATCACAGCGAAATCACACCCGTATAGACAAATACACTCTTAAAAAACCAGCAAGTGATGTCCACTGTCATTAGACACGCGCGTCACGAGTCAACAGGAGGTTAGCGATGAATGGACAAGTGGCGGTGTTCTCCGCCCCCTGCACAGATCTGGAAATCCGCGAGTATCCCCTCCCTGAGGTTGGGGCAGAGGACATGTTGGTCAAAATCCGCCGCGCCAATATCTGTGGATCTGATCTGCACATGTGGCGCGGACACGGCCCACGTCTCGCGCCGGGAATCGCTCGGGTTCTTGGCCATGAAATGATGGGAGAGGTCTTCCGTCTGGGATCGCGTATGCAGCGCGATTGTCTCCGCCAACCCCTGAGAGAAGGAGACCGCGTCGTGTATAGCTACTTTGTTCCCTGCGGCATGTGTGCCGCCTGTCTGCAAGGGATTCCTGCTTGTTCCAACCGCTACCGCTACTGGCTCGGTCAGAGCGTTGAGGCCGCACCGCACTTCCGTGGGGCGTATGGTGAGTATTACTACCTCCATAAAGGCCAAACGGTCTGTAAGGTTCCCACGACATTGAGTGACACGTTGGTTTCTGCGCTCAACTGTGCGTTATGTGAAGCGCTCTATGCGCTCGACCAGATCGGTATCCAATTGGGCGACACGGTGGTCATTCAGGGAGCCGGAGGCCTTGGGCTCTACGCGACTGCGCTCGCCAAAGAGATGGGAGCGGGTCAGGTCATCGTCGTGGGCCGTCGTACCGACCGCTTGGCGCTCGCGCACACATTTGGTGCAGATGCGACGTTGAGTTGTCAGCAAATGAGTGCAGAGCAGTGCCGCCAGTATGTTTTCGATCATACCCGCGGACAAGGTGCCGATGTGGTGGCTGAGTTCGCTGGCGCTCCCCTCGCGGTCGAAGCGGGAGCGACGCTCTTACGACCCGGGGGGCGCTATGTCTGGGTTGGCAATGTCACTCCAGGGCTTCGCGCAAGTATTGATCCGGGAACCGTCGTGCGGATGGCCCAGAGCATCAAAGGCGTGATCGGCTATGCTCCTTGGGTGGTGCCGCGGGCGCTTGATTTTCTTGCTCGCCGCTCCCACGCGTACCCGTTTGCGCAGATTATTTCGCATTCAATGCCGTTTCCTGAGATCAACGCAGCCTTTGCGTGTGCGAGCGAAGGGCAGGCATTACGCGTTTCATTAACATTCTAACTGTGAGAAAGGATATTATTGTGAAGGGTGCTGAATTGTTAGTGCGTTGTCTGGAGCGGGAAGGGGTCCGCTATATCTTTGGTGTTCCCGGCGAAGAGATCATGGACGTGCTTGATTGCCTCCAAGACTCGCGGATTATTTTCGTTCCAACACGCCACGAACAAGGCGCAGCGTTTATGGCGGATGTGTATGGGAGACTCAGTGGGACAGCGGGAGTCTGCTTGGCAACGTTGGGTCCCGGAGCTACCAATCTCATGACCGGCGTGGCGGACGCCACCATGGATCATAGTCCTGTGGTTGCGTTCACCGGGCAGATAAGCCTGGGAGGTATGCACAAAGAATCTCACCAGTATCTGGACCTCGAAGCGTTATTTCATCCCATTACGAAATGGAGTGCCCAAATCAAAAAAGCCGAAACCATCCCGGAGGCGGTACGCAAAGCTTTCACGCTGGCCCAGGAGGAAAAGCCCGGCGCAACCCATCTCACCCTCCCGGAAGACATTGCTAAACTCGAGGTCGAGGAAGACCCCCTGCCAGAGCTGGGACTGTATTCACCTTCCGCTCCTCTTCCCTGTCAACTGGAGCGAGCCGCTGCCCTCATCGCCACCGCCCGTGCTCCCTTGATCATCGCAGGCAACGGGGTTGTCCGCTCTGGCGCGAGTGCGGCGCTCGTGCGTTTTGCCGAGGCCAGGAACATTCCGGTGGTCACGACGTTCATGGCCAAAGGGGCTATTCCTGCGACTCATCCCTTAACATTGGGAGTCATTGGCTTGCCGAGCGGAGACACGCACTCTTGGCGGTTAGAGCAGGCGGATGTGGTGGTGAGTGTCGGATACGATCTGGTCGAGTATGCTCCAGGACGTTGGAATCCTGCCCGCGACAAAAAGATCATCCACATGGCTCTTTCGCCCGCTGCAGTCGACGCGGCGTACACGGTGACTGTCGAAATCATGGGCGATCTGAGCAGAGCATTATCGGCACTCACAGAAACATTGGAAGGTACCCCAACCATTCACTCGACGATGTTGCCGGTCACACTGAGAAACGAGGCTGAAGAGGGGTGCAGGGATCGAAGCTTTCCTGTGAAACCCCAACGGTTGCTGGGGGAGATACGTACAGCACTAGAGAGTGAGGACATTCTGATTTCGGATGTCGGTGCACACAAGCTGTGGATTGCTGATCGCTATCCCTGTGAGCGGCCCAATACCTGTATTATCTCAAATGGCTTTGCGGCGATGGGAATTGCTCTGCCCGGTGCCGTGGCGGCCAAGTTGCTCTTCCCCCACAGAAAGGTGGTGGCAGTCACTGGCGATGGAGGCTTTTTGATGAACTCACAGGAATTAGAAACTGCCGTCCGCTTAGGGCTCCCTATCGTGACGGTTATCTGCAACGACGGCGGCTATGGCCTGATTCGCTGGAAGCAGCAAGCACGTTTCGGTCGTGAGAGTTTTGTCAAATTCGGCAATCCCGACTTTGTTCACTATGCCGAAAGTTTTGGTGCAAGAGGGTATCGGGTCGAGGCAACGGATGACCTACCCCACATCTTACACGAAGCGTTCGTTCAGCCAGGGCCAGTCGTGATTGACTGTCCGGTGGACTATGCGGAGAATCTGACGTTGACAGAGAAACTCAGAGAGGTGGGTATCTGCGGAAAACCCCAGCATGGTCAGGCACCCGCTATCCTGAACGTTGCGGCGTAACAGCGGACGGAAAAGCTAGAGGGTGTTTGAGAAGTCCAAATAGGAAGTCATTGCCCCTTTTGGAGTGCGCCGCCAACAGCGGCGCTATAAATGAAAACTGCCTATGACACTCCCCGCGCTCCGCGCGCAGACACAGCGGCGTCAAAGCCGCCGCACTCCAAAGAAGAGCAACCTGCCCGCAAATTTATGAGACACTGCACTAGAGCGTATTTCAGTTGCGTTTACCCCGGACACTCCCCTCACCCGCTCTCGCTACGCTCGTGCTGCCCTCTCCCAGCCGGGAGAGGGCGCTTGGAGCGAACAAAGCAGTTGTTATCGTAGCTGCTGGTGAACAAACTCGATGATCTTCTCGATCGCTTGCGCCGAAGCAGGAGCCGTCGGCTTCCTGATCGCAAAGCCCTCGGCCTCGCCTTCATAGAGCGCCAAATCAACTTGACCACCCGCTTTCCGGTAGTGCGTGACAAAGCGGTCAAGATCAGGGCGAGGGTGAGCCTGGTCTTCGGTGCCCTGGATATAGAGAACCGGAGGGAGCGCCACGCGTTCACCCCGTTCGAGTGCAAGCACTGGATTGCCTTCGGCCATTGCTGCTTCGGTTCCCCAATATTTGTCGTGGAGAGGTAAGACCATGCTGAGCAACTCCGGATACGGCTTGCCGCTCGCTATCGCTTTCTTGGCATAATGGTAGCGTGCCAGTGGGTCGATAACTGGCCAACAGAGAACAACGCAACGGAGGCTCGCCTCAACCGTTGGTGCCCCGGCAGGAAGTGGCAGCGCGGCATAACGAGGATCGTT
>Ga0187892_10008031_pt1 | contig 14661 bp, 8 predicted proteins | sample MA1701073metaG_FD_139345 | JGI IMG/M metagenome (GOLD analysis project Ga0187892, IMG submission 139345) | Bio-ooze microbial communities from a basaltic lava cave in the Kipuka Kanohina Cave System on the Island of Hawaii, USA - MA170107-3 metaG ... | reverse complement strand
CCAGATCAGATTTTAATGCAGGTATGATGCAGGCAGCGCTTACGGATATTGATACGCCATTTACCAAAACTGAATTGAATATCCTTGAACCTGGCAGCAATGATATATTGCGGCCGGAAGAGATTGATATGGTATTTGTGCCTCTGCTTGTATTTGACCAAAAAGGTTATCGCATTGGCTATGGTAAAGGTTTTTATGATAAATGGCTTGCCGGATGCCGGCCCGATTGCATCAAGATCGGCTTTAGTTATTTTGAACCTATTGAATCAATAGGAGGCAGGCATGATTTTGATGTACCTTTAAACCTTTGTATCACTCCTCAAAACCTTTATGTTTTCTAATCTATTTCTCAAGTCCTTTCGCATTTTATTATTGCCCTTTGCTTTGGTGTACTGGCTGGTGATTGGAATACGCAACTGGCTTTACAATAAAAATATCATTAGGTCTGCATCATTTGGTTTGCCAATTATATGTGTAGGTAATTTGGCTGTGGGCGGTACAGGCAAATCACCGATGGTGGAATATCTTGTTCGTTTGCTAAAAGATCAATTCAAAGTAGCCACACTTAGCCGCGGTTATAAACGAAGAACAAAAGGTTATGCATTGGCCGGCAAAAATTCAACTGCATTGGAAATTGGGGATGAACCTATGCAGTTTCATATCAAGTTTCCCGAAATACCGGTAGCAGTAGGCGAAGAAAGATTAGATGCTATTCCGCAATTGCTGCACGACAGGCCGGAAACGCAGGCGATCCTATTGGACGATGCATTTCAGCACAGAGCTATCAAAGCAGGATTGAATATTTTATTAACTGATTACAATAACCTTTTTACAAGAGATTTTTATCTGCCAACAGGTGATCTGCGTGACTTGCAATCAGAATATAAAAGAGCCGAAATAATCGTGGTCACCAAATGCAAACCGAATCTAACCATACAAGAAAAAGAAAAGATCATAAAAGAGATCAGCCCATATCCGCATCAGCATATTTTTTTTGCAGCAATGGAGTATGAGCAACCTTATCATATTTTGAGCCGCAATGCTTTTTCATTGACAGAAAATACTGAAGTGCTATTGATATCAGGCATTGCCAATCCAAAACCGCTAAAGAGTTTACTGGAAAAACACAGCAAAACCTATTACATGCTGCAGTATCCCGATCACCGCATATTCACTATTGATGATCTGAAAGAAATAAAAAAACGGTTTAAAGCCATAGAGAACGTTAATAAAATTATTCTTACAACAGAAAAAGATGCAGTACGTTTAGTAAAATTCAATACAGAAATAGCTGACTGGCCATTGTACGTAATTCCTGTCCGGCATCATTTTTTATTTGGAGAAGAAGACAGGTTCAACCAACTCATCATTAACTTTATTAGTCACTTTGGCCAACCGGCGCAAAATTGATCTATGGGAAAAAGAAATACAGATAAGAAGAAACATAAACACAGTGCAACAATAAAAACGCTGAAAGGTAAACTGGACATTACCCGTTCGGGAATGGGTTTTGTTATTGTACCCGAACAGGAAACGGATGTATTGATCAGGCCTTCTGATTTTAATACTGCCTTGCACGGTGATATCGTAAGCGTAAAAGTAAAAAGCGGTTTTGGCCGCCGCATGCAGGGAGAAGTGGTAGAAGTGCTTGAAAGAAAAAGAACCGAGTTTATCGGGCATATAGAATTGAGTAAAGACTTTGCGTTTTTTGTAACGGATACCGATAAACCCATGCCTGATCTTTTCATTCCTTTAAATAAGATCAGCAATGCGAAGAACAGGGACAGAGTTGTGGTAAGACTTGTGCGATGGGATAAAGGGGATAAACGACCCGTTGGTGAAGTAATAACCGTTCTTGATCCGGAAAACAGCAACGATGCAGCGATGAAAGAAATATTATTGGAAAATGGTTTTCCACTTGAATTTCCCGATGATGCACTGGAAGTGGCAGCCCGTATTCCGGAAGCAATAACAAATGAAGAAATAAAAAGAAGAAGGGATGTGCGGGATATACTAACATTTACCATTGACCCTGCAGATGCAAAAGATTTTGACGATGCCATTTCATTCCGGCCAATAAAAGATGACCTGTATGAGATCGGCGTTCATATTGCAGATGTCAGTCATTATGTAGAACCCGATAATCCCCTTGATAAAGCAGCGTATCAAAAAGCTACTTCTGTTTATTTGCCCGACAGGGTAAATCCCATGTTGCCCGAGCATATTTCGAATGTGCTTTGTTCGCTTCGGCCGCATGAAGACAAGCTGACGTTCTCAGCTATTTTTGAGATCAACGCAAAGGCTGAAGTAAAACACGTTTGGCTGGGAAAAACGATCATGCATTCAGACCGGCGCTACACTTATGAAGATGCACAGGAAATAATTGAAAAAAAAGAAGGCGATCATGCTGAAGTGATACTTATACTGAATGAGCTGGCGCAAAAAATGCGTAAGCGGAGATTCAATAAAGGAGCAATCAATTTTTCATCGCAGGAAGTAAGGTTTAAGCTTGATGAAAACGGCGATCCTATCGGCATCATGATCAAAGAAAGCAAGGAAGCCCATCAGCTTATTGAAGAATTTATGCTGCTGGCCAACAGATATGTTGCCGAACATATTTCAAAGATCAAAGTGAAGAGCAAACCGCTTCCGTTTCCTTACCGCATTCACGATACGCCTGATGAAGAAAAACTATTGCCCTTTGTAGCTTTTGCAAAAAAGTTTGGTCATAAGTTTGATGTATCTACCCCCGATGCTATTGCTGCATCATTTAATCAGTTATTGAAAGATGCACATGGACGTCCGGAGCAACATGTATTGGAGCAATTAGGCATTCGTACCATGGCCAAGGCAAAATATACTATTGAAAATGTTGGTCACTATGGTTTGGGTTTTGATCATTATTGCCATTTCACTTCGCCTATACGTCGTTATCCCGATGTGATGGTGCATCGCATTTTGCAGGATGTATTGGACAATAAGATCAATGCAGATAAAAAGCTGGATGAAAAATGCAAACACTGCAGTGAAAGGGAAAGAGCTGCTATGGATTCAGAACGAACGGCAAATAAATACAAGCAGGTGCAATACATGAGGAATTTTCTCGGTGAGGAATTTGACGGAGTGATCAGCGGTGTAGCCAGTTTTGGTTTTTGGGTAGAAACGGTAGAGCATAAATGCGAAGGATTGGTTAGCGTTAACAGCCTGTTGGAATACGATGAATTCAGGCATGTGGAAACTGACTATTGCCTGGTGGGTATGCGCAGCGGCCGCAAATTCAGAATGGGTGATAAAGTAAGAATAAAAGTTGTAGCAGCTAATCTTATCAAGCGGCAATTGGATTATGAATGGGTGGCAGCAAGTGAAGCTATTGCTGAGGGTGAAGAGCCAAAAGCAAAACATAAAGTAAAAAAGAAGGAAAGTATACGAAGAGAGCGCAGGGAACGCTGAGATTATTGGATTAATATCAAGGCAATCGCAATTTTCTATTTTGAATGTATAGCTCCATCGGGGTAATATTTTGGCAGCAAGGTTGTTTTTTGAGGTTAAGCCCCCGATCAAAGACGCCCAGAAAACAATAGACAATACTATGCAACACCGAAAATAACTTATGAAAGTAAATAAAAACAAGTCCTTTGGAAAACTCAAAGTAAATCTAAGTATCGTTGTTTATAAATCATGATGTGGAAGCAATATTGCAAAAGTTACATGGCCATTCTGTCAGAGAAGTAGTTCCGATTAGAAAAGGAAGGTCATTTAAAGGGATTAGAAAAAAAGTACAAACGAGGAACAAGCACAAAACGTTCACAAACTTTAAAGTATCCTATTGAATCCTTAAGTTAATGACATGGCCCGAAGGGACAAAGTGATTTCAAAATATGCTGAATATATTTACCGGACGATGAAGAGTCACCGACGATAAATGTCGGGTCTGACGACTCTGACGAGTATCAGACTCCGTCAGAGATGCTGACCGAAGCGTCAGCATGCGACGCAACGAAGGCTCATAGTAGAAATACAGCCCGGCAAAAAAGCGCAAGTCCCAATTCGACAAAACAAGCCCCTCATGCCTTTCATGTTTATGTTGCTCATTCGAATCCCAATTTGGTCTTTAATCTCAAATTATTCAACTTTAGCATGAATTAGCCGTTGTTGTGTCAGCAGTTATCATCACTTACGGCCAAAAAGATCAATATGAATTATCAGCAAATCCTGGAACAGTTAAAGCAATACATCGTTCATTTTTTTAAATCAAAAGGAGATCAAAAGCTCAGTTATCACAACCTTGAGCATACTGAATCGGTAGCATTTAATGCAGGACAAATAGCCAGCCATTATCATTTAAATGACAGGGATTTTTTTATTGTTTTGACTGCCGCCTGGTTTCACGATATGGGATACCTTAACGGTGGCGCTATAGATCATGAAAACAGGGGCGCTGAGATAGCTGCACATTATTTAAAGGAGAGAAATATTGATGAGGATATAATCCAGGCGATTCGCCTTTGCATTGTAGCTACCCGGTTGCCTCAGTCACCAAACAACCTGGTGGAACAGATCGTTTGCGATGCAGACCTTTTTCATTTTGGCACTGCCGACTTTAAAGAAAGAAATAAGCTGATGCGCAAAGAAGCTGAATGGAGAAAAGGAAAAAAAATATCAAAGAATGAATGGCGCAAAAGCACTATTCATATAATGGAAGCGCATCATTACCACACAGATTATTGTCGTGATCTGTTGGATGAACAAAAAAAACAAAACCTCGCAGATCTGAAACAAAAAGATAATGGTGATGATAATAATAATAATAAAACGCCTGTTTCAAATGAAGTAAAGGAGATACTTCCCGCTACGGCAAAAGCCAGCAAGGACGATAAGAAAGTAAAGATAGACAGACCTGAGAGGGGCATAGAAACGATGTTTCGCATCAGTTCAACCAATCACCAGCGATTGAGCGATATGGCCGATAACAAAGCGCATATCATGATCACTACTACATCTATTATTATATCTGTATTGTTGAGTGTGTTGCTTCGAAAGCTGGAAGATAATCCGCAACTGGTGATACCCACGATGATCCTGTTGACGGTTTGTGTTGTTACCATGGTGTTTTCAATACTTGCAACCCGTCCCACGCTGCCACCAGGCACTTTTACACAACAGGAAATAGATACCCGCAAAGTAAATCTTCTTTTCTTCGGCAATTTCTATCGTATGAGTTTTGATGAGTACGACACGGGCATGAAACAAATGATGAATGACCGTGATTTTTTATACGGCAGTCTTACAAGAGATCTGTATTCGCAGGGTATAGTGCTGGGAAAAAAATATCGTCTTTTGCGCAAAGGTTATAGCGTATTTATGTATGGCATTATAATATCCGTGATCGCTTTCTTTGTGGCGTCGGTGTTTTTTTAGAGGTTGCAAGTTACTGGTTGCAGGCCTGCCGGTAAACAGGTTACAGGTTTCAATAAACATCACATTGCTATGAACAACTTCAATGTTAAACTTTTCGTTGTCTCTTTCCTTTTTGTATTAGCCGGTTTGGGTTGCAATGTATCGGCAGACGAAGAAGAAACTGTTTCGCATTATCAGTTAAACGAGCCTGATAAGTTCATTATGCCTGAAAGCCTGCTGGAGATATCAGGTATTACATTTTACAAAGGCAAAAGCGATACGGTGTATGCAATACAGGATGAGCAGGGAAGGCTTTTCAAAATAGGCTGGGGAGTAAAAAAACAAGTAAATGGAAAATTTGGAAAGCAGGGCGATTATGAAGATGTGGCTATCGTAAACGAAACGGTGATCATCTTAAAAAGCAACGGCACTTTGTTTAGCTTTCCATTGGCCGATGCTGTGTACGAAGAAATAGACAGCGTAAATGAGTGGAAGGGGTTGCTTCCCCCCGGTGAATACGAAGGCATGTGCGGCGATGATGAAACTGGCAGCCTGTATGTTGTTTGTAAAAACTGTGAAAGCGATAATTCTAAAAATGCAGTATCAGGTTTTATCCTTTATGCCAGTGATACTATTTACAGATCGGGTACTTTTCAAATAAATGTTGACGAGATCAAAACTTTTACCGGCAAAGTAAAAAGAGGTTTTCGTCCTTCAGCTATCGCAAAAAATCCGCTTACCGGCGAATGGTTTATTATTTCCGCCGTTAACAAGCTGCTGGTGGTAACGGACAACAATTGGAAAGTAAAAGAAGCCAGTTCTCTTAATGGCAATATTTTCAATCAGCCCGAAGGACTTGCTTTTGATAAAGATGGCAACCTGTATATCTCCAACGAAGGCGATGATTTTTCGCAGGGAAATATTTTAAAGTTTGTGCGGTCTAAATAAATATTCAATGAAGTATTTAGCATGTCTTGCAGTTTTATTTTTTGCATTAAATGTAAAGGCGCAGGACAGCATTCGTCACCGTATTATTTTTCTCGGAGAAGTGCTTACTGCTGATGAAAACGATAAAAAGATGCTGCAGCATATTACCGGTAATGTTGTAAGCGGAAAAACAACCGTTGTCTTTTTGGATGAAAGCAATTACTTAAAAGGCCGGATAGATACGGGCAGCAATGCAGAAGAAAATGCAAAACGGCTTTTGAAAATGCAATACCAGCCTGTGAGAGAAAAAAGAGCATCTGTTTATTTTATTTCCGGCAATCATAAATGGAATAAATCAGGAAAGCAATTGCAAAAGATCAGCCGGCAGGAGCAATGGCTGCAGCACGATTCATTGGTAAAGGTAATAGCGGGTAATAGTTGTCCCGATCCTTATGTTATTAATTTAACGGATAGTGCCATGATCATTGTGTTCAACAGCGAGTGGTGGCTGTTTCCTCAAAATAATATAACAACGCAGGATGAGTGCGAATGCAAAACAAAGATAGAAGTGCTGGCAAAGCTGGATGAGCTGCGTTATAAAAACAGTCATAAACAAATATTCCTTGTTTCGCATCACCCGTTTCAGAGTTATGGCATACACGATGGCAAATACACGTTGAAGGATCACATTTTTCCGCTTACTTCTTTGAATAAAGATCTGTATGTGCCATTGCCAGGAATAGGAACATTGTATTCTTTTTTTCGTTCTGCTTTTTCAAGCCCCAATGATATCAAGCATGCGTTGAACAGGAATATGGTAAAAACAGTAGATGATGTATTTAAAGATTTTCCTAATCTCATTCATGTGTCAGATCATGATGAAGGTATTCAACTGATAAAAGATAAGCAGGTGCAGGTGGTAAACGGGCAGGGCATCAAACATATTAGGCCTAAAAAAGCAAAAACAACTTTGTTTGCTGACAACAAACCGGGATATACGATTGTTGATATATTAAAGGGCAATCGTGTGCAGTTAAGTTTTTACAATCAAAATAATGATCGCCTTCAGCAATCTTTTACTTATCGGCGTGAGTTTGTTGCTGCAGCCAATGATATTGCTGTAAGCGATACCACTGCTTATGCCGATAGTGTAATAGTGAAGGTGCGGCCATCGTATGATGAAAAAGGAAAGCTGCATCGTTTATTTTTTGGAGAGAATTATCGCAAAGAATGGGCTGCTTCGACAACACTTCCTTACATACGCTTATCAAAATTCAAAGGCGGATTAAAACCATTGCAAAGAGGCGGCGGTATGCAGTCGCAATCATTGCGGCTTGCTGATAAAAACGGAACAGAGTGGGTAATAAGAAGTGTGGAGAAGAGCCCGGATGCATTATTACCCGGTGAGTTGAGACAAACTTTTGCAAGAGACTGGCTCGATGATGCCACCAGTGCACAGCATCCTTTTTCTGCATTGATCGTACCGCCGATAGCCAATGCTGTAAATGTGCCGCATGCAGTGCCGGTGATCGGTGTTATTGCACCTGATAAAAATCTCGGCATTTACGGAAGAACATTTTTGAACATGATTGCATTGCTTGAAGAAAGAGAACCCATAGGCGAATCGGATAATACAGCAAAAATGAAAAGCAAGCTGCAATCCGATAATGATAATGGTATTGAAGCGAAAGAATTTTTAAATGCCCGTATGCTGGATATGTTGCTGGGCGATTGGGATCGTCATGAGGATCAATGGCGATGGAAAGATATTTCAAAAGGTAAAAGCGAAGACTATATTGGCGTGCCCCGCGACCGTGACCAGGTGTTTCATCTAACGCAAGGTGTTGTTCCCAAGTTTGCATCACGCAGCTATGTGTTGCCAACGCTTAGAAATTTTGATCGCGGTATCAGGCATGTGAAATGGGTATTGTTTAAAACAAGATTCGTAAATGCTTATCCTGAATTTCAATTCAACCATAATGAGTGGATGCAGCAAGCCGAAAAGTTTAAAGCGGCTGTTACCGATTCTGTTTTAGAAGCAGCATTGAAAAGATTGCCGAAAGCTTCTTATCAATTGAGACATGATGTATTGCTGGAAAAACTTAAAGCAAGGCGAAACAAGATACCTGTAGCTATGAACGAGTATTATCATTTTATACAAAAAGTTGTTGACATACAAACCAGCGATAAAGATGAATTTGTGCAGATAACAGGCGCCGATAATGGTGGATTGCAAATAAAAATATCCAAGATCAATAAAGATGGGAAGCTGGAAGATGAACTGATGAATAAGATATATGATCCAAAGCTTACAAAGGAAGTGAGGATATATATGAGAAATGGAAATGACAGTGTGATAATAGATAATAAAACATCATCTATAAAGCTTCGTATTATTGGTGGTGGCGATAAAAAAAACTATCATGTAGTTGAATCAAAAAGAAGAATAAATCTTTATGATAAAGAAAACGGTTCCGTTTACCAGGGTGATGTTTCACGATTAAAAAAACACATTTCCAATGACAGCCTGAACACAGCTTTTGCGCCGGTTAATCTTTACAATATATGGATGCCACTTACCGTGATCGGGTTAAATATTGATGATGGATTTATAATCGGCACAGGCTTTAAGTTTACCAAACAGGAAGGTTTTAGAAAATTTCCTTATGCGGCGCTTCATCAATTGCAGATTGGTTACGCTTTTGCTACCGGCGCTTATCGCATCAGGTATAATGCTGAATGGATAAGAGCTATCGGCAATACAGATTTTATCGTGCAGGCTTTAGCAAAAGCTCCCAATAACACTGTCAATTTTTTTGGACGTGGTAATGAAACAATTTATAACAAGACAGGTGATTTCAAACGTTTTTATCGTGCCCGCTACAGCACTTATCATTTTGATCCGGCATTTCGCTGGAGAAGCAATAGTTCATCTTTTTCAATCGGCCCTTCGTTATACCTTTATTATTTTGATGAAGATGAAAATAAAGGAAGGTTTATTGAGAATACTTCACTGATCGGTTCTTACGACAGCTTAACAGCAGATAAAGATAAAAAGCATGTTGGTTTAGTTGCCAACTACACAAGAGATAAGCGCAACAGCAGGATATTTCCGCAATGGGGCAGCTATATCAATATCAGGCTGCAGGGTTACAAAGGAATAAACGATTTCTCCAAATCATTTGCTCAACTAATTTCTGAAATAGCTTTTTATAAAAGTTTGAATGCAAGATCTACGATTGTTATAGCTGACAGGATAGGCGGAGTGATTGGCTTAGGCAATACAGCTTTTTATCAATCGGCATTTATCGGGGGTCACGAAAATTTGCTTGGCTATCGCCAATATCGGTTAGCCGGGCAACATAGCTTTTATAATAATTTTGAATTGCGAATGAAACTGGCAGATATAGCGAGTTATATTATTCCCGGTCAGTTTGGCATCATTGGCTTTTGGGATGCTGGCAGGGTTTGGGAAAAACATGACAATTCAGGTAAATGGCATCAGGGCAAAGGCGGTGGTATTTATTTTGCTCCTGCTTCTGTTCTCGCATTAAGTTTTGTTGTGGGTCATTCCTCAGAAGGTTTATATCCGTATTTCACAATGGGACTCCGGTTTTAAATTATGCAAACGGCAATTTTAAATATGGCTCAGCATACGGCGCTGCCGGAGCAATCTCCGCAAGCGGTTCTTAGTTTCCGGCCGTTTATTGAGTATTTGCGCAAAAGAAAGAATGAGACCAATTGCCATAAGAGCCGTTTTTTTTCATTTGTTGTCGAGCAATTTGAAAAATATCCGGAGTTACTTGAACCCATTGATGTAGATAAAGTAAAAAATTATGCCGAGCTGATGCAATTGATCTACAGCATGCTTTCCCCCATTGTAGAAAATGAAGAGAAACATCGGTGGGCATTGTCAATGCCATTGCGGCCTGTGGTTTTTTACAGCACTAATGCGTATTCAAAATTGGTGGCCAATATAGCTACGGGTACGTTGAAAAAAAGCATTACTTCAAAAGACCCTGACCTGATAAAGAGAAACCAGCTTGAGTTCACATATTCGCTTATATTGGAAAAATGTTACGGCATCACTTCTGTTGCTGCAAGAAATATTGTGCATTCGCTGGAAGAAGAAGAAACAGGCCTGGTAAAGTATTATGAACTGAATCTTGACGCAAGATTTATTGAAGTAAAAACCAATGGTACTTTGCCGGAACTGAGAATGGAAGAATTTCATTCGGGCACTTATGATCACAGTGAAATGCTGGTTCACCTGCAAAAAAATATACCGCTTAATTTATTCACGTTTGAAGGTTTTGGTGTTGTCACCATTACAGATGTTACTGCTGAACATTCTATTGAGAACATTAAAAATCTTATACTCAACCATAGTTCTTTTGAAGAAGAAAATTATTATTCGCAGGTTATTGATCTATTAAAAACATTGGTGGGCAGCAACGACGTGGAATTTGGCCTGCTGCCGCTTTTAAAAGTAAATGATAAGCTGGTATTTGAAGCAGGCACCTGCTTCAACAGCAAACTGATCAATGCAAAAAGAGAGCATTGTGTGGCAGAAGCAGCTTATTTGTCGCTGGCCACGGAATATTTTAAAGATCCCAAACCGGTTTTTTTCAGAGAAATAACAAAGGAAGATGAGGAAAGAAAAGGTTATTTGAAAATGCTGAAGGATGAAGGTGTCTGTGCCTATGCATTGATGCCGGTATTTTTTAATAATAAACCCGCCGGTGTGGTAGAGATTTATTCAACAAAGAAAAATATATTGAATGAGATGCTGCTTGCAAAACTGGAACCGGCTATGCCACTGATCTCGCAGTTGCTTAAAAATTCTATTGATGCATTTAATGACTCCATTGATCATGTGGTAAAAGAAAAGTTCACTTCTGTTCAGCCTTCTGTGCAATGGAAGTTCAATGAAGTGGCCTGGCATTATTTACAGAATGAACGTGAATCAAAAAAGCAACAGGAGCCGGAAGATATCATTTTTGAAAAAGTGTTTCCGCTCTATGGTGCAGTTGACATCAGGAACTCTACTGTTGAACGCAATGCAGCATTGCAAAAAGATCTTATCGTACAGTTCAATATTTTACCCGATGTATTGCGGCAGCTCAAGCATGAATCCGGCTTTGGATTGATTGATGAAAAAATATTTCTGTCAAAGAAATGGCTGGAGAAAATTAAAAACCCAGCCGGCTTTAGCGAAGAAGTAAGGCTGAATGATTTTCTTGAAAACGATATTGTGCCTTTTCTGAAGCAATACAAGTCAGGCAATCAAAAGTATGCTGCTATCATTGATAAATATTTTGAAGCGACAGATGCTGAGACGGGCATTGCAAATGAAAGCAGGCGTCATCTTGAATCTTCCATGAGCACAGTGATCACATCAGTGAACAACTATATGGAGATGATGAAAGGCGAGATACAGCAGGCATACCCGAGCTATTTTGAAAAGTTCAGAACAGATGGTGTGGAGTATGATATTTATATCGGTCAATCTATTGCGCCGGAAAAACCTTTCAGTGATATTTATTTAAAAAACCTGAGATTGCTGCAACTGACTTCAATGGCTGCTGTGGCCCGTTATTCCAATGCATTATTACCTCAGCTATCAAAGCCGGTAGAAACAACACAACTGATCTTTATACATTCGCAACCTATAGATATTAAGTTCAGAAAGGATGAAAAAAGATTTGATGTGGAAGGGGCTTACAATATTCGTTATCATATCGTCAAAAAAAGAATTGATAAAGTAACGATAAAAGGCACTAAAGAGCGATTGACACAACCGGGCAAGATCGCCCTGGTTTATTTCAGCCAGAAAGAAGCAGATGAATACATTAGTTATATTCAATACCTGCAGGAGCAAAATGTATTAGACAACGATCTTGAAGAACTGGAAGTTGATGAACTGCAGGGTGTGGCCGGATTGAAAGCATTGAGGGTAGGAGTGAGGCTGGATTGAGGTAGGTATTAGGATATTAAGGTATTGAGATATTGAGATATTGGGATATTGGGATATTAAGATATTGGGATATTGAGATATTATTGCCTGACTGTTTGATCATTTAACCATCCAGCCATTTACGCTATAGTGTTTTTGCCTATTGCCAATTACTTGTTCCTTGTACCTTTTACCTTGTATTCCTTGTACCTTGTTTCTTGTGCCTTGTTTCTTGTACCTTGATTCTTTGCCTTATCTTAGAGCTACTATGCCAAGTTTTAATAACAGGGTAAAGCAAGTGCTTCTGCTTCTGCTCATTCTTTTGCTCGTTTATCTTGTAATACAGGAACTGTATATTTTTCTTCCGGGCTTGCTGGGAGCTCTCACCCTGTATATTCTCAGCAGGGCTAATTATTTTCAGCTTATTTATAATCGAAAATGGAAAAAAGGATTAGCAGCAGGTTTATTTATTATTTATTATTTATTTCTAATCGGTCTGCCGATTTTTCTTGCTATTACTTTGATCAGTCCTAAGCTGAACGCTTTTTTAGCCGATCCTAATGCTATGATTGAATCAGCGAGAAGTTCAATTGTTACTATACAACAAAAGTTCGGGTTTAATTTATTATCAGAGAACACACTCCAAAATGCATTAAGCAGACTAACTGCTTTTATACCCACATTGCTCAACAGTACTGCTAATTTAATCAGCAACCTGGCCATTATGCTGTTCATTCTTTATTTCATGCTATACAATGGCAGGGAGATTGAACGTATGCTTAACAGGCTGATACCACTAAAGCAGGAAAACATTAATATGCTTGCTTCGGAAACAAAAAAATTGGTAAGAGCTAATGCATTGGGTGTACCGCTCATCTCCATTATTCAGGGGCTTACTGCTACATTGGGTTATTTTATTTTTGGTGTGAACGAATGGGGATTATGGGGATTTCTTACCGGCGTATTTGCTTTTTTTCCTGTAGTTGGTACTATGGTAGTATGGGTGCCGCTGGTTATTTATATGTATGCTATTGGTGATACCTGGAATGCTACGGGTTTGCTGATATACAGTGTTATTGTTACCGGCAATGTAGATTATATAGCAAGAATTACAATAATGAAACGAATGGGAAATGTGCACCCGGTGATGACGATACTCGGCGTATTGGTGGGTTTAGGTTTGTTTGGTTTTATCGGTCTTATATTCGGGCCGTTGCTGGTAAACTATATTATTGTTCTTTTTAAAATTTATATGAACGAGTTTATCGAAAATGCAGAGCCATTGCCGGAGACGGCGACTGTAGAAGAAAGCAGGCAAAATGATAAGCACTGATGAAACAAAAAAGCCGGATCAGCTCCGGCTTTGTGATTATAAATTCATTTTAAAATTACCTGTCTTTTAATTTTGATAACAGCCTCAATATTTCAAGATACAACCACACCAGTGTAACCAACAACCCAAAAGCTCCATACCATTCCATAAACTTTGGCGCTCTTGCTTCCACGCCTTTTTCTATCATGTCGAAATCAAGCAAAAGGTTCAATGCAGCCAGACAAACTACTACAACAGAAAAACCAATTCCCAAGGGAGTGCTGGCGTTGGTAAATGCGCCGATGGTAAATCCAAAAGCTAATGATGCGATCCATTTTACAAGATAAAAAATAGCAATGCTAATGGTTGCAATAGTAATAATGGATCTGAATTTATCAGTAACCCTGATGATCCGTGTTTGATAAAGCGTAAACATGACAAGGGCAACAATCAAAGTAAGTCCCACTGCCTGCATCACTAAACCGGGATAGCTATTGCGAAAAGCATAATCATAATATGCAGAAACAGAGCCAACAAATAATCCTTCAAGCAGTGCAAAAGCAGGCGCCAGCCAGGGCGACCATTGTTTTTTAAATGCCATTACTACGGCAAGAGCTAGCCCGCCAAATACGCCGATCAGCATCAGTGGCATGGGATTGCCGCCTTTATAAAAATAACTCCATGAATAAAAACAAGTGCCCATCATCATGAGAAAGAGAAATCCGAATTTGTTCATCGTGCCGCGGATGCTCATTTCTTCGCCAGTGCTGATACCGTGTAAGATCGTTCCTTCAAAGGCTGATTCCTTTAATGTTGGATTGCCTGATTTGAATAATGCCATAGTGGTTTATTTTTTTATGAAGATAGTTTGCATTTGGTAAATTCCAAATGCAAAAATTGCAAATACCAGTGCGTTGTTTTACGTCTATTCCGAATAAGTCCCTCCGCTGATTACACAACGCCCAGGGGGATTGTGTTTGGTACATAAGTGAATATGCTATGCAGCAGTTTTCCGGCTTTTGCGCTTTTTTCCGGGGTGATTGGTTTGAAGGAGTTTTTTGAAGGAGTT
>Ga0187892_10008030_pt1 | contig 14661 bp, 14 predicted proteins | sample MA1701073metaG_FD_139345 | JGI IMG/M metagenome (GOLD analysis project Ga0187892, IMG submission 139345) | Bio-ooze microbial communities from a basaltic lava cave in the Kipuka Kanohina Cave System on the Island of Hawaii, USA - MA170107-3 metaG ... | reverse complement strand
GCCCGCGCTCGGCGTCCACGTGGTGGAGCAGCGCCACCGAGACCACCGCGTCGAACGACGCCGGCTCGAACGGGTGGGTGAGGAAGTCGCCGAGCACGTACTCGAGGTTCGGCGCCGGCGCTTCGCGCCGAGCGATCTCGAGCGACGGAGCATCGAGGTCGATCGCGGTCACGCGCCGCGCGACGCCCGCGAGCTCGCGCGCGAGCAGGCCCTCGCCGCAGCCCACCTCGAGCACGCGCCCGCAGTCGCGCGGCAGCGCGGCCAGCAGGAGCGGCTGGTAGTGGATGTTGTGGTTCCAGCGCTCCCGCACGCTCATTAGACTGTAGCCGTGGACGATTGCTGCGAGGCGAAGGCCTCCGAGCTGATCGCGCTGCGCGACCGACAGCGCCGCGTGCTCGTGACCGTTCTCGGTGTGAACGCCGCGATGTTCCTGTTGGAGGCCGGCGCCGGTCTGCTCGCGGGCTCGACCGCGCTGCTCGGCGACTCGCTCGACATGGCCGGCGATGCGGGGGTCTACGCGTTCAGTCTCTACGTGCTGCAGCGCAGCGGCGTGTGGCGTGCGCGCGCGGCGCTCGCGAAGGGGCTCGTGATGGTGGCCTTCGGCGTGGGTGTGCTGCTCGAAGCGCTCGCGAAGCTCGGCTCGCCCGCCGTCCCGTCGCCCGAGTTGATCGCCGGCGTCGGCGCGCTCGCGCTCGCCGCCAACGGCTTCTGCTTCGCGCTGCTCTTCGCGCACCGCGGCGACGACATCAACCTGCGTTCGACGTGGCTGTGCTCGCGCAACGACCTGATCGCCAACTGCGCCGTCCTGGTCGCCGCGGCGCTGGTCGCATTCTTTGCCTCGGCGTGGCCCGACATCCTGGTCGGCGTCGGCATAGCGGCTCTGTTCCTGCGCACAGCGGCGAGCGTCCTGCGCGAATCGCTGTCCGAGATCGGCCGCGGCCGGAGTCTGCCGGCGCGCTGAGCCGCTGGCCCGCGCGCGGCTCATGGTGGAAGCTCTCGGCCTGCGGGTTACACGGCCGGGGCCGCGGACGGGAGGAGGGGGCGATGGGTCCGTTCGGCGCGGCGGCACGCGTGGGGGCCGCTCTGGCCCTGATCCAATTCGGTTTCGCAGCCTGGGCCGCGGCCGAGCCGCGTGCCGAGTACCGGGTGCCTGCGAACCCCGACGTGGTCGAGCTGCTCACCGAGACCCAGCTCCCCGCCGGGCTGCTCCACGCCGGGTCGGGTCGCCTCGCGCTGGCCTACAGCGAGACGCTGGTGCCGATCGAGCGCATCGCGCGGCCGCATCTCGGGCTCGCCGGCTTCTGGTTCGATCCGGCGATCCGCAGCTCCGGCTACGACTCGCGGGTCGAGCGCGTGGCCGTGCTCGACCTGCGCAGCGGCAAGACGCTCGCGACCTGGGCGCCGGGCGGAGCGCCCGCGCTGGATCACGTCGCGTTCTCGCCCGACGGGAAGCTCCTGAGCGCGCTGCGTTTCGCCGCCGGCGCGCCCAAGCTCGTGATCTACGACGTCGCGGCCGCGAGCGAGCGCACGCTGCCAGTCGCGCCGAATCCCGCCTTCGAGTCCCCCTGCGCCTGGACTGGAGCGCGCGAGCTGCTCTGCCGGGTCGTGACCGACGAGCGCGCGCCCGCGCCCGCGCCGTTCCCGGCGCCCAACGTCGTCGAGCACCCCGGCGGCGCCGCGCCCACGCGCACCTACCAGAACCTGCTCGACGGTGCGTGGGAGGAGGCGGCGTTCGAGCATTACTTCGGCTCGACGCTCGCGCGGGTCGGCGTCGACGGCTCGGTGCGGCGGATCGAGGGCACGAGCGGCCTGCTCGCCCGCGTGCTGCCGTCGCCGGACGGCCGCCACGCGCTCGTGATCCGGCTGCTGCCGCCGTACTCGCACTTCCTGACCGCGCGCTACTTCCCGCGCCGGGTCGAGGTCTGGGATCTCGAGCAGGGCAAGCGGCTCGAGGCGAGCGGCCTGCCGCGCCAGCCGGACGTGATGCCGACCGAGGCGCCGCCACTTCCGCGCTTCGTGTGGAACCCCGCGGCTCCGGCCGCGCTCGGCTGGACGGAGCCGATCGACGGCGGCGGCGAGCGCTGGGTCGAGCTCGCTGCGCCCTTCACGGGCGAGCCGCGCGAGGTGACGCGCAACCGCGGCGGCATCTCGGGCTTCGCCTGGACGAGCCAGGGCACGCCGCTGTTCAGCGAGCGCACCGACGGCGGCCGCGGCGTGCGCTACTTCGTGGCGCGCGCAGACGGCGCGCCGCAGCTGATCTGGCAGGGCGCGGTGAAGGATCTGTACGGCAATCCCGGCACCGCGCTGCGCGTGGACGGCGACCGCGGCCCGATCCTCGAGCACGGCCGCCGGATCTTCCTGGCCAGCGACGGCCTCGGCGCGGATGGCCCGCGACCGTACGTCGCGGCGCTCCACCTCGACACGGTGGTGGAGGAGCGGCTCGCGACCGCGCCGGAGGGCAGCTACGAGCGCGCGCTCGGCATCGTGCCCGACGACCCCGCGCTGCTCGTGACGCTGCGCGAGTCCGAGACCGAGCCGCCCGAGGTGTTCGTCGTCGCGGGCAGCGAGCGGCGCGAGCTCGCGGCGCTCGGCGATCCCTTCCCGCAGCTCGCCCGGGTCGAGCGCCGCAACGTGCGCTTCAAGCGCAAGGACGGCGTCGACCTGACCGGCATGCTCTATCTGCCGCCCGACCGGCCCGCAGGCAAGCCGCTGCCGACGCTGATCTGGATCTATCCCGCGGAGTTCTCCGACGGCGAGCTTGCCGAGCAGGTGGACGCGCGCCGCTACCGCTTCCACCAGATCAAGGGCGCCTCGCCGATCGCGGTCGTGCTCGAGGGCTACGCGCTGCTGCTGAACCCGACGGTGCCGATCGTCGGCGAAGGCGAGACCGCGAACGACGCGTATCTCGATCAGCTGGTCTCGAGCATGGAGGCCGCGATCGACCACCTGGTGGGCGCCGGCATCTCCGACCGCAAGCGCATCGCCGTCGCGGGCCGGAGCTACGGCGCGTTCTCGACCGCGAACCTGCTCGCGCACAGCGACCTGTTCCGCACCGGCATGGCGCTCTCCGGCGCGTACAACCGCACGCTCACGCCGTTCGGCTTCCAGCACGAGCGGCGCACGTTCTGGCAGGCGACCGAGTTCTACGCGCGCATCTCGCCCTTCTACGCCGCCGACAAGGTGCGCGAGCCGCTCCTGCTCGTGCACGGCGGCGCGGACGACAACCCGGGCACGCCCACGCTCCAGGCGCGCCGCTTCTTCCACGCGCTGGTCGGGAACGGCGCGCACGCGCGCTACGTCGAGCTGCCCCACGAGCAGCACCACTACCGCGGGCGCGAGAGCGTGCTCCACACCGTGGCCGAGATGATCGACTGGCTCGACCGCACGATCGGCCCGGACGCGCCGCCGTGAGGGGCTCGGCCACGGGCGAGTGGTCGGGGCGGGCGGATTTGAACCGCCGACCTCTTGGTCCCGAACCAAGCGCGCTACCAAGCTGCGCTACGCCCCGACGCGGCCCTCGGGGCCGGGGGCCGCGAGAGCGCGCCGCAGCATAGCGCCTCCGCACGGGGGGTGCCTGCAGTGCTAGGTTCTCGCCGTGCCGGTCCCCCCGCGCATCGAGCTCCAGCCCGACGTGCCGATCTGCCAGACGGATCTGCCGCTCGACTGGTACCAGCCGGAGTTTCGGCCCTACGCCGAGGAGTACCTCGCGCTCCCCGACCGCACGCCGGCGACTGTCCTGCCCTGGATGGACCGCTACATCGAGCCGGCCCGCGCGGCGCTCGGGCCCGAGCTGATCCTGCTCGCCCACTACTACATGGGCGGCGAGATCGTGAAGCTCGTCGAGCGCTACGGCGGGCTGATCGCGGACTCCTACCAGCTCGCGCGCGAAGCCGTGCTGCACCCCGAGAAGCGGATCTTCGTCGAGTCGGCGGTGCACTTCATGGCCGAGTCGATCGCATTGCTCGCGCGCCCGGACCAGAGCGTCTACATCACCAACCCGAAGTCGGGCTGCACGATGGAGATGATGGCCAAGGAGTTCATGCTCGCGCCCGCGTTCGCGAAGCTGCAGGAGCGCTTCGGCGACGTGATGGTGGTCGCGTACATGAACACCTCGGGGCGCGTGAAGGCGCTCGCGGGCCGCACGGGCGGGGCGGTGTGCACGAGCTCGAACGCGGCCGCGATCATGCGCTGGGCGCGCGCGCAGGGCCGGCGGATCTTCTTCGTCCCGGACCAGCACCTCGGCCGCAACGTCGCCGCGCAGGTCAGGATCGATCCCGCGCGCATCGCCCTGCTCGCGCCCGGACACGAGGGCGCGGACGTCGGCAGGTCCGAGCTCGCGAAGCTCGACGATGCGGAGCTGATCCTGTGGGGCAGCTTCTGCGGCGTGCACACGATCTTCGAGCCGAGCCACGTCGCGTACTGGCGCGCGCGCGGCTACTCGGTCGTCGTGCACCCGGAGACACCGAAAGAGGTCGTCGATCTCGCCGACGGCAGCGGCTCGACCAGCTGGCTGTGGGCGCACGTCTCGAAGCTCGAGCCGGGCGCGCGCGTCGCGGTCGGCACCGAGGGCCACTTCGTGCGCAACCTCGCCGAGCAGTCGAAGCCGCGCGGTGTGACCGTGGTGCACCTCGCCGACCTGCCCGACGAGCCGATGGCCGGCTGCGGCTGCGCGACCATGTCGCGCAACGATCCGCCGCACCTGGTCGCGCTGCTCGACCTGCTCGCCAAGGGCAAGCCGCCCGATCTGAACCGCGTGCTGCCCGGCGACGTCGTCGACGAAGTCACGGGTTCGCGCGAGCGGCTCGACCCGGAAGGCCAGGCGCAGATCGCGCGCGACGCACGCCGCGCGCTCGAGCGCATGATCGAGATCACCGAGGCCGCGGGTTGACGACGCAGCCCCGGGTCGAGGCGTCGCCGCGCTGGCGGGCGGTGCTGTTCGACCTGGACGGCACGCTCACCGATCCCAAGCTCGGCATCACGCGCTCGATCCAGTACGCGCTGCGCAAGCGGGGCATCACGCCTCCGGACGCGGACGCGCTCGAGCCGTTCATCGGCCCGCCGCTCCTGCAGTCGTTCCGCGAACGCATGGGTTTCGACGAGAGCGAGGCGCGCCGCGCCGTCGACGACTACCGCGAGTACTTCTCGCAGGCCGGCCTGTACGAGAACGAGGTCTACGACGGCATTCCCGACCTCTTGCGCGATCTGCGCGCGTCGGGTGTGCGCGTGGGGCTCGCCACCTCGAAGCCGATGGTGTTCGCCGAGCGCATCCTCGAGCACTTCGATCTGGCGCGGCACTTCGACCTCGTGGTCGGGAGCCAGCTCGACGGCACGCACGTCGAGAAGGCCGAGATCGTCGCGACCGCGCTCGCCGGCGTGTCGGGCATCGCGCCCGAGCGCGTGGTGATGGTGGGCGATCGCAAGCACGACGTGCACGGCGCGCGCGCGAACGGCATCGACGCGATCGCGGTGATGTACGGCTACGGGACGCGCGAGGAGCTCACCGCCTCGGCGCCGACCCGGCTCGTCGAGAGCGTCGTCGAGCTACGGCGCCTGCTGCTGGTCGTCTAGCGGCGCCTCGTCGGGCGCCGGCTCGTCGAGCTCTTCGAGCCTGCGCTCGAGCTCCTCGAGGCGCTCCTCGCGCGTCTTGGTCGCCTCGACCTCGGTCTCGGGCGTGATCTTCTTCAAGCCCGCGGGCAGCTCCGAGCCGCTGACCGGAAACCAGTTGCCGTCCCAGGCGAAGGCCATGAACCAGCGGTTCATCGCGAAGCGGAACCAGTGCTCCTGCTTCGCGCAGTAGTAGAGATTGGGATCGAGCGACGGCGCGAGCTTGCAGCCCACCACCTGCGAGGGCACGAGCTCGGGAGCCTTCTCGGCCTTGAACTTCTCCGGCACCTTCTGCGGCCGCTCCTCCGGCGTCGCGGTCTGCTTCACCTGCACGATCGTGCCGAAGCAGGCCGAGAGCAGGACGGAGAGCGCGAGGGAGCACGCCGCGCGCCGCATCAGCGCGCGTCCCGGCGCTGCGCGGATGCGGGCGCGGCGCTCGCGATCCGGCCGTGCTCGACCTGCTCGCCGCTGATCCGCACCGCGAAGTGCGCCGCGTCGACGGGGCCGTGCTCGCTCGCGCGCGCGTGCAGGTAGGCGGCCAGGAAGACGTCGCCGGCGCCGACCGGAAAGCGGCGCGCGACCCGCGGCACCGGGATCTCCTCGACACCCGCGCGTGTCACGACCCGCACGTCGCGCTCGCCGCGCGTGACGACCAGCTCCGCCACGCCGAACGCGGCGCGGAACTCCTCCAGGCTCCGGCCCTCGAGCAGCACCGCGAGCTCCTCCTCGCTCGCCTTCGCGACCGCGACGTGCGCCAGGTAGTCCTTCAGCTCGGGGTTCGGCGCGAGCCGGGTGCCGCGCGCGTCCACGAGCCGCACCAGACCCTGCAGGTCGATGCCCGCGAAGCCCGAGAGCACCGCCAGCGTCTCGGGCAGGAGATCGCGCCGGTGCAGCGGCCCGAGCTGGATCGCGGTCGCGCTGCGCCACGCTTCCGGCACGTCGTCCGGGCCGATCGGGTCCGAGGTCTCGAGCAGCTCGTGGCGGTCCTCGCGGCCCGAGTAGTCGTTCGCATAGGTGGTGGTGGCCGCGCTCGGGAGCGCCTGCACTTCCACGCCCGCGGCGCGCAGCGGCGCGAGCAGCTCGGCCGCGTCCCTCTCCCGCACGCGCGTGACCACGCGCGTGCCCGCGCCCAGCGCCGCGAACGCGCGGCCGGCGTAGTGCACCACGCCGCCCGGCAGGGCGGGGCGGCCGGCCTCCAGATCGCGCGTGATCGCACCCAGCACGAGCGCGCTCTGCATCGGGTCCGCCGACATCGCGGCGAGCTTACACCGAAGCCTGCGCAGGCTCATGCGCGCCGCGTGGTATCGTGCGCACGTGGGGGTGGGCCGCGGAGGCTCGCGATGCAGACCCTGTGCTGTCCGGCGGTTCGAAACGCGCTCCTGCCCGTGCTGCTGTGCATCGCGTTCGCCGGCTGCGGCGCGCGCGAGCCCGAGGAAGAGCTGCGCACGGTGCGCGTCGAGGGCGTGCAGGTCGATCCGCGCACCGACAGTCCGGTGCTCTCGCTGGTCGAGGACGGCAACGGCGAACGCCGCCTGCGCATCTGGATCGGCGAATACGAAGCGCGCTCGATCGCGCAGGCGCTGCAGCGCGAGCCGATCATCCGCCCCAACCCGCACGACCTGTTGAAGGACGTGCTCGAGCGGCTGGAGGGCCAGGTGCGGCGCATCGTGGTCACCGAGCTGCGCGACAGCACGTTCTACGCGCGCATCGAGGTGGAGCTGCGCGGGCGCTCGCTGCGCATCGACGCGCGCCCGAGCGACGCGATCGCGGTCGCGGTGCGCGCGGGCGTGCCGGTGCTGGTCGCCGAGCCGTTGCTCGCGCTTCCGCTCGACATTCCCGGCGACGAGCGCGCGCTGGAAATCGACCTGCCGCAGCAGCCGCGCGTTTATCGAGAGTCGCCGAGGCTCTAGCGACGGACTTGCGCAGAAGTCGCACGCGAAACGCGCGTCGCGCGTTGACGCGCGCGTTCGCGCGCTGTCATGATCGGCACCCCGACGGCCTTGCTGCGCCGTCGACATCGACGAGCCGGAGGGGCGAGCAGATGACGGGCCGAGAGATCGCGGTCGAGTTCGCCGAGATGTTCGACGATCTCGACTCCGCGGACATCAACACGATGCTGGCGAAGAACGTGAGCATGGACATGCTCGAGTTCTTCGCGTCGTACGCGGATCAGTTCGCCGACGAGATCGCCGCGAGCGGACTCGACATCGAGGACGTGCGCGGCCGGCTGCCGAACCTGCTGATCATCGGCTACATCATCCGCGTGCTCGAGGAACGGCTGACCTAGTCCGATTGACTACGCTCGGCTGCGCCTCGCTGCGCGCGGCTTCGCCGCTTGCAGGGCTCGCTCGGGGCGGCCCTCGCTCGCCCGTCTCGCGTCGAGCGAGGCGAAGCCGAGCGTCGTCAGTTGGACGAGCTCTCCACCCCGCTCGAGCGCTGCAGCTCCTCGGCGGTCGGGATCCACTCCGCGAGATCCTGGATGTACGCGCCGATCCAGGCGTTGGGGTGCGTGAGCGCCTGGCCGGAGAGCGGGTTGACCGAGCCGAGCAGCACGAAGTGGATGCCGACGCCGGAGGCGCGCGCGAACATCACCAGCGCCTGCTGCAGCGTCGTGCCGGACGCGACCGTGATCTTGCCGCGCTTCTGGCCCTCGACGATCTCGCCGCCCATCAGAACCTCCTTGGTGGGGTTCTTGCGGTGCGTGTTCAGCCAGCGCGCGAACTCGGGCAGGCTGCCCTCGAACTCGCCGGCGAGCAGCTCCTCGCGCAGCAGGTCGCGGCCCGCGAGCTTGGACAGGTAGTCGCGGCTCTCGATCACCGGCACGCCGTCGTCCATCTTCCACTTGAAGTGCCAGTGCTCCGGCCCCCAGCCGGACTGCGCGAGATCGTCGAGGCACTCTTCGAGCGGGACCTGCTGCTCCAGCTGGCTCGAGAGGTTCAGGAAGCCGCGCGAGTTCATGATCACCGAGCGGTCGAGCACCAGCATCGGCACGTTCAGGCGCGCCGATGCCGCCGCGAGCGCGGCGGTCGTCGACGCCAGGTTGAACACCTGCGGGCGGCGCGAGACGCTCGTGCGCGGGTAGCGCAGCTGGATCGCGGTGCCGACCACGGCGACGCCGAGCTTGGGATCGGCCACCACGTGGCCGGCGCGCAGCATCGTCCAGCCGAGCTTCGAGGCCTGCGCGTACTGCAGCAGGATGTCGCGCACGCTCGCCTTGTCGGCGATCTCGAACTCGACCACCGGCGGCTCGGGATCGCCCACCACGCGCTCGACCGCGACGTAGCTGCGCTCGATCGACTTCGCGACGAAGGCGACCAGCGCGTTGATGTCGCCCTTGAACGAGTGCTTGGGCAGCAGCGGCTGGTCGATCGGCGTCTTGGTGTTCACGAGCATGTTGCTGCGCACGTAGATCACGCCGTTCACGATCTCGAAGTCGATCCCGCCGGCGGCGTCCGCGAGCTCGCGCAGCGCCTCGTCGACCGGCCCCGGGGGCAGATCGAGGTCGACCCGGTACATGCCGAGGTCGGGGGTGTTGTCCTCGGTGCGGATCTGGTCCAGCGCGAGCGGCATGCCGGCTTCGGCGGCGATCCGCTCCAGCGCGTACTCGAGGTCGACGCCGGCGAACTTCATGGCCCGGATCCGGGGCAGGTCCGATGCGCCCGAGCCCGCGTCCGAGCCGCAACCGAGCGCGCCCGACAGGAGCCAGACGGCGATCAGGGGGGCCACGAGCAGGCTGCGCAGGGGGATCGACACGGTCGCGTCTCCTCGGGAAAGGGGCGTGCAGTCTACCGTGCAAACGCCAGCCCGTGAACCGCGCGGAGACCCCGCCGCTCGCGTTGACAGCCATACCCGAGGAATCCAACCTTGGCCGGGTAGGAGCGCGATCCTGAGCGGAAAAGTGCACATGACCCGCGAGGGCCACGACATGCTGACGGAGGAGCTGCGCCGTCTGAAGGGCATCGAGCGCCCGGCCATCTCCGACGCGATCCGGCGCGCGCGCGAGCACGGCGACATCTCCGAGAACGCCGAATACGACGCGGCCAAGGACAAGCAGGGCATGATCGAGGCGCGCATCCGCCAGATCGAGGACCGCCTGGCGCGCGCCGAGGTGGTCGAGACCGGGGGCCAGCCGCCCGACAAGGTGCGCTTCGGCACCACGGTCGTGCTCGAGGACCTCGCCTCGGGCGACGAGGTCACCTATCGGATCGTGGGCGAGGACGAAGCCGACGTCTCGAAGGGCCTGCTTTCGGTCACCAGCCCCGTGGCCCGGGCGCTGATCGGCAAGCAGGTCGACGACCAGGTGGACGTGGCCGTGCCTGCCGGCAGCCGCTCCTACGAGGTCCGCGAGATCCGCTTCGAGTGATGACGGCCGCACAGCGCCACAAGCTCGTGATCATCGGCAGCGGGCCCGCGGGCTACACCGCGGCGATCTACGCCGCGCGCGCGGAGCTCGCGCCGGTCGTGGTCGCGGGCACGGCGTTCGGCGGGCAGCTGATGATCACCACCGACGTCGAGAACTACCCGGGCTTCCCCGAGAGCATCGCGGGGCCGGAGCTGATGGAGCTGTTCCAGAAGCAGGCCGAGCGCTTCGGCGCCAAGGTCGTGTTCGAGGACGCGACCGCGGTCGACCTCTCGCGCAGGCCGTTCCGCATCGCGACGGACTCGCAGGCGTTCGAGGCCGACAGCGTGATCGTCGCCACCGGCGCGAGCGCGAAGTGGCTCGGGCTGCCCTCGGAGAGCAAGTACACCAACCGCGGCGTTTCGGCCTGCGCGACCTGCGACGGCGCGCTCTACCGCGGCAAGCCGATCGCGGTGGTCGGCGGCGGCGACACGGCCATGGAAGAGGCGCTGTTCCTGACCCGCTTCGCCACCGTCGTGCACGTGATCCACCGCCGCGGCGAGCTGCGCGCGAGCCGGATCATGGCCGAGCGCGCCCGGCGCCACGAGAAGATCCGCTTCGTGCTGCACAGCGAGGTGGCCGAGGTGCTCGGCGACGAGCAGGCGGTCACGGGCCTGCGCGTGCGCGACCTGCGCACGGGCGCGCTGTCGGAGCTCCCGGTCGGCGCGCTGTTCGTGGCGATCGGCCACGAGCCCAACACCGCGCTGTTCCGCGGCGTGCTCGACATGAACGCGACCGGCTACCTCGAAGTGCAGGCGCACTCGACGCGCACCAACGTGCCGGGCGTGTTCGCGTGCGGCGACGCGATGGACCCGCACTATCGCCAGGCGGTCACGGCCGCCGGCACCGGCTGCATGGCGGCCCTCGACGCGGAGCGCTGGCTCGCGGCGAACGAGTAGCCCGTTGCGGGTCGAGTTCGACCGCTACAGCCTCTGCGTCGAGAAGCGCCGCGTGATCGTGCGCGCCGGGTCGCTGCACTACTTCCGCCTGCCCGCGCGCGGGCTGTGGCGCGAGCGCATCGCGCAGATGAAGGACGCGGGGCTGAACGCGGTCGACGTCTACTACCCGTGGAACTTCCACAGCGAGCGCCCCGGCGAGTACGACTTCGCCGAGCTGCGCGACGTCGACCACCTGCACGACCTGATCGAGGAGGCGGGCCTGTGGCTGATCGCGCGGCCCGGGCCGTACATCTGCGCCGAGGTCGATCTCGGCGGCCTGCCCGCCTATCTGCTGCGCGATCCCGGGCTCGTGCTGCGCTGCCGCAAGCCGGGGGGCTTTGCGTACTCGCTCGAGTACATGGCGGCGGTGCGCGAGTGGTTCGGCGCGATCGTTCCGAAGATCGCAGGGCGCGAGAACCTGATCCTGTTCCAGATCGAGAACGAGTACGCCGTGCCCGCGCCGCTCGCGTCGCTTTCGAGCCCGCTCGCGGATCTCCTGATCCGCTGGCTCGGCTCGAAGCGCCTGGCCCGGCTCGCGAGCTCGCCGTGGCTGCGGCGGCGGATCGCGGCCGCCGGCGCGCCGCCCGAGACCGACGCAGAGCTCGGCCAGCGCAACACCTACATGCGCGAGCTCTACGAGCTGTCGCGCCGGCTCGGCGTGCGCGTGCCGATCTTCCACAACGACGTCGCGGCGATGTCCGGCCGGCAGCTCGACGTCGACCTGCTCGCGATCGACCGCTACCCGATCACCACCTTCCGCGACGACTGGCGCGCGAATCCCGCGACGTTCGACGAGTTCGCGCTCGACGAGGCCGCGCTCGACGCGCACGAGCGCAGCCAGAACCCGGTCTTCTACCCCGAGCTGCAGGGCGGCTGGTACGACCCGTGGGGCGGGATCGGCTACGCGAGCCTGCGCGAGCGGCTCGGGGCGGACGCGATCGACGCCACGACCAAGGCCGCGCTCGCGGCGCGCGGCACGCTCTGGAACTACTACGTGTTCAGCGGCGGCACGACCTTCGGCTACCAGTCGAGCCCGGACGTGTACGGCTCGTACGATTACGGCGCGCCGATCGGCGAGACCGGTGCGACCGACGCGCGCTACGACGCGGTGCGCAACCTGAACGCGTTCATCGCCGAGCACGAGGCGGACCTCGCGGCCACCGAGCTCGACGCCGACGCGCGCCCGCTGTGCGCGCAGCACTTCTGCACGCGCGTGGGCGAGGCGAAGTGCTACGTGTTCCTGCGCAACCCGACACGCGCGCGTGTCGAGCTCGAGCTGCCGGAGCCCGAGCGCGCCTGGCTCGCGCCCTGGGAGACGCAGATCCGGGTCTACGACAAGGCGACGCGCGCGCTGGTCGGGGTGAGCCCCGAGCTGCCGGCGGCCACGCCGGCCGTTCGTTCGCTCCCGCCGCTCCTGCCGCGGCTCGAGTCGTTCCGCTTCTCGCTGGTGAGCCCGCAGCTCGCGCCCGGCTACGACGACTCGTCCTGGACGGAGCTCCGCGACCGCGAGCTCGAGGAGAACCGGCTCGACCTCGATGCGCTCGGCCTGCACTACGGCTGCGTGTGGCTGCGGGGCGAGTTCGAGGGGACGCTCGACCGGCTCGTGCTCGACGCGCGCCACCTCTGGTCGGTCTGGATCGACGGCCGGCTGGTCGCGTCCGGCGAGCAGCTGCGCAACACGCTCGGCGTCGGCGCCGACGGCGCGCGCCCGCGCGTCGTCGACCTGCGCAGGGCGGGCCCGCTCGACGGCGGGCGCCACGTCGTCGTGATCCTGGCCGAGAGCCTCGGCCACAACAAGGGCTTCGCCGACGACTTCCGCAACCCGCGCGGCGTGGCGCTGCTCGACACGGGCGCGTCGCGCGTGCGCTGGCGCTACCGGGGCGGGCTCGTGCGCGGCGAGCACGGGCTCACGCCGCGCGTCGACTTCGCGCGCGTCGAGCGCGGCGCGGTGTCGGAAGTGGTGCTGCCGCACGGCTGGCACGGCGCGCCCGAGGGCGTCGGCCTGTACGAGGTGTCCTTCCGGCTCGAGGGCGTCGACCCCAAGCGCCACGCGCTTTCGCTCGCCTTCGAGCCCGGCCGCGGCCGCGCCAACCTGTACCTGAACGGCTGGCTGCTCGGACGCAGCTGGCCCGAGCGCGGCCCGCAGCGCAGCTTCTGGCTGCCGTGGGGGCTGCTCTCGGCCGACGACGAGAATCAGCTCGCCATCACGCTCTGGAAGCGCGACCTGCGCGCGGCCCTCGGCAAGTTGCGCATCGAGGTGACCTGACCTCATGACGCGTTGCAGCGGATACCCCGCGCGGTAGACTGGCGAAAAATGCCGATCGACAGGGCGATCCTCGAACGACTCATCGAGGTATCCCCGGACATCGTGGTCGCAACCGCCGCCGACGGCACGGTTCAGTACTACAACGACGGTGCACGGGAGAATCTCGGCTACTCCCGCCTCGAGATCATCGGGCGGTACGTGGCCACTCTGTATCCGTCGATCGAGGAAGCGCGCCGGGTGATGACCGCGATGCGCGGCACCGAGCACGGCGGCCCCGGGCGCATCGTCAGCTTCCCGACCACGTTCGTCGCCAAGGACGGGCACGAGCTCGAGGTCGCGATCTCGGGCGTGATCCTGTACGACGAGCACGAGGTCGAGCAGGGCACGATCGGCTTCGCGAAGGACGTCTCGGAGCTCAAGCGCAAGGACCAGCTCGCGGTGCTCGGCGAGGTCGCGATCGGGCTCTCGCACGAGATCAACAACCCGCTGACGGTGATCGAGAACCAGGTCGCCCTGCTCGACCGGCACCTGGCCGCGAAGGGCGAGCTCGGCGAGCTCGAGCGCGTGGCCAAGATCCGCGCGGAGATCCGGCGCATCGAGTCGAACCTGCAGCGGCTGAACGACATGGCCAAGCAGGAGCGCTACGCGAGCACCGAGTACCTCGGCCGCGCGCGCATGATCGATCTGTCGGAGCGCAACGGCGCGCCGGTGCTCGCGCTGGGCGGGCGCCGCGTACTGGTGGTCGACGACGACACCGGCGTGCGCGAATCGGTGAGCGAGATCCTGCGCGCCGACGGCGCGCTGGTGACGCCGGTCGGGAATGGCCGCGAGGCGATCGAGTGCCTGCGCCGCGAGCGCTTCGACGTCGTGCTCTCCGACGTCGTGATGCCGGAGATGGACGGCTACGAGCTGTTCCAGGCCGCGCGGCGCGAGGCGCCGGACACGCCGGTCGTGCTGATGACGGCGTTCTATTACGACCAGGACCACGTCATCAAGCGCTCCCGCATGGAAGGGCTCGACGGCGTGCTGTTCAAGAAGCCGGTCAACCCGGAGCGCCTGGTGAAGACGCTCGCGGAGCTGGTCACGCGGGCTCCGCCACGTCCTTCTTGACGTTGAACAGCTTCCCGTCGCTGGTCTTGGCCAGCCAGGCGTTCTCCCAGTCCTGAAGCACGGTCAGCTCGTCGCCTTCCGAGAGCTCCACGTCTTCGACGTCCTCGCCGAGGTTCGCCTGGTGCTTGTAGGTGACGGTCTGCGTGATGCGGATGGTGTCGGCCATGGCCGACTCATAGCACAGAGGCGGACGCGCTTTCCATCGCCGCCGTGCCCGCCACCGCGGCCGGCCAGATGCGCCGCGCACCGCTCGCGGCGCGCAAGGCCCGCGCCGCTTCGGCCAGCGTCGCTCCGGTCGTGGCCACGTCGTCGAGCAGCAGCACGCGCAGACCCGCGAGCGCGCG
>Ga0187892_10008027_pt1 | contig 14666 bp, 7 predicted proteins | sample MA1701073metaG_FD_139345 | JGI IMG/M metagenome (GOLD analysis project Ga0187892, IMG submission 139345) | Bio-ooze microbial communities from a basaltic lava cave in the Kipuka Kanohina Cave System on the Island of Hawaii, USA - MA170107-3 metaG ... | reverse complement strand
GTATCAACCAGCAGCATTCGCCCTGGTTGTAACCGGCCCTTCGACAAGACCTGCTCGGGAGGAAGGTCCAGCACCCCCACCTCGGATGCCAGAATCACCCGATCATCTCGAGTCACGTAGAAACGCGAAGGTCGCAATCCATTGCGATCCAAAACTGCGCCGATCACCGTGCCATCCGTAAAAGCAATCGAGGCGGGGCCGTCCCAGGGCTCCATCAGACAAGAGTGATATTCATAAAATTCCTTCTTCTCTTCACTCATCGACTCGTGGCCGCTCCAGGGCTCGGGGATCATCATCATCACTGCGTGCGGTAAGGAGCGACCACTAAGGGTCAACATCTCGAGCACATTGTCGAACATCGACGAGTCACTGCCATCCGTCTCGATCACAGGAAAGATCTTGCTAAGGTCGCTGCCAAACAGTTCGGACTTAAACTTACTCTCGCGCGCATGCATCCAGTTGATGTTGCCGCGCAGCGTGTTGATTTCCCCGTTGTGACACAGGTAGCGATAAGGATGGGCCCGGGCCCAATTCGGGAATGTGTTGGTGCTGAACCGCGAATGGACCAGCGCCAGAGCTGATTCGACAGCCCCATCCAGGAGATCTGGATAGAAAGCTGTGAGCTGACCGGCGGTCAGCATTCCTTTGTAAACAATTGTTCGCGACGAGAGGCTGGACACATAGAACATCCCGCGCTCGTGGATGCCACGCTTTGCGCCTTTAGTCACGCGGCGGCGAATCACCAGCAACTTGCGCTCAAACGCAAGCGGGTCGGTGAGCTCCGGATTGCGGCCCACAAAAATTTGCTTGACTACTGGTTGTGTGGCCCTGGCAGTGGGGCCCAGGAGCGAATTGTCGGTGGGGACAGTGCGCCACCCCAGTACTTCCTGGCCTTCCTCGCAAACGGTTTTTTCGAAAAGCCGCTCGCACTCAGCCTGGGCCTCGGGCTCGGTGGGCAGAAAAACCATTCCTACGCCAAAGGCACCCGGCGCCGGCAACTCAATTTTCAGGCTGTCACATTCTCGGCTCAGAAAATTCTGGGGTAGCTGCAGCAGAATACCGGCACCGTCACCAGTGTTCGCCTCGCACCCACAGGCGCCTCGATGCTCGAGGTTGAGCAATACCTGAATCGCCTGGGCCACAATGTCATGAGACTTGCGGCCTTTGATATCAACGACGAAGCCTACGCCACACGAGTCGTGTTCGTAGAGGGGATCGTAAAGTCCCTGTTTGGGTGGTTGATTCATGGCCGCTGACGCTCAGGACACTTTTTCGTTTAACATCCGAAATTTTGCTTCAACGAAAAGGCCATCAACTTTTATGTTGATGGCCTCTGTTTCCGCGATTTGCAAAGATTTCAAGAGGCCATCACGTAGGGTGCTTTCCAACGGTAATGGTGATGCAAATGGATGTCGACGAAACCTTTCGCACCCCAGCTACGCCGGACGGTAGCGGGTAGGTTGGTTTCATGAATCTTGAAACTCGCGGAAGATCCATTTGCTCGTCAGGGCTGTTAAAAAGATCACAGCCCAAACCTCTATCTGCTTCTCAAGCTGATTCTCCGCAAGTAATCTACAGTGTTCCTCCTTCTTTGTATAATTTATTTTTTTTACCGGGTCATAAATCAGATGTCGTAGTACATGCTGAACTCCAGCGGGTGCGGTCTGAGCCGCAGCGGCTGAATCTCTCGCTCGCGTTTGTAGCTGATCCAGCGCTCGATTAACTTGGGAGTAAAGACATCGCCCTTCAGCAGAAAATCATGATCATCTTCCAGGGCTTTCAACGACTCATCCAGCGAGCCCGGCAAACTCGGAACATCCTTTAATTGTTCCGGCGACAAGTCGTAGATATCCTTGTCCAAAGGCTCTCCAGGAGAAATACGGTTCTGAATCCCATCCAAACCTGCCAGCAGCATGGCCGAAAACGCCAGGTAGGGGTTGCACGAAGGATCAGGGGGACGAAACTCCAAACGCTTCAGTTTGGGATTGGTAGAAAACATTGGAATACGAATGGCCGCAGACCGGTTGCGCGCTGAGTAGGCCAGATTGACCGGGGCTTCAAACCCTGGGACCAACCGCTTGTAGCTGTTCGTGGTGGGCGCCGCAAAAGCCACGATAGCGGCCGCGTGTTTTAGTAAGCCGCCAATGTAGTATTGCGCGGTTTCAGACAGCCCGGCGTAGCCCTGCCCGGCAAACAACGGTTTCTCAGTTTTCCAAAGCGACTGGTGGCAATGCATTCCCGATCCGTTGTCGCCAAAGAGGGGTTTCGGCATAAACGTCGCGCCCTTGCCCTGTTTTTGCGCCACGTTGCGGACGGTGTATTTGAAGATTTGCAGATTGTCGGCGGTGCCGATCAAGGTCGAATACCGGAAATCGATTTCGCACTGTCCGGCCGTCGCCACTTCGTGGTGGTGACATTCGACCTGAATGCCAGCCTTCTTTAATTCATTGGCCACTTCACCGCGAAAGTCCTGCAAGGTATCTAATGGCGGTAGGGGGACGTAACCTTCTTTATTGCGAATGTGATAACCGAGATTTGAATTGCCATTTTGACTATTGGTATTCCAGACTGCTTCCGGATGATCGATCGAGAAGCCAGCTGAGTGGCCCTCGTTTTGAAACTTCACATCATTAAAGACGAAAAACTCGGCTTCCGGCCCAAAGTACACCGTATCTGCGATACCGGTGAATTTGAGATAACTTTCCGCGCGCTTCCCAACGCCCCGGGGATCCAGCCAGTAGCCTTCCTTGGTAATGGGATCGACAACGTCGGCGATCAGGCAGAGAGTTTTCTCGGACATAAATGGATCGATCCAGTAGCGGTAGGGGTCAGGCACCAGCAACATGTCTGATTCGTGGATCGAGGCCCAACCGCGCAAGCTTGAACCATCAAAGCCAAACCCTTCTTCAAAGGACCTCTCGGAAAGCTCCTCAATGGGGAATGTCAGGTGATGCCAGGCTCCGACCAGGTCTGTAAAGCGCACATTGACGTAGGTAACCTTCTCATCGGCAGCAAACTTCAAAACATCTTTCACAGCCATAACATTATCTTCCTTTGCGTGAGTAAAAATCATGAAAACGACGAGTGGGCGCTTTCGTAACGGCCACTCGCCACAAGGTCATGGGCGGTTGCCAGGGTGTGGGAAAACTCCTCGGCAACCGGCCACAACCGCTTTAGATCACAAGCTATGGCAGCTTGGATTTGATCTTTAAATTGTTCGCCATGCCCTCCTTTCTTGGTTCGTTTCTCCTGCTGAGATAATCCGGGACGCGAAATCAGCTTCGAACTAAAGCGTGATTCCGTAATAAATGAACAGGCCATTGTTTTTCCGACCTGAGTTGCCAATGCTGTAGCCGGCAAAAAACGCGCTGCTTTTCGTAACCGCAAAGGAAAACCCGGGAGTTACATACCCAAAGCGGTTTTTGCCGCTGAACCAGTCAGCCAGGAAGTTAATCTTTGGATGGAGTGGCTGTTCATAGCCCAAAATGGCGCCGCCTTCGTTGCCACTGCCATTCACGCGGCCGATTAGGCCATAACCACCACCCGTCAACCGCGGCCCGTACACGCCCTTAAACTTCTTACTTACCGTGGTGTAGAGCAAACCAAAGGTGTCTACCCCAGTACGGTTAGCTATGGGCGTATAAAGAATCCCACCGGCAGCCGCTGCCATGCCGTTGTCTTCATTGCTGTAGAACTGGTATTTAACATTCGGCTGAAGTTCTACAGGTTGATTCGGAGCCAGAGCATCAGTGAAGGCAACGTTGGTGCCAACCTCCAGATTCTTCCCTACGCCAAACACCACTCGCGGAACATATGTTTGAAAGCCACCTCGGCTGTGCGATTCAAGGTGACTAACAAAGTCAAACTCCAGATAGGTTTTCTTCTCAGCAACCACATCTGTAGAAGGAATATTGAAAAGCGTTGATTGAGCTTTGACGAACTGTGCACACGACAACAGGGTGCAGAGGGCGCAAAATGCCCCTGCAATTGCATTCGATTTGAGCATGTTGTATGTTGCTCCATATCGTCTCCTAAAGGGACGATGTCAGTGGCCTATCTGTTCCGTGCCGCCAAAGCCAGGGCAGATGGGCCATGTTTTTATTTCCCGATCACGACGCGCGCCTGCGCGTAATGAGTCGAACTTCCAGGCAAAGCGCTCGACTCTTTAGCCGATAGCCGGTGTAAAACCTCGAGCGCAGATTTGTCCGAACGCGTGACAATCAGCGTGCCACGGTGAGTTTTCCTGAAGCAGCTAGCAGTTAAGGGGTTTTTGCAGGGAAAAGTTCAGAAGGTGAGATTCATGCCTCTGACTTTGGCCCGGCAATTGGCTCTGAACAACGACAATTCTGTTAGAAGTACCCCACCCGAACCCAAAAATGTCTTTGAATAGCCTGCGGTTGACACCCTGGACGAGAGTCTGGAATTGCCGCCCGTAAGTGGGATCCTTTCAACAAGCGACCCAGGTTTCTCTCGGAATCCCACCCACGGCAGTGGGTGGATTATTCAGATCCTTTCTAAGAAGTGCCACTTTTGAGCCCTGGGAATCCCACCCACGGTAGTGGGTGGATTCAGATCCTTTCTAAGAAGTGCCACTTTTAAACGTGGGAATCCCACCCACGGTAGTGGGTGGATGCTTCAGATCCTTTCTAGAAAGTGCCCACTTTTAGGCCGTGGGTGGGATTCCGAAAGAGACCTGTTTCGCTTGTAGAAAGGATCTGAACCATCCACCCACTGCCGTGGGTGGGATTCCGTGAGATTCGCTTGTAGAAAGGATCTGAAAACATCCACCCACTGCCGTGGGTTGGATTCCGAGAGAACCTGTTTCGCTTGTAGAAAGGATCTGAACCATCCACCCACTGCCGTGGGTGGGATTCCGAGAGAAACCTCTTTCCCTTTTAGAAAGGATCTGAAAACATCCACCCACTGCCGTGGGTGGGATTCCGAGAGAGACCTGTTTCGCTTGTAGAGAGGATCTGAACCATCCACCCACTGCCGTGGGTGGGATTCCGAAAGAGACTTGTTTAGCTTGTAGAAAGGATCCGAACCATCCACCCACTGCCGTGGGTGGGATTCCGAGAGAGACCACAACCCGCTGACTTACATTTTTGGCGGCTCCAGCAGATTTACCGACATATTTGTCGGAAGCGATTTTCTTATGGGCGTTGGATCGTGAACGTGTCTGGAGTTTTCGATTGAAAGATCAGACGAACTTTGATGAATCAGTTCTCATTGTAAATCGGCTTCGTGCTGTTTCGTGTGAGGCGCGTGGATCGTTTGTTCTTCGTGCATCTTTCTGGTGAAAGATCCGACGAATCAACCCCACATAAAGGCCCTTCATGCTTCTTTCCAGTGCGTTCGAGGATTGCTGGTCGAAATAAACTGGTTCAGAAATCAACCCGGGCACACAAACGTCAAAGTAGGGGTACAACGATTGCTTCTGTATCCTAACAGGCTCTGATCTGCTCGTTCACCGTTAATCTGCGGCAAATTCTCTAATCCGAATTCCGCCCAGGCTTTAAGATCTCGCGCCATTTAGGCGCTTTAGAAATACCCGTGCATTACAAAAACAAAATCCTTGATCATGCCGCCAGGCGGTTAACTGGACTGGATCGCCTGGAACCCGCTGAGGTCGCCCAACGCCTGCGCCGTTTCATTAAGATCGAGGACGAGCGCCTGCTTATGGCTTACCGCTGCGGCGCCTCGGGATTAGTTACCGCCCAGAACCGCAGCTTCGTGCTCGACGTTGCCGTCGAGCACTCCATGCGCGCCACCTCCTGGTTTGCAGACGATAATGGATACCTCTCAAACACGAAACCAACCTGGGCCGTCGTAGCCCTGGGGGGGTACGGCCGCGGCGAGCTGGCGCCCTTCTCAGACCTCGACATCCTCCTGCTACACACTGCCCGACATGAAGCACAGCTCAGGCAGGCGAATGAAAGATTGCTCCAGGTGCTCTGGGACGCAGGTCTAACCATTGGCAACAGCTTTCGCACAGTCAGGCAGTGCCTCAGCGCCAGCCACTCTGACCTACACCTGCAAACGGCCCTGACAAGTATTCGCCTTCTGGCAGGGAGCCAAAGACTTTTTGACTCGCTCAGCCAGGCCCTTGACCGAGAGCGCCGCAGCCGCAGTAAGAGCTTCGTCAAGGCTGTGCTCAATGAACGAGCAGAGCGATATGGAAAGTTTGGTGACGCCGTCTGCCTACAGGAACCAAACGTTAAGGAAAGCGCCGGGGGCCTTAGAGATTTACACACGGCCCTTTGGGTTGCATATGCAAAGTATGGCGCTAAGTCTTTACCTGACCTGCTTGTTCAGGGCTTGATCTCCGAACAGGAACTACGTGTGGCTAGGCGCGCCTACGACTTCCTGCTGAGTGTGCGGTTTCAAACCCATCTGGCAGTTGGCCGCAAGGTGGATCATATCTCCCTGGACCTGCAACCGGGCTTAGCCGCGGGCTTCGGCTATTCCTCGGATTCCCGATTGCTGGGTTCAGAAAAATTCATGCGCTTCTATTATCAAAGAGCTCTCGATCTTTACCTCTTCTGCGAAAACGTGCTGGTGCGGGCCACCGAAAAGGACAAGCGGCCCTTGCGCTGGTTCGGCGTGCGGGCTGTTTCGTTGGCCGAACCCTTCTCGATCGAGGACGGTAAGTTACATTTTGATCAGGATGCGGCAATCTTTCGACAGAATCCTTACCTGATGTTTGATGCCTTTGCCCTGGCCCAAGCCGCCAATGTCGGGTTCAGCCATGGCCTGCTCGAGGCGATCCGGAACAATCTCGGTCTGGTTGACAAGAGCTTTCGCCACTCAGCGGAAGCTGCCAACTGCTTTTTGCGCCTTCTGCGGCGCCGCGGCCGAGTTGCTCACACGCTCAGACTAATGCACCAGGTTGGGTTTCTTGGCCGTTATCTGCCTGAGTTTGGCCGCGTCAGCCTGCTCATCCAGCACGACCTTTACCATCACTACACGATTGACGAACACACTTTAAAAGTCATAGAAGCGCTTGACGAGCTGAATAACAGCGAGGACAGCACTCGAGCCCACCTGCGAGCGGTCTTTGATGAGATCGAAGATTCTGCCCTTCTCTATCTCTCGCTCTTGCTACACGACATTGGTAAAGGCCAGGGACCTGGTCATGTGGCTCGTGGTGTGCGAATAGCGGAACAGATTTGTCGCCGCTTACGTCTGGAAAAAACTGAGGCCGCCAAAGTCGTCTCGATGGTCGAGCACCACATAGCCATGGCCCATGTTTCACAGCGTCGAGACCTCTCGGAACCGCAAGTGGCTCCGGATTTTGCCGCCCGCATGGGAACGCTTGACAATCTGAACATGCTCCTGCTGCTGACCTACTCGGACATGCGAGGGGTTGGGCCGGGGGTCTGGAGCGAGTGGAAAGGCAACCTGCTTTGGGATCTGTACGAGCGTTCGCGGCAGCATCTGGCCGAAAGTGGCAGCGCCGGCTATGGCTTGGCGACCCAGACTGCGCTGAGAGAGAAGATCCTGGCGGCGTTGGATGGCCACTTTCCGCTCAGCGAGGTAGAACGTCACCTGGCCCTTTTGCCCGATCGCTACCTGCGCACGACCACCGCTGAAGCTACAGGCGAACAACTGCGCTTGATTCGCCAGTTGGCCACCGATGCTTTTCGGTGTCGCTGGGTGCCACAGGGGCGGACGATCACCGAGCTGACTATTTGCGCTCACGACCGGCACGGCTTGTTTGCTGACATTGCCGGGACGCTCACTTCGCAGGGAATCGAAATTCTGAGCGCCGAGATCTATACCCGGGAAGATGGCATCGCCATCGATATTTTTAAGTTGCGTTCGGCCGTCAATCATCATGCAATCGAAGAGCGCAAGTGGTTGCCAATTGAGCGGGCACTGCGAGCGGCGATTAAAGGTGAAAGCGATGTTGCGGCCCTGGTAGAAAAATGGCAGACGCAACATGCACCTCGCCGCCGTCACCGGCGTTTTAATAACAATCGCCACCAAAAGCTTGCCCAGGTGCAATGCGATAACAAAGCCGCCCAGACGGCAACCATCGTCGAAGTAAGGGCGGCGGACGAGGCCGGACTGGCATACAAGATTGCCAGTGTGGCTACTGCGCTCGGATTCGAGATTACCTACGCCAAGATCACCACTGAAAAGAGCGATGCTTTCGATGTGTTCTACATCACCGATGCGTCGGGGAATAGACTTTCACCTGAGGCCATGAGGGAGCTCGAAGTGTTCACGCTCGAAAAACTCTCCGGGAGCAAGGGGGCGAAGGCCCTGGTGTCGGCCCAGTCCCCTTATCGAATTCCGATACGCGAAGCGCCCATTCCGTGAATGATTTCCTGGTTTCAGGGTTTACAAGGGCTGCTTCGCCGCACTCACCCGCGTGGGTACGGCTAACCTCGAAAAGTTATCCTGGTCCAGCTACAGAGCTGCTTCGCCGCGTTCGCCGGTGCGGATGCGGATGACGTCGAAGACCGGGACGACAAATATTTTCCCGTCGCCGAACTTGCCGGTGCAGGCCGTGGTCATGATGGCGTCAATCACTCGGTCTTCAATGTCTTCGGGCACCAGAACTTCGATCTTAATCTTGGGAATGAATTCGATTTGATATTCAGTGCCGCGGTAGGTTTCGGTGTGGCCTTTTTGCCGGCCATAGCCGCGCACCTCGCTAATGGTCATTCCCGCGACGTTCACTTCCTGCAAAGCATTCCGCACGGCATCCAAAAGATGCGGGCGAATGATTGCCTCAATCTTTTTCATCTACTTCGTCTCCGGGCTTAAAGACTTTCCTCACCATTCCTTATAAGGGTAAATTCCTCAGGTCCTTTTTAATATCAGTTTTCGAGCTGATTTATTACCAGTTTTCAAGCTGAAACCAAAGATCGAATCCCTGGTCAACTCTGCCGGGCGGACCTTCGAAGAAACCACCACCGCTGAGGGGGGGTACGTTTAGAGTAGTTTCGTGTAATTTCGTGTGATTTCGTGGATCGTACGTTTTGTCGCAAAGGACGATCCACGCGCATCACACGAATGCTTTCTTAAAAGGCGAGTGAATCGTCACGAGGGGCGGCCACGGAGGGAGGGCCGCCCCTACAGGTTTTTGACTGCAATCCTCGCTCAAGCCACACTGGTCTGCGCCTTGGCTGTAATCACTTCGTCCAGGCCTGGCGCAGGCTCGCTACCTCCCTCCGGAACACCACCCAGCGCTACGCCCGGGCGCAAGCTGAACTCTGGATAGGCCAAAACCCCAACCTCAGAAAGGTCAAGCCCTTCCAATTCATCTTCGGCCGAGACGCGGTTGCCCAGGACCTTATCAGCAACCTTGAAATACAGGTAGAACGAAACAAAGATGAACGTAATACAGGTGAAGGTACCGATCATTTGAGCCAGCAGCTGACTATATCCACCACCATAAAACAGCCCGATTACCGGAGTAGCAACACCATTCAACCCTGCCCCATAGGTACCATCAGCAAACAGTCCCAACGAGAGCACACCCCAGGCGCCGTTGACTCCGTGCACGCTGATTGCGCCCACTGGGTCGTCGACCTTTAGCTTGTGCTCGATGAAATAGACACTGCCAACCAGGATCGCACCAGCTACCAGCCCGATTACCATCGCCCCAAAGCTGCTGATGAATGCGCACGGCGCGGTGACTGCCACCAACCCGGCCAGCATACCGTTGGCCATCAGGCCCAGGTCAGGTTTCCCGAACCACTTTTGCGCCACAAGCATTGCCGAGAACGCGCCACCGGCAGAGGCGACCATTGTGTTGACGGCTATAACTGAAATACGCAGGTCAGTTCCCGATAGCGTCGAGCCCGCGTTAAACCCGAACCAGCCGAAGGCCAGGATTAACACGCCTAGAATCGCCATCGGCATGTTGTGCCCGGGAATGGCGTTGACGGTTCCGTCCTTGCCGTACTTGCCGATACGAGGTCCGAGAACGATCGCCCCAGCGAGCGCGGCGACGCCTCCAACCATGTGCACAACCGACGATCCGGCAAAGTCGACGTGACCGTGGCCCAGTCCAAACTGGCTACCCAACTGCGACAGCCAGCCTCCGCCCCAGACCCAGTTGCCAAAGATCGGATAGGCAAACATCGACATGAAGAGGCAATAGAACACAAACGATCCCCACTTCCACCTTTCGGCCAGGGCGCCAGTGGGGATCGTGACGGCGGTGTCCATAAACACCATTGCAAAGAGAAACAGTGTGAATACTCCAACGTCATAGGCATCGCCTCGCAGAAAGAAGCCCTTGTGGCCAAAGATGTTTAGGGTGTGGCCGGCTATTTCGATGGAAAAAGCGTCTGTCAGCGGCGAAGTCCCGCCAAGTGCGGCAATTGCCCCCACGCCGCCCATCATTAGCGCAAACCCGCAAACCCAGAAGCCGATAATGCCCAGCGCATAGCACATGAAATTCATCGCCATTGTATGCGCGGCATTTTTGGCTCGGGTGAATCCGGTTTCCGCCAGGGCAAAGCCGGCCTGCATAAACATCACCAGGAAGCAGGCAACGAGTGTCCAGACGAAATTGATCGAGATGTTTGCATGCCCGAGAGTATCGGCAACCTCCTGCCCGGTGGGTTCGCCTGGATTAGCTGCCGAGATGGCGCCAGCATTCCCAGTTCCCGCACCGGTTGGATCTCCGGCCATTACCACCAGCGGCAGTGCCAGCAGCAGGGCAGCTACGCAAGCCGCCAGGAAGTAACGTCTGCCCGGGATAAAAGACTTGTTAATGCCTGTATGAATTGGTGCAGGCATTAAACGTTCGAGCAAAGCTGCAAAGATCTTCTTTCCGCCGATTCTCAAAAGCATCGTCATCAACTCCTCAAGTTGGTTTCATCCGAAACTGCGTGCCATGCCGAGAAACACTCCACCTCCAAACAGGGAGACGCAGGTGGCACATGAAATTTGTCTGGCTCGTAACAATCGATGTGCCAAAGGGGGGAAGTTTAGGAGTCAGGGGCTGCGCCTGGTACGAGAGTCTGAGTAAGGTTTTCAACGAGCGGCAGCGTATCAAGAGCCGTATTCGAACCCTTTGCGGGGCTCCAGCAACGGAGGTTTTGCCAGCTTCAGACCTCACTAGTCAGACAAGAATGTTTACAAAACGCTCTGGCCCCCCACAGTTTCGTCGGGGCCTCGGACCTTGACCTACAAAATTGTCGCCCGCCAGAATCCTGGCTTTTTGAGCCTCGTCTTGCCCGAGATCCGTGGCTTGGGTCCCAGGATGCCACGGGCTTGCCCCGTGGAGTCTCACGCTCGCCACCACTCAAAAATCTCAAGGGCCAAATCGAAGATGCCACGGGCTTGCCCCGTGGAGTCTCACGCTCGCCACTACTCAAAAATCTCAAGGGCCAAATCGAAGATGCCACGGGCTCGCCCCGTGGAGTTTTCACGCTCGCCACCTACTCAAAAAGCTCAAGGGCCAAATCGAAGATGCCACGGGCTTCGCCCCGTGGAGTTTTCACGCTCGCCACTACAAAGCAAAGCCATTCACAACGCCAGGATGCCACGGGCTCGCCCCGTGGAGTCTCACGCTCGCCACTTACAAGGGAAGCCATTCACAACGCCAGGATGCCACGGGCTTGCCCCGTGGAGCCTCACGCTCGCCACTACAAAGGAAAGCCATTCACAACGCCAGGATGCCACGGGCTTGCCCCGTGGAGCCTCACGCTCGCCACTACAAAAGTTTGATCGTCTTACATGTTCGTCGGCTGGCGTCGCGAAAGGTACAAAACTGTTAGCTCAGGCGGACTCGAGTTCATGAGCGGTACCGGTTGGCTGGTTCGCGGCATCCAAGTTGCTAAAGCTCTTTTGGTAGTGGGCGACTCTCCCGTAGTGCCGAGCGTGAGACTCCACGGGGCAAGCCCGTGGCATCTTGAATTCGAGGGGGGCGACTCTGCTTGTAGTCGCGAGCGTGAGGCTCCACGGGGCAAGCCCGTGGCATCTTGGATTTGGGAATGGCTTTCCTCGTGTAGTAGCGAGCGTGAAACTCCACGGGGCAAGCCCGTGGCATCTTGAAACGGCAACAGTCGCCACCGAGACATAGCGGACACCGAGCTTGCACAGAGAAAGCCTTGAAAAACTTTTTCCGACAGGCTACTCCGCGGGCTGGTTGAACAGTTTATTCCAGCATCTTGCAGATTAGTGCGACCCCTCACCTTAGTGAATTACAGGCCCGGCAAGGCGTCGTATTGCGGAGGCTTATCGTGCTATTAAATTAATTGAGTTGACCTGTACCTCAAGCGCCTCTACGATTTTGCGTTTTATTAGAAGACGGGACACCAACAGTCAATTGCTGATATGATGGCAACCGTAATTCATCACTCAAGGGCTCATTTTGCTTACTCAATCCCCTCAGTCCTGGCCCTTCGCCCAGTTAATTCGGGGAATTTATGAACTCAAATATCACTAGTATTACTTCTGGCCTGCCTGCTGCCTTGTCTCAGGAGCGGGCCGAAATGCGAAAGCTTGCCAGCTTACTCGAGATCGGACAGACCCTAGCCGATAGTCACAACTTAAAAATGGCCCTTGGTGAGGCGCTCGAAACCCTCGGACATCACCACGGGATGGTGCGTAGCTTCGTCATGTTGCTCGACCACGACTCTGAACAGATGCGCACCGAAGCGTCGTTTGGTCTCAATGGCGAAAATGCCCGGCGTGTCAGCTACCGAATTGGTGAGGGGATCGTCGGGCGCGTCGTCGAGAGTGGCAAACCTATCATCGTGCCACAAACTAGTCGCGAGCCCATGCTGCTCAACCGGCTCAGCGGTCGAGAACGAAATTCCAGCCGTCATGAATTCAGTTTCGTGTGCGTACCCATAATGATCAACCGCAAGCCGATCGGCGTGCTGGGCGTGGATCTGAAGTACAAGGAAGATCGAGACTTTGATCGCACCATTAAGTTCCTTTCCATAGTTGCCTCGATGATTGCGCAGGCTCTAAAAGTCGAGCATCTGATTGAAGCCGACAAACAGCGCCTGCTGGATGAGAATATCCACCTCAAACAGGAACTGCGCGAGCGCTACGACTTCAGCCATATCATTGGAAACAGCAGCGCGCTGCGCCAGGTCTATGAACAGGTAACCCAGGTTGCCCGGACCAACACCACAGTGCTCCTGCGCGGAGAATCAGGAACTGGAAAGGAACTGATTGCTCACGCCATCCACTACAACTCGCTGCGGGCCAGCAAACCCTTCATTAAGGTGAATGCTGCGGCTTTGCCGGAAACCCTCATCGAGTCGGAATTGTTCGGCTACGAGAAGGGGGCGTTTACCGGGGCGCAGGGCCGCAAAAAGGGCCGTTTTGAACTGGCAGAAGGCGGGACGCTGTTTCTTGACGAAATCGGTGACCTGAACATGTCAACTCAAATCAAACTACTGCGCGTATTGCAGGAGCGTGAATTCGAGCGACTGGGTGGCACTGAAACCATTAAAGTCAATGTCCGGCTGATTGTAGCCACCAACAAGCAGCTGGAAAAAGCAATTGCGGAGAACGAGTTTCGGGAAGATCTGTTCTACCGGTTAAATGTCTTTCAGATCTTCATGCCGCCGTTGCGAGAGCGAAAATCTGACATCCTGCTGCTGGCTGATCATTTTCTGGAAAAGTACAGCCGCGAACACGGCAAGAGCATCAAGCGGATCTCCACCCCGGCCATCGATATGCTGACCAGTTATCACTGGCCCGGCAACGTGCGCGAATTGGAAAACATTATCGAGCGCGCGGTGCTAGTCTGCGAAAGCAGCGTTATTCACGGGCACCATTTGCCACCCACCCTGCAAACGGCTGAAGGCTCAGGCACGATCACCAGGCTTTCTTTGGAAGCGGCAGTCGAGACTTACGAACGAGACATCATTCAGGATGCTTTAAAGACCGCCCATGGAAATCGCGCCAAAGCTGCCAAGCTGCTCGATACCACCGAGCGCATCATGGGTTACAAGGTAAAGAAATATAAGATCGACTGTAACCGCTTCCGGGATTAAGCCGTGGATCTCGATTTTCGGACACCACCGGCTTTAGCCGTGTGGTGTTTCAACTTTACCCTACACCGAAAGCCTTAAGAGATTTCGGACACCACCGGCTTTAGCCGTGTGGTGGTTCAACTTTAGCCTACACCGAAAGCCCCAAAAGGTTTTGGACACCACCGGCTTTAGCCGTGTGGTGTTTCAACTTTGACCTACACCGAAAGCCCCAAAAGGTTTTGGATACCACGCGGCTAAAGCCGGTGGTGTCGGGAGTATTCCCTTCACGATTTAGTGGCTTGTTCATGTAGTTTCGTGTGATGCGCGTGGATTAATCCCACGGACGGCAGTCCGTGGATCATTCAGATCCTTTCTACGGCTAACGCCGCCAACCAGTTGTTAATCCCACGGACGGCAGTCCGTGGATTGTTCAGATCCTTTCTACCGCACCTAATCAAACTCAAGTTATGCTCGCCTTACCAAGAAAGGACCTGAACTATTCACACACTGCCGTGGGTTGAATCTCCATAGAAATCACTCAACTGAGCAAATTTTCAGGTTGGGAAGGTGGGCTCGCCCCCGCCCAACTTTCGCCACTACAACTTTAAATGAACGATTCAAGTCCAGTCAGTTGACAGGTTGGGAAGGTGGGCTTGCCCCCGCTCAACTTTCGCTACCATAGAACTTTGAATGAACCATTCAACT
>Ga0187892_10008026_pt1 | contig 14667 bp, 23 predicted proteins | sample MA1701073metaG_FD_139345 | JGI IMG/M metagenome (GOLD analysis project Ga0187892, IMG submission 139345) | Bio-ooze microbial communities from a basaltic lava cave in the Kipuka Kanohina Cave System on the Island of Hawaii, USA - MA170107-3 metaG ... | reverse complement strand
TCAGACAATCGGGGCCTCGAAGGGGGCATCATGAACCCGGCCCCCGGGTCGAGTAGGGGCGGGGGAAAGCGGAGGAGGGGGATCCGCGGGGACGGGAGGGGCGGATCGGACGCCCGGAACTTCTCCCTCGCGGGCCGAAGCGGTCTCGGGTCGGGGCGCGCTCGAAATGGCCGGGGGTAAAGGGGAGGAACAGGTCGTGGGCGGATGTCCGGGACATCCCAACGTAGTCGGGAAGAGGGCGGGCACCCGCGATGGCGGTAGCATATTCCGCGTTCGGAATGAGTGCGACCTCGATCAGTCTCTTCCTACTCGCGAACACCTGAGGCGATCCCTTTTTCGATAGGCGGCTCGGGGAACCACGCGTCATGATCGATCTGGCCGCAATAGACGTATTCGAGACCGTTCCCGTCCCCTGAACTCACCGGAGTGAACATCACGCCATGCTCGTTCACGTAGAAACGGCCCCCATGATGACCGCGAATCTTGGCGATCGGGCGGACCGCGCGTGCAAGGGCACCTCGGTCGCCGAGGGTTTTAGAAAGCTCCACTCGCCTCGACGTCCTGACCATGAGCCGTGGGGGATCCGCGTCCGAAAGGGCGGGAGTCTCGTAGTAGATGTCTCCCCCGCCGGCAGCCAGTACGTAGGGGATCCCGGGGCGCGGCCCCTCCCAGGAGGCGCCCGGCTCAAGCGGCTTCCCGTCGACGGCCACGGGTCGCGTGGCGAGCGGCCTCCCCTCGTACTCGAAACGGAAGTCCTCCAGGAGCCTCCCCGCGCAATAGTACTGGACGGTCGCGCCCGTACTCGGTTCGCCTACCACGGGAACGAGGACATGGCGGAATTCGTTGACGTAGAACACCCCCCCCGGCTTCGCCTGGAGCCGAGACTTCACGGCGTTGACACGCGAAACCAGGTCCGCTCCACCGCCCTCGACCGCCAGATAGCGCAGGCCCACCGCCGCTTCATAGAGCACCGTAATTCTCCACTCTCCATGTACGGAGCGAACCGCGTATTTCGCTAGCTTGCTGACGTTCTGCGGCCAGAGACCGCGATAAAGTGAGAGATCGCTCATCCTCTTGCCTCCGTGACCCAGTCTTCCCAGTTCCCGAGGAGCGATGCGAGGGCGACTCGCCCCACGTAGCGAGCCGTCCAGGCTCCGTTCGCAAGCCGACTTGTGATGAGCTGGCCATTCGCCGTAATCCGGACTCGTCCGCCGGAGTCGTGGCGCCGTGGCTTTCGAAACGCCGAAAGAAGTGCCAGCTCCGAGCCATCCGCCGTGAAAACGGAAGCCGGAGCGAGTGCTCCGTGCCGGAGGGAACCGTCCCGCCAGCGAGCGCAAGAACCGAACGGCTCGAACCTCAGGCTCATGGGCGGAATTCTAGGGGAGAAAGAGGACCCTCTGGCTCGATTCGCTCGCCTCCGAATTCGATCCAGTAGCCCCGAGCTCCGTCCCAGGAGAGGCTCGTGACCCTGATTCCCCTCTCCGCCTCCACCTCCGCGATCCAGGCCAGGAGGTAATCGCGCGCCTTGCCCGCATCCTCGGACCCTCCCATCTCGGGACCGAGCGCAAAGGAGAGCTTCGTCTTCCCCTCCTCGAGGGCGATGACCCGCTTTCCCGAAGACGATCGGACGCGAAGCCGGACGTGGGTGCTTCCTGAATCGGCTGCAGGAAGCGCGAGTTCCCCGAGATACTTCCAGTCCTCCTCCTTCGCGCCCTCAGGATCCACCCGCACGATCAGGTGACCGACCGGCGTCACACGGGCCCGTCGGAACGGACTTCGTGCGACGATCTCTTGGACGACCTCCTTGGGAGCTGGAACGAGCTGGTCGTCCTCGGTGCGAAGATTCATCGCATGATCGACCTTGAGATCCGTTCCCTGCGTCTGTCCGGGATAGGAATCGCCTCGATCGAGCCTGCCCGTATCGACCTCGCTCGAGGGAGGGCGGTACTTCCGAGGGGGGACGCCGACCTCCTCGAGGCCTGTGTCCCAGTTCGATGGCGGCACCGGCCGGCTCCAGTGGAAGTACCGGTTCCGCTCCGTCCCGACCACGTCCTCCCAGTCGGCCCTCTCATAGATCGCTTCGTCCTCGGTGTCGCGGACATAAAGGACGACGATCCTCGCCGACCTCGCTCCGGGCTTCCTTCGAAGCATGCGTCCCAGGCTCTGGATGCGCTGGCGGACGGAGCTGCTCGACGCCGCAATGATGCCGAGATCCGCCGAAGGGACGTTGAAACCCTCGACGAGCGATTTCGCGCTCACGATCGTGCGCGCGATTCCCGTTCGAAAGGCTTCGATGTTCTCGGCCCGGAGGCTATCCGGAAGCTGACTGTGCTCCAGGACCGCCGGAACGCCTGCCTTCAAGGCTTCAAGAAAGAGCCTCTCGGTCTCCTCGATCGACTCGTGGAAGACGATCGCCCGGCTACCGGCGTCCGCGCTCGAGTCCCCGAGCAGACTCATGGCAACCTCCCTGCGAGCGGCCGCGTGATACAGGAGTCGCTTCCGTCGGTTCGCGAGTGCCATGAATCGCTCCGCGTCTGCCGCCGCTGCGCCCCCCCGGCTTGCCTGCGCTTGGCACCAGGCCAAGAACGCTTGCTTCGACTTGCCTCGACGATGCCGAACCTGGAGGGCCTTTCGGAGGTCGGTGATTTCGCGGCTGATCCTCCCGTGATCAGCTGCCTCCTCCGACGACAGGGACAGTCCGATGTGCCACACTTCGAAGGGCGTAAGCAGACCTGCTTCCAAACTTTGGCGGATCGAAAACTCGTAGATAATGGGCCCCAGCCCCCTCCCGACTGGGCCCCTCGCGTATTCCTCGTCGGGGTTCATCCCGTCCGATCCGACATCCTGCTCGGGCGTTGCCGAGAGCCCAAGGGTATAGCGAGGTTGCGTCCTGAAGATCCTCTGCGCCTGCACCGCATTCGACCGATGGCACTCGTCCACCACGAGAAGCATGTGGGGTGACCAGCCTGCTTTCCGCACCATCGCAGGAAGGCGTGCCCTTGCAGAGTTGATCACACAGAGGAGGACTCGAAGTTCCGAGAGAGACGGCGGCTTCCGACTGCCGCCCAGGAGACCGATTGCGTGAAAGGGGAGGTTGCTAGAGAGGAATTCTTCCTGCCATTGGTACATTAGCGGAATGGTCGGAACAACCACGACGAGTCGGAGATCGGGATCGCGATCGTTTTGGAGCCTCTCCGCAGCCGCGAGAGCTAAACGCGTCTTCCCCGCACCGGTTGCCACCTTTACGGTGCCGCGTGCTTCCTGGAGCCATATCTCGAGGCACTCCTTCTGCCAGTCGAAGAGTTCGACAGCTTTCGGAACCAGTTCCCACCGGTCCGGAGGTGTCCCGACCTTCGCCGTCGGCAGACCTGTGCGACGATCACCCTCATCGGACGGGCTCTCCTCTCGCTCACGCCTCTCGGCCACGGCGCGCCGACTAGATAGCTGGAGTAGTAGCAGCCTGTCCTTCTGCGTGAAGGTCTCCTCGGTAATGCGGCGGGCCGGGGTCACCGAGTTTGTCTCTCACATCTATGAAGCGTCGCAGCAAAGTCCAACACTATCTTGCAGCTCGCCTATTCCGCGCGGAGCACAGTCGTCCATGGAGGCAGGAACGTCCGGAAGCGGGCACTCATCGACGAAACCATCTGCGGGTCCACGGACACACGGGTTCACCAATTCTTGATCATCTCGGCCAACTGGTTCGCCGACTTCAAGCGCCAGCTACGTCCGCACACTCGACAGTCCCAGATGTGGGCCCTACCATCGAGCACGATCCCGCCACAGCACGGGACCCCTCCCCTCCAGTAGAAGCTGGCGCTGCGATCCATTCCTGTCGCGTCCCTCAGCCACTTTTCGGCGGCGGTGAACTGTTGCAGGAAGTTATCTGCGTTGGACACAGGTCTGACAATTTTCTCCTTCGTCTGCGGCGGGCCGATCCGAAAAGCGCGAGCGGCGAGATCAGGCGAACGGGTCTTCTAGCTTGTTCGTATGCCATGCCCGATTATCGGTTTGGCTAATTGCTCGCCGCCGCCCGCGGAACCCGAAGGGCCGCGCCTCACTGCGGCCCCTCGGACGCAGCGCAGTCATAGACGTCGCGCGATCCCCGAGCATGACCTCTGCACCTCCTGATTTCGGCATGTACTGTTTCGCGGTACAAATCCTGGGCCATCCACTGGCTGTAGTGAGTGAGCCTGATCAGCTGAGAGTAATCTCCACGCGGCAAGCGGTCTGCCAAGAGAGTGTGCGTGGCGCCGCCGAAGGCCAGCAGGAGTGGCCGGGTCGCTCCAAGGTCTTCCAGTTCCTGCCTGAGGAGGGTGATACTCTCGGAGAGGATTGCCGGAGCCATTTTCAGATGCTTCAGCAGGAGTGCGGAATCAACTACCGGCATGCCCTTGATGACATCCGTCATGTACGCGCCGTAATAGGGCGTGCCGGTGAATGCAAACCGGATTTTGAAGTCGTTGGCTCGCGGGTTCCGATCGTGAAAGTTCTGAAAGGGATCGGAGAAAACCCGCGAGATATTCAGCCCGACCATGGCCACGTGCGGCTTCAGCGTATCCAACAGGGAAGGGTTCGCACGACGGTCGAAGATGCCGAGGTCGCCGATATTGGACTTGGGCGAGGCGCCCGCCGGTGCCCACACTGCCCAGCTGGCGTAGGCTCCATGCCTTTGCTTGATGTGTTCGAATCGTGCTGCTTCGATCATGCCCGGCCTGACTGGTCCCTTGCGTGCCAGGTCTGCCTAACGTGCACTCGATTCCCGTCCGGGGCCTGGCCACCCGCGTGTCGCTGTGGATCGGCGTGTGTCCCCCCGGATGGTTGTGGTCGCTTGCTCGGAATCTCTTCGAGAGACGAGGGCCTAGGCTGCCTCACTGGACCTGGCCTCGTCGTAGAGTGTCTCCGGCGCAATGTCCGCGCCGTTCGGCCAGACGACGGTTCCCCCGTCCAGGAAGAACCGACGAAAAAACTGCTCGTCCTTGAGGGGCTCGAACACGGGACCGTCGAGCCAGCGCCCGAAATCGATCGTCGCGGCCAGCCCGTCATTGAAGGTCACGTGAATCCGATACTTGCCACGATACTCGGCGCGGATGACGGTGGGGAGGAAGCTCGAACTCATGGTTCACTCCAACGGCTGGATTCTCTCCAAGGGACGACCCTGTTTCACGTTTTCCCAGTTGCGCTCGAGCTCGGTGCGGTGCGCACTGGCCCACTCCCGAATCAATCGTAGCGCGGTCCTCGATCCGAGGCTCCCGACCGTCATCCGCCCGTCGAAGTCGAACTTCCCCTGCTGGCCTTGATACTCCGCGTGGAAGTGCGCGGGCTCATGCTCCCTGTAGAACATTCGGATCACGATACCGAAGAAGATCGAGATGATCGGCACCGGGCCATCCTACACAATACCGGTGGGCGGGGTCGACGCGGTGCGGACGGAGTCGAGCGCCTCGATCCGGGACATTCGTTGCGATGCCCGGCTACGGGAGCGCGGCCTCGCCGCTCCCTGAGTGTCGCTGTCGGCGGATCGCATTCTTCCTTCTCCGCACTCTGAGGGGCGTCCGCGGCTGGGAGGCCGCCTGCCGCACGACTCTCGTGGCCGTGAGAAGGGCCCGCAGTGCCTCGTTCACGGCCTCGTCGCTGGGGAACGCCTCGGCGAGGTCCGGCTCGAGGAGAACGAAATTCGTTCCTGCACGGTACTTCTTCACGTACTTGCCTCGGACGCCTCGCGCCATCGACGCGAAGTCGCACTCTCGTCGGAGATCAATCTGGGGTCGCTCGCCGAGCCTCCGGGAGCGTCGACGCTCGTGACGGGAAGTCGCGGCTCGAGAGAGTCCGGCACGGATGAGCCGGCGTTGTTCGGCGACGGTCTTGCCGCGAAACTGGCGACTCAGGCGGTCGCGGATTCCCCGCATCATGCGGACGGAATCGAAGGGCTTCGCATGCCTCTTCATGTCCGGCGAATCTCCCGTGGCGAGCGGACTCCGGAGTTAGACCTCCTAGATCGCCCTCGGGAGATCCGGAGCTCCTGTCGGATTCGCTCCGCCAAGAAGACCTTCAGGAGAGACTGATAGGGCACGTCCCGCTTGTTGGCCAAGAGCTTCAGCTCTGCCAAGAGCAGATCCGGCAGGCGCAGCGAGATGGTCGTCAGCGATGGCTTCAGCTCAGGGAGAACGGCCCGCCTGGCGCTCACCCAATCGTCGTACCGCGAGGAATCCACCCTCGCCCAGAACTCACGCTCCTGGTCTTCAGAACTGAAGTGAGGCACTCGCTTCTTCATGATGCGTCGTACGCCTTTCGCTCCCGTCGGTTCATATCGCGGGCCGAGATGACCCGAATCAGCCGTGCGCACGCCTTCCCTCATCCTGTTTCGACGCGGGACCCCTCGTCATGGAGCCGTGGTTATCGGCACCCAGAAGTCGTGCTCGGAGACGTTCGTCACCTCAGGATCGGAGAGGACGTTCGGCGGCGGGCCGATCGACGGCCTTTTCCGCCACGCGCTGAAGCGCGGGATCGTCGTATCGTGCACCCGCAGGCCGCGCTCGCGACGAAGCGATCGGCGTAGGCACGCGGCCGACGATTCCCTCATGCGGCCACCAGGGGAGACAGGTCCTCGGGCCGGACGGGTTTCTGGCCCAGCCGCAGGAGTGCCTCGTTGAGCGCCTTCATGTCGAATCGCCGGGGGAAGGGAATCTCGATTCCGATCGGCCTCCCGTCGAGTGTGAGATCAACGAGGAGCCCGCCGGGGACTCGTTCCGTGCGGGAGCTCCTGTCGCCGTCCCTCCGAGGCAAGTAGTAGTACGCCGCGAGGGGTCGACCACGCCTGTAGGTCACTTCCAGGTAGGAGTGCCTCATGTCGTCCTGGCTTCCTTGAAGACCGTCTCCGGCGCCATGTCCGCGCCATTCGGCCAGACGACGGTTCCTCCGTCCAGGAAGAACCGCCGAACGGGACCGACGAGCCAGCCCGCGAAATCGATCGTCGCGGCCAACCGGTCGCTGAACGTCACGTGAATACGATACTCCCCACGATACTCAGCATGGATGACCTCGGGGAGGAACCTCGTGCTCATGGCTCACTCCAGCGGCCGGACCCTCTCGCGCGGGCGACCACGGGATTCGGGTCGTAGGAGTCGGCGCGGATGAGCCGGCGCTGTTCGGCGACGCGCTTGCCGCGAAACTGGCGACTCAGGCGGTCGCGGATTCCGCGCATCATGCGGACGGAATCGAACGGCTTCGCATGCCTCTTCATGTCCGGGCGATATCCCGTGGCGAGCGGACTCCGATAAGGGGGCACCTGCCCTCGAGATCGACGGAATCCTAGCCGCGGATCCGTTCGGGTTCACGATGTGTGCGTCCCTCGCGAACGACCGTGGCGGGAGAGCGGGCAGGGGAGCACGATGTGTCGGCCTCCCTCCGGGGGACTCAGGTCTCGAGAACCTTCGGGTGCGCGATCGAGTTTCCGGACCGTGAGCCAAACCGCTGAGAAGTTCGGCGTACTCAAGCAGACGGGAGAGGGTACAATACGATCGACCGATCGAGGGTTCGGCGCGAAGCCGAGCGCGAGAACGGGGGGCCGCGAAATGCCTTTCTCTCGAATCACCGTCGACCCGAAGCAGATGGGGGGAGTCCCCTGCATTCGGAGACTCCGTATCCCCGTCGCCACCCTCGTCGACATGGTCGCCGAGGGCATGCCGATGGCGGACATCCTGAGCGCGTACCCGGACCTCGAGGAGGAAGACGTTCGAGAGGCGCTGCGATACGCCGCAGAGGCGGTCAGAGAGCGGGAGCTCCCGCTCCTCTCCGCTTGACGCGGTTCCTGATCGACAACGCCCTCTCGCCCCGCCTGGCGGTCAGCCTGAGGCAGGCCGGGCACGACGCCATTCACGTCCGAGATCACGGGCTCCAGGGCGCGGAGGACGAGCCGATTCTCGAGCTCGCGATGCGTGAAACGCGCGTTCTCGTGTCGGCGGACACGGACTTCGGTACGCTTCTCGCCGCTCGAGCCTCGCGCACGCCTTCCCTCATCCTGTTTCGACGCGGGACCCCTCGTCGTCCCGAGACGCCGGCTGCGCTTCTGCTCGCAAACCTTCCCGCAGTCGAAGAGGACCTTCGTCATGGAGCCGTCGTCACGTTCCACGGAGACCGCCTTCGCGTCCGCCGGCTCCCGCTCTAGGATGCCGCACGGCTTCGGCGGAGGTGGCCTCGGGATCTGGCCCGGCGTCCGGAGCGGTCAAGGAGGAGGGAGGTCCCTTCCACGCAGGGATCAGTCGCGGTTGCGCCGGCCCCGGGGGCCGTTCCCATCCCTCCCCCCTCGCCCTGTCCTGGGGAGGCGGCGCTTGTCGAGGTGCGCGCGGCTGATCAGAGGGAATCGATCCGGGTGCTCGATGGACTCGATCGCCAGGTCGACGTCGAGCTCCGGCCAACGGAGGTGCCCCGCACGCGGAAGTCGGACCTTGAGAAGCTTCCCGATCGGAACGTCCCGAAACCAAGGGAAATGCTTGAAGGCGAGGAACCTCTCGCGGCCGCCGATCCGCACCCAGAAGCCGTGCTCGGAGACGTTCGTCACCTCGGGATCGGATGTGCTCGGTCCAGGCTGCTCGGATCTCATCCTCGTGCTCCCGAACAAGGCGCGGCAGGGTCCGGTGCGTTTCGAGCCCCCGATTCTCCGCGAGTTCGATGGCCGGCTCCAGCCATGCCTTCATCGCCCACGGAGGGGCCGATCCGGAGCGGCGGACCGTTCGACGGCCTTGTCCGCCAAACGCTGAAGGACGGGATCCTCGTATCGGTGGCTCCGCAGCCACTCGACCAGCTCGTCGTAGATCATGTCCGCGATCTCCGAGCTGAGCTTGTCGCGAGCGCGGCGCATGCTCTCGACGCAATCGAACGCCTTCGGCGAGGAGTCACTCATCGCCTCGTCCCTCCCGGGGGCTTCGGATCTCGATTCGAGGGTAGCCTTTCTTCCGGTTGACCGGATTGTAGGCCGGCGGGCCCCGGGGAAGGGAGATGGGGGGACTACCCCGCGGCGCCGGCGACGTCGGCGATCCGATATCGGTAGCCCTGCTCGACGAGGAAGAGCTGGCGCTTGCGGGCGAACTCCTGCTCGACGGTGTCGCGGGAGACGAGGGTGAAGAACCGCGAAGGGCGCGACTTCGGCCGGAGGATGCGCCCGAGCCGCTGCGCTTCCTCCTGGCGCGACCCGAAGGTGCCGGAGACCTGGATCGCGAGGCTCGCGTCGGGGAGGTCGACGGCGAAGTTCGCGACCTTCGAGACGACGAGCACGCGCTCCTCTCCCCGGCGGAAGGCCGCGTAGAGTCGCTCGCGCTCCCCGCTCGGCGTCTTCCCCGTGAGGAGGGGGAGGCCGAGCCCCCGCGCGATCGCGTCGAGCTGGTCGAGGTACTGTCCGATCACGAGCGCCGGCTCGCGGGGATGCGCGGCGAGGATCTCCTCGACGAGGCCGCGCTTCGCGGGATTCTCGGCCGCGATGCGGAAGCGCCGGCGGCGGTCCGCGAGGGCGTACTCGACGCGCCGCTCCGGGGGGAGATCGACGCGGACCTCCGTGCAGTGCGCCTCCGCGATGAACCCCTCCCCCTCGAGCCTCTTCCAGGGGACCTCGAAGCGCTTGGGCCCGATGAGCGCGAACACGTCTTCCTCGCGCCCGTCCTCCCGCACGAGGGTGGCCGTGAGGCCGAGGCGCCGGCGGGCCTGGATCTCCGCCGTCGCGCGGAAGACGGGGGCGGGGAGGAGGTGCACCTCGTCGTAGACGATGAGGCCCCAGCCGGCGTCGCGCATGAGGTCGAGGTGGGGGAAGTCTCCCTCCTTCGAGGGACGATGGGTGAGCATCTGGTAGGTCGTCACCGTCACCGGGCGCGTCTCCTTGCGCTCGCCCGTGTACTCGCCGACCGCGTGCGCCGGGATTCCCGTCTTGTCGAGGATCTCCTCGATCCACTGGCGGACGGCGACGGTGCTCGTCGTGAGCACGAGCGAGCGCGCGCGCACCCTCGACATCACCCCGAGGCCGACGACGGTCTTCCCCGCCCCGCACGGGAGCACGACGACCCCCGCGCCCCCGCGCGGCCCGCCGCCGGCGAGGAAGGCCTCGACGGCCGCTTCCTGGTAGGGGCGGAGCGCGAAGGCCGTCCCCGTCCGGTCCGTCCCCCGCAGCGCGACGTCGAGCGGAGCGCCGTCGACGTAGCCGCAGAGGTCCTCGACGGGGTAGCCGATCCGGACGAGCGCCTGCTTGAGCGCGCCCCGGTTCCTCGGCTCCACGGCGAAGCCGTCCGCCCCGCGCCCGGCGAGAAGTCCCTCGAGGCGATCGTCGGCGCCGAGCTCGGAGAGGAGGGTCGGGTCGTCCGACGTGAGCGCGAGGCGCTCGTCTCCCGAAGGCACGAGCCGGAGTCGGCCGTAGCGGGCGAGCTGCTCCCGCACGAAGGCGAGGACGAGGGGCGGCACCGGGTAGCGCGAGAGGGAGGCGAGGCCGCGGGCGACGTGCTCGTGGTCCACGCCCACCGCGGCGGCGTTCCAGAGCGAGAGCGGGGTGAGGCGGTAGGTGTGGACGTACTCCGGCGACTTCTCGAGCGCGGCGAATCCGGAGAGGAGGTCCCGCGCCCGCTCGTAGGAGGGGCTCGACACCTCGAGGAGGATCGTCCCGTCGCTCTGGACGACGAGCGGGCGCTCCGCCGCCGCGGCGGGGGCGGCGGCGGCCTCAGCGCCCGAGGTCGACATCGAACCGGTCCGCGAGACGCCGCAGCGAGGAGCGCACGTGGGGGAGACCGGAGGCGGGGACGAGGAGGAGAGTCCCTTCCTCGAGGAGCGCGCAGGAGACGCCCTTGCGCGCGAGCTGGGCGTGGAGGGCGCTCAGGAGATCCCGCTCCTGCGCGCGGTACCCGACGAGATCTTCCGCGGCGAGCCGCACGCGCCTGCGCAGAGCGGCGGGGCGAAGCTCGACCGGCGGCTCGGGGGCCTTCCCGAGCGGACCGTCCGAGGCCGCGAAGCGGCGCTCCCCGTGGGAGACGAGGATCGGGAAGCGCTGGCGCTGCTCGAGGACGCTCACCGCCCGCTCGGGGTCCCGCGCGAGGAGGAATCCCTCCGGGCGGTCGTCCACGACGAGGTCCCCCAGTTCCGCGCGGACCTGCGTCGAGAGCCCGTCGGGGCCCCGCACCTCGACGAGCGCGACGTCCTCGTACGCGGTGAGCTTCTCGGCGTGGCCGCACCAGGCTCCGATCTCGGCGGCGACGTTTCCGGGGAGCGGCTTCCCCGAGAGGCGCTCGAGCCGAGCCGCCACGGCGGGCGCGCTCGGCGAACTCGCCGCGAGGGCGAGGACCTTCTTTCGATCGAGGCGGAAGAGGTGAGTGGGCCCGTCCTCCCGGACCGTCTGACAGAGCGGGACCAGGGCGTCGATCTCGCGGTCCGGATACGAGGGGGCCTCGACGAGGACCTCGAAGTTCGGGAGCACGGACACGCTCACCCGGGAGACCTCCGCCTCTCCACGGACGACCTGGCGCAGCCGCGGGTTCAGCCGGAACGCCCGCACGACCTCGAGGGGAGGAACGGGGTCGTCGGGCTTCCCGCGCCGCTCGGGCGCCAGGGCGAGGTCGACGAAGCCCGCGAGGAACGGGATCTCCTGGAGGAAGAACTGGAGGTAGCGTCCCTCGACCCGCTCGAAGACGTCCCGGCTGCGCTCGGAGAGCTGGGTCTTGTTCCTCCAGGGATCGCGGGCCGTCCCCTCGCGGAAGTTCTTATAGAGGTCTTCGAGCTTCCCTTTCTCCTTCTCCGTCTTCTCCTTCGTCTCCTTCCCTCGGCTCCACGAATCCCCCCTGACGGGCTCGCGCTCGCGGAGCGCGGGGTCGAGGACGAGGGTGGGGGCCTTCGAGCGAACGAGGTCGACGAGCCCTCTCATCGGGAGCCACTCCCCCGCGGGGAGGTCCGCCAGGAGGGCGAGGAGCGCGCGGCGGATCGCCGGGAGCTTCATGCGAGAAGCGGGGCCCGTCGCGCACCCGAACGTGTCGAACCGCTCCTCCGGGAAGAGGGTCGCGCCGTGGAAGAACTCGCTCTCCGTCGTCTCGACGAGCGTCGCGAGGAGTTCGCGCTCCTTCTCGAGGGGGCCGCGGGCCAGCCACGCCTCGAACTTCTTCTCGTCGACCTCGACATCGTTTTCCGGGAAGGAGGGCTCGACGCTCGAGTACCCGGCGTAGATCCCCTTCACGTCGAAGCGGACGAGGCCGAGGGAGCGCGCGACCTGCGAGACCTTGTCCGACCAGAGGCGCTCACCCTCCTCCTCGACCTGCTCCGCCTCCGCGGCCCAGGAGAGGATCTTCGCGAGCTTGCGCGCCGCGCCCTTCGAGATGGCGTTCTCGCGGTGCGTGCGGCGCAGCCCCTCGCGCCGCACGAAGTCGACGAAGAGGTAGAGGTCGCGGCGCAGGTTCACCTCCCCGGCGTCTCGCCGCGGGAGGCTCGCGAGGGCGCTCTCCGGGAGCGTCGAGATTCCCCCGGCGACGGTCACGGAACCCTCCGCGCGACGAACCCCTCCTTGCGGGCGAAGGCCAGGACGTCCTCGGCGCTCGCCCGGAGCACGGCGAGATACTCGCCGGCGACCTCGCGGACGGAGCCGGCGAACCGGCTCCGCACGGCCGCCCGAAGACCGACGTCGTCGACGCGGAGCACGGTGAGTCCGCGGTGCACCGTCACCTGGCCGCGCCGCCCCTCGAGCGTGCCCGCGGCCTCCTCGAAGGCGCGGGAGGCGGCCCGCAACGTCGCCATCGCGGCACTTTTCCCGATCTCCCCCCAAGCCCGGCCCATCCTCACGACGTCGGGCTCGAGGAGGAGCGCGCCGTCCACGACCTGCGCGCGCGAGGCGCGCGACGCGTCGAGGACGAGGAGGAGGTCGCTCGCGCGACCGTCGACGCGGACGCCGCCTCTCTCGGGGCGGACGACGAGGTGCGCCTCCTCGGCGTGAGGCGGCTCGACGGCCTCTTCGAGTCTGTAGAGAGCCTCCCCCGCGCCGCGCGGGTACCGACGCACGAGGCCGGCCATCGTCCCCTCTTCGCAGAAGGAGGAGACCGTCGAGGGCTTCACCCTGAGACCGACGCTCGCGAGCGCTTGCGAGAGCGCCTGCGGCGTGCAGCCTCGCCCGGGCGGGAGGTGGCCCAAGGCGTGGCGCGCGACGCGGCCCGCGGGGGGCGCGTGGGCCAGCTCGTCTCGCTGGGGAAGCCCCTCCCCCCAGCAGGCGGTGAGCCAGCGCAGCAGGCGAACGGGGTTCGACCCCTCGAAGCCTCGCAGCCCGAGGACTCCGTCCTCGATCCGGAACGCGCGGGCCACCCTCGCGGGGAGAGGGCCGCGCTCGGCGCCCTTCTTGGCGGCTTCCTTGGGAGTCCCGAGCGCTGCAAAGGCGGCGAGCGCCCCGGCGAGGAACTCGCGGGAGCTTCCTCCCTCCCCCTTCCCCTGGCAGGGCTCGGTGGGAACGGGGAAAGGAGGAAGGAAGGGCCGGAACCCTTCGGGAAGGAGGAGGCGGAAGCGCGCGAAGCGGCTCCTCTCGCGGGAGGACCATTGGTACTCCTCGTCGTCGGCGAGGAGGACGCCTTTCGCGAGGAGGTCCGCGGAGACCCGCCGCCACAGGGTGCGGTAGTCGATCTCGTAGGGATCTCCCTCGGCGTCGAAGACGGGATGAAGGGCGCCGAGCGGGAGCGGCTCTTCGGCGGCCGCGACGAGGTGAAGCGCCGCGAGAGCGGGGCCGCCGAGCGAGCCCATCGCCTCGGCAAGACCGAGGGGATCGAGGAAGCGCGCGGAGACCGCTTCGGCGAGCTTCTCCCGGGGTCCCCCGACGACCGGGAAGCCCCGCGCGCGTCCGATCGCCTTGAGGTCGGACGCGGAGAGGAGTTCGCCGCACAGTCGCTCGAGAATCCTCTCTTCGCCCGCGGCCTCGCGCATGGGCCGGAAGTCTAGCGTCGCCGACCGCGGCTCGCAGGGGGGGAGGGAGGAACCTCCGGTCTCGCCTGGCGGTGTCTCCTCCAAGGCGTGCCGCGTAGGATCTCCCCTCGTCCCGAGTGCCTCCGCCGCGCGGCGGAGGACGAGGGGGATTCGGAGGGATTCCCGATGAGAGATCTCTTCGCAGACGTTCGGCGCGCCGGCTTCGACATCGGCCTCTCGGCCGGGAAGCTCGCGAAGGCGATGGTCGAGGTGCTCTCGCAGCTCCCGGCAGGATCCAAAATCTCGAAGGAGGTCGTCGTTCGACACCTCGGCCTCCTCGGGCAGATGTCGAAGTCCCGGGATCTCGACACGGCGTGGGACAAGGCCAAGCGGCAGGCTGCGCGCGAGCTTCCGGGTCGGTTCTGGCTCGACGGCAGAATCCTGCGCTGGGAGTCCGAGAGGGCGGATCTTCCCAGGGAGAAGCTCTCGGCAGCCGGTCGTCGCAGATTGGAGGATCTGGCGGCGCGGGAGGGGGTCTCGCCGGACGCTCTCCTCGCCGCGCTGATCCGCTCCTGGCGCGGGGCAAGGAAGGGAGCGACGGGAGAGAGGTGACTTCAGAGGTGGTATCCCTCGATCGCGGCGCCGATGCACTGCTCGAGGGTTCCGCCCCAGAACATGAAGTCGTTCTCGGTGTCGTACCTCTCCGTGCTCCACTTGAACATCTGGAGGTTCCAGAAGCCGGGCTTCTCCGTCCGTCGGAGCCTGCAGAGGGGG
>Ga0187892_10008025_pt1 | contig 14670 bp, 14 predicted proteins | sample MA1701073metaG_FD_139345 | JGI IMG/M metagenome (GOLD analysis project Ga0187892, IMG submission 139345) | Bio-ooze microbial communities from a basaltic lava cave in the Kipuka Kanohina Cave System on the Island of Hawaii, USA - MA170107-3 metaG ... | reverse complement strand
GGCGGGCGCCGCTGCCGCCCACCCGTACTACTACCCGCCGGTACCAGCCCCGGTCGTCTACACCGCGCCCGTGCCGACGGTGCACGTGACCGAGACCATCCAGGCGCCGCCGGCCGCCCCGGCGGTGAACCCCAGCCAGGCGGCCGCGGTGGCGAAGCTGAAGGAGCTGAAGTCGCTGCAGAGTCAGGGGCTGATCAGCGAGGCGCAATACCAGGCGGAGTCGCAGAAGCTGCTGAACCAGATCGTCCAGTAGCGAGGTCCGACGGGACCTTCGACGACCCCTCGTCAATGATGACGACGCCCGACTTTCCGGGCAAGGCATGAATCGCCGCCGGCGCGACTCGAGAGCACAACCGTGGAGCTGACGATCTATCATGTCGTGCTGATCGTCGCGTTCGTGGCGATCGTCGCGTGGGTCTTCGCCCGCAAGCGCAGGACGCGCTTCGAGCGCGACGCCAAGATCCCGTTCCAGGACAAGGACGGCTGAGCGGAGTTTCGCGGGCGATGTCCCGACGACCGATGGCACCTGCGGGAGCGTCCCGCGCGGTTCTTCTGCTGGCGCTCCTCCTCGCGACCGGCGCATGGGCGCCGCCCGCCGACGCCCAAGGAGCGCCGATGCCGCCGTCATCGTCTCGGACACCACCCAGCCGGGTTTGCCGGTGGCGAGCGGCACGTGGTGGGGCCGCACGCCGATGAGTCGCACCGGGCGCGAGGTGATCGCGATCGCGGTGAAGTACCGGTAGACTCCACGCAGCCGGGCGATGACCGATCCCGCCCGGACGGCGCTGCCCGGCCTTAAGGACCAAGGTCCCATTCCCGGCCCGGCCGGGCGGGCGGACCATCAATCGCCGCGCGAGGTCGCGGCCGAGGGGAGAGAGATGAAGTCAAGCGCAATGCTCGCCGCCGTCCTTGCCGCAATCGCGCTCGCCGCGCCGCTCGCGGCGCGGGCGCAGCCCGACGCCCCGCCGTGGCAGTTCTCGGTGATGCCGTACCTGTGGCTGCCGAGCGTCAGCGGCAAGATCAACTACGGTCCGCCGCCGCCGGGCGGCGGCAGCGCGAACATCAACATCGACACGAGCACGCTGCTCGACAACCTCGACTTCGCCTTCATGATCAACGGCCAGGCGCGCAAGGGCCGGTGGCTGGTCGCGACCGATATCATCTACCTCGACTTCGGCAAGATCGACAGCTCGGTGCGCAGCGCCACGTTCGACTTCGGCCCGCGCGGCCGGATCGACGTCAACGCCGGCGGAAACGCCGGCACGCAGAGCAAGCTCAAGGGCTGGCTGTGGACCACGGTGGGCGGATACGCGGCGATACAGGATCCGCGCTGGAACCTCGACGTCCTGGCCGGCTTCCGCTTGCTCGACCTGGAGGCGAGGACGAGCTGGCAGCTCGACGCGAGCCTCACCGTCACCGATCCGCTCGGCGGCGGCACCGCGACCTTCGCGCGCCAGGGGAGCGTGGAGAAATCGGACTCGATGTGGGCTGGGATCGTGGGCGCGAAGGGACGCGCGAAGCTCGGCGAGACCGAGTGGTTCGTCAATTACTACGGCGACATCGGCGGCGGGTCGAATCTCTTCACCTGGCAGGGCGCGCTCGGCATCGGTTACGCCTTCCGGTGGGGCGACGTGCTTCTCGATTACCGCTACCTCTACTACAGCCAGAGCGGCCAGGACAAGCTGATCGACAACCTCAGCTTCGGCGGCTTAGCGCTCGGCGTGAACTTCAGGTTCTAGGAGATCCGGTTCGAAGGCGATCCTGGGCGCCCCGTCGACGGTGGCGTCGGGCGGTGCCCGCCCGCGCCGCTCGTGTTGACCCTGTGGATGCAGGCGGTCTAGACTGCTGTCCGTCTCGGGCGAGTGCGCGCATGGCGTCGGACGGCGTGACCACCCGGGATACGCCCATCGATCTCGCGTGCGCGGGCAGCCGGCCGGTATCTGATCGACCGCGCCGTACGGCCTGTCGCCGCGGGGGTCGATTGCGGAACGCCGCGACCTCGACGCGTGCGAGGTGCGAGGCGCCGGCGCCCGATGCCCGGCTCGACCGGGCGCGCGCTCGCGAACAAGCGGAAGCACGCTGTCCGCCGATTCGGCTGCCTGCCCGGGACGGGTGGCCGTCCGCCGCTGCCTCGCCGCGCGCGGCGTTGCGCAGCACGAGGCGCGAAGGGCGCATCGGGCGGGACTTGTTTGATGCCGGCGCCGGGCGGGGTGCCCGGGCGTCGGGCGTTCGATCGAAGGTGGGACGGCAAGGAAACGGTGCGGGTTTGCTGAAGAAGTCGGTGCTCCGCTCGACCGGGTCACGCGCGAGGACCGTGCGCGGGCGCTGCCCGTTCACGCAAGTCCGGCTCCGCGCGGACGCGTTCCTCGACGCGCTCCGCTACTGATCGTGCAAGAGCCCGGGACCGCCGCCCACCTCGTCTTCGTGCCCGATCACGTGGCGCCGCGCTTCTTCCTCTGGGGCGCCGGGGCCGCCGGGTCGCCGCTCGCCGTGCACGGCGCGCCGGCGCGCTTCCCCCTCGTCGATCAGGCGCTCGTCGCGCGCGAGATCGAAGGCCTCTCGGTTCCGCTCCTCCAGGCGCTGCCCCGGCTCGCCGCGCTGACCGCCGCGGAGACCGACCGCGCGCCGGCGTCGCTCGCCGCGTGGAGCCTCGCGGCGAAGCTCGCGCTCGACCTCGTGGGGCGCGAGCGGTTCGTCCCGCGCATCGTGCGCGCGAACGGCGCGACCGAAGCGCGCTTCGCCGTCGCGCTCGCGCTGCCGGAGGACGCGGAGCGCGTCGCCGCGCTCGCGCGGACCTTCCCGCTCGCCGCCCACGCCGTGCCGCTGCGGAGCGCCGGGCCGAAGCAGGGCGGGAGAAGGTCGGCAAGGTCGCGCGGCGCGGGGCGGCGTGGGCGCGACGGGCAGGGGTTGCAGGCGCGCGCACCGGTCACCACGGGCGCGCCGGCGGGTTCGCCACCCACCCGGGTCCAGCCGCCGAACGTGCCGGCGCCAGCGCAGGCGCCGCACACGCAGGCGCCCCACATCTGGGCGCCCGAAGCGCTCCTCCGCGCCTTCCTCGACGCCGCCGCCGATGCGCTCGTGCGAGTCGCGGTCGCGCTCGGCTCGCTGTCCGACCGGCGAATGCCCGAGCACATTCCCTGGGAGCGGCGCTTCCTCATCGCGCTCGCCGGGATGGATCCGGCGTTCGGGCCGGACGGGTTCCAGGAGCGGACGCTCGTGCGCGACCTCGACGCCTGGTCGCGTCCGGCGCTGGGCGTCGAGCGCGATGCGCCGCGGGCCTGCTTCCGGCTCGATCTGCCCGGCGCGGAAGCCGGCGATGCTTCCGGCACCGACGGGCCCGCGCGTGCCGGTTCCAGCGCGGCCGTCGACGCTCTCGCCGGCGCGTCGTCCCGCCCCGGCGACTTCCGTGCCGGCGATTCCCGCACCGGCGATTCCCGCACCGGCTCCTCCCGCCCCGGCGCCGCCTCGCGCGCTGACGCCGCCTCCAGCCGCGGCGCCGCCGAAGCCGACGCGTTCCCGCTCCGCTTCTTCCTCCAGGCCGCCGACGACCCGAGTCTCCTCGTGCCCTCCGCCGAGGTGTTCCGCGGGCACGGGCAGTCCCTCCGCCGCCTCGGCCACACGTTCCACGCCGCGGAGGAGCATCTGCTGCGCGCGCTCGGCGCGGCGGCGCGGCTCTTCCCGCCGATCGCACGCGGGCTGCGCGAGGCGCGCCCCGAGAGCGTGCGCCTCGACGCCGCCGAAGCGTGGGCGTTCCTCACCGAAGCCGCGCCCGCGTTCGCCGAAGCCGGCCTCGGCGTGATCCTGCCGGCGGAGCTCACGCGCTCCGGGCAGCGGCGGCTGCGCCTGCGCATGCACGTCGGCGGCGAGGTGCAAGCTTCCGCGTCCGCCGGCACGGTCGCCGGCGCGAGCGGCCTTTCGCTCGACGAGGTGATGAACTTCCGCTGGGAGGCCGCGATCGCGGGCGAGGCGCTCACCGCGCGCGACCTCGAGGCGCTCGCCGCGCTCAAGGCGCCGCTCGTGCGCTTCCGCGGCCAGTGGGTCGCGGTCGACCCGAAGGAGCTCGAGGAGGTGCGCCGCCTCGTCGCGGGCGGCGGCGGCACGCTCGCCGCGCACGAGGCGCTCGCCGCGGCGCTCGGCCAGTCGGTGCGCCGCACCGACATCGGCGTGGAGGTCGACGTCCTCGCCGAGGGTCGCCTCGGCAACGCGCTCACGCGGCTGCGCGCGGGCGCGGAAGGGGCCGCTGCCGCGGGCCCCGCCGTGCCGCGAGGCTTCCGCGGCGAGCTGCGCCCGTACCAGGCGCGGGGCTTGAGCTGGCTTGCGAGCATGGCCGAGCTCGGCCTCGGCGCGTGCCTCGCCGACGACATGGGGCTCGGCAAGACGATCCAGCTCCTCGCGTTCCTCCTGCACCGGAGCGAGACCGCGCCCGGCGAGCTCCGCCCCGCGCTGCTCGTCTGCCCGACTTCGGTGATCGGCAACTGGGAGCGCGAGATCGCGCGCTTCGCGCCGACGCTTCCCGTCGTGCGCCACTACGGCCCCGACCGCGCGAAGACCGCGGCCGAGCTGGCAGCCGCGCCGGGCGGCGCGGTGGTGATCACGAGCTACGGGCTCCTCCGCCGCGACGCCGCGCTGCTCGGCGAGGTGCGCTGGTCCGTCGCGGCGCTCGACGAGGCGCAGAACATCAAGAACAGCGCCTCGGGCACGGCGCGGGCGGCGCGGGGCCTGCGCGCCGCTTTCCGCGTCGCGCTCACCGGCACGCCGGTCGAGAACCGCCTCGCCGAGCTGTGGTCGATCTCCGAGTTCCTCAACCCGCGTCTCCTCGGGCCGCTCGAGACCTTCCGCCGCGAGGTCGCCGTTCCGATCGAGCGCTACGGCGCCGAGGCCGCCGCGGCGCGCCTCGCGCGCGTGATCCGGCCGTTTCTGCTGCGCCGGCTGAAGAGCGACCCGGCGGTCATCCGCGACCTGCCGGACAAGCAGGAGATGAAGGTCGTCTGCACCCTGACGCGCGAGCAGGCCTCGCTCTACCGCGCGGCGGTCGACGAGACGATGCGCCGGATCGAATCGTCCGAGGGCATCCAGCGCCGCGGGCTCGTCCTCTCGCTCATCACCTCGCTCAAGCAGATCTGCAACCATCCTGCGCACTACCTCGGCGAGGCGGGGCCGCTCGACGGCCGCTCCGGCAAGCTCGAGCGCCTGCACGAGATGCTCGAGGAGTCGGTCGACTCGGGCGACCGCGCGCTCGTGTTTACGCAGTACCGCGAGATGGGCGATCGCCTCGTGGCGGCGCTCGAGAAGGCGTTCGGCGGCGAGGTGCCGTTCCTGCACGGCGGGGTCGCGCGCGCGGCGCGCGACGCGATGGTGCGGCGGTTCCAGGAGGACCCGCGCGGCCCGCGCATCTTCGTGCTGTCGGTGAAGGCGGGCGGCACCGGCCTCAACCTCACCGCGGCGAACCACGTCTTCCACTTCGACCGCTGGTGGAACCCGGCGGTCGAGGACCAGGCGACCGACCGCGCCTACCGCATCGGCCAGACGCAGGCGGTGCAGGTGCACAAGCTCCTCACCGCGGGGACGATCGAGGAGAAGATCGACGAGCTGCTCGAGAAGAAGCGCGGCCTCGCGGAACGAGTGGTCGGCGAGGGCGAGCAGTGGATCACCGAGCTCGACGACGGCGCGTTGCGCGAGCTCTTCGCGCTCGCGCCCGATGCGGTGGTGGCCGGCGACGAGGCGGACCGCGATGAAGCGGAACGCGATGAAGCGGGCGGCGAAGCGGACGGCGAAGCGGGCGGCGAAGAGGGCGGCGAAGCGGGCCGCGAAGAGGGCCGCGGCGGCGAGGCGGAGCACGGCGAGGCGAGCCGCGGCGATGACCGGGCGGCCGGAGCGACGCCCGCGCCGCGTCGCCGCGCCGCGAAGCGCACCGGCGCCGCGAAGCCCGCCCGCGCGACGGAGCGCGAATGAGCCGGAGGCGACGCTGGCGCGACGACGCCTTCCCAAAGGCACCGCCCAAGCGGCCGCCGCCCGAGCACGGCATCAAGGTCAAGAGCATCGGCACGACCTGGTGGGGCAAGCGCTGGATCGGGGCGCTCGAGCGACTCTCGCGCAACTACCAGAACCGCCTCGCGCGCGGGCGCAACTACGCCCGCGCGGGCCGGGTCCACGACCTCGAGGTCAGGGGCGGCCGGGTCACCGCGCGCGTCACCGGCTCGCGCGCCTCGCCCTACAAGGTCACGCTCCGCGTCGCCGCGCTCGACGGCGGGGCGTGGAACAAGGCGATCGCCGCGATGGCCCGCCAGCTGCTCTTCGCCGCCGAGCTCCTCGCCGGGCGGATGCCGGAGAACATCGACAACGCGTTCCGCGCCGCGGGCCGGAGCCTCTTCCCCGCGACCGAGAAGGACCTCGCGACCGACTGCTCCTGCCCGGACTACGCCAATCCGTGCAAGCACGTCGCGGCGACGCACTATGTATTGAGCGAGGCGCTCGACCAGGATCCGTTCCTGCTCTTCGAGCTGCGCGGGCGCGGCCGGGACGACGTCCTCGCGGCGCTGCGGCGGCTGCGCGCGGCCGGCGGCGGGGCAGGCGGGAGGCCCGGCGCGCGGGCGCCCGGCGGTGCCCGCGGCGGCGCCGGCGACGGGGGCGGGATCGAAGAATCCGACAGGACCGGGGGCGAAGGGGCGGGCGTCGCGGCGGCCGGCGCCTTCGGCACGGCCGAGGAGGCAGTGTCGCTCGCCGGCCGCGATCCGGCGGAGTTCGAACTGCAGCGCGGGTCCACGGCGGGCTTGCACTTCCGGATCGAGCCGCCGGCGGCGCCGGCGGCCCTGCTCCGCCAGCTCGGCCCGCCGCCGTCGTGGTCGCTCGACGCGACGCCCGCCGACATTCTCGCGCCGCTGTATCAGGCCGCGGGCGCGCTTGCGCGGGATCTCGCGCTCCGGCCGGAGGGGGCGGCGGAGGCGGGTTCGGGGGGGAGCACCAAGCAGGGCCGCCCGCGGAGCAGGCGGCGCGGCTGACACGCCCTGGCGGGCGTTGGCCTCCGCTCGAGTGTGGTGCCGCCCGTCGCAGCGGTACCGGCTAGCTTCTGCTCCGCCGCTTGTAGCGCACGCGCGGCGGCGGGCGCTCGCGCGATCCCGCTCGCCGCGGCGGGATTCCCGGCAGCGGCCGGAGCAGGGCGGCGAGCACGCGCTCGCCCTCGGCGCGGATCTCAGCGCTCAGCCACTGCTCGTAGAACGCGAACGTCGATTCGATCTCCGCCGCGCGGTCCGGATCGGCCGCAGGCCGGCAGTGCACCTTCGCCCACCGGATCCACGTCCACGTGAGCGGCGGAACCGGAGCGACGCCGAGCCCGAGGTGGTGCATCTCGCAGAGGTACCTGCTGGCGGTCGCATCGCCCGCGAGCGCGAGATCCTGCAGCTCGTCGAGGCAGTCGCCGAGGGTCACTTCCGCGGCGACGAGGCCGCCGCGCGCGGCGGCCAGACAGAGCTGCACCGCGGCGAGCAGATCGCGCGCCACGCCGCGCCCGAAGCGAACCATCATCGCCAGCTCCCACATGCCGCCGAGGTCGCCCTGCCGGCTCGCGGCTTCGAACCAGCGGAACGCCTCGAGCGGATCGGGCGCGACACCCTCGCCGCGCAGGTAGCGCTTGCCGAGGTTCGCCTGCGCGGTCGCGTGGCCCTGCGCGGCGCTCTTGCGGTACCAGAAGACCGCCCGCGTCTCCTCGGGCAGGCAGCCGATGCCGTGGAGGAAGAGCGTGGCGAGATTGTTCTGCGCGTGGGCGTCGCCCTGCGACGCGCCGAGGCTGTACCAGCGGAACGCCTCGTCCCAGTCCTGCTCGACCGCTTCGCCCTGGCGATAGAGGTCGCCGAGCCGGCACGAGGCGCGGCCCTCGCCGGCGCGCGCCGCCCGGAGGAGCGCGTCCAGGCGCTCGGATTGCGTTCCGGAATGCGGCGCGCTGCGGTGCGTGGTCATGCGCCCAGTCTTGCCCGGGCCGGCGCGCACCCGCGAGGGAATCCTGCTCGCGCTCTGGCCGGAACGACGGACTGCGCGGGCGGGGAAGGAAGAAGTCACACGCCGGCGGGGAATGTTTGTCGAAGCGTCGGTCGAGCCTGACGTCCTCGACGGTCGCGGGAAAGGGTTGCGATTCCAGGTGGCGCCGCTCTACGATCCGATTCCCCCACGCGATCCTCGAGCCCCATGCCCGGAACGAGCACGCAAGCGCAATGGCGGCAATGGCGGCAATGGCGGGTCAGGGTCGGCGAGGAGGAAACCGCTGCGCTCTTCGAGCCTGCGCTGACGTCGCGCGCCGGCTCCCTCTTCCTCTGCGCGCACGGTGCGGGCGGGCACATGTCCGACCGCGGCCTGCTCGCATCGACGGTGTCGCTGCGCCGGCGCGGACTCGACGTGGTGCGATTCAACTTCCTCTACCGCGAACGGGGCGCGAAGCGTCCGGACCCGATGCCCCGTCTCGTCGAATGCATCGCCGCCGTCGCGACGCACGCGCGCCGCGAGGTCGCGGCGGAGCGGTTGATTCTCGGCGGGCGTTCCATGGGCGGCCGCGCGGCGTCGATGCTGGCGGCCGAAGGGTTCGCGTGCGACGGCCTGCTGCTGCTCGCGTACCCGCTGCACCCCGCGGGTCGGCCGGAGAAGCTCCGCGCCGCGCATCTCGGACGGATCGAAGTGCCGGTGCTGTGCATCAACGGAACTCGCGACGCGCTCTGCCGGCGTGACCTGATGGAGCGGGCGATCCGGCCGCTCGGCGGCCGGTGGACGATGCACTGGCTCGACGGTGCCGACCACGGCTTTCACGTCCTCGAGCGGTCGGGCCGAACCGACGGCGACGTGCTCGACGAGATGGCCGATGCGGTCGACACCTGGGAATCGGCGATGCAGCGCCGCTCCGGGGTCGCCGGCGAACGCGACGGGATCACCGGCGGCGGCTACGGGCTCACCGGCGAAGGCGTATAGTCGGTCATCCACAGAGGCGCTGGCACTTCCCCCCTCTCACGCCCCCGATTGGCGACCCCGGGCCGACGGCCATCCTCAGGGGTTCGCGATGCGAGTGGTCGAGACGATCGCCGGCAAGGCCGGGCACTACGTTCTCTCCGGGACGGTTTCGCGCGACGAGCGCGGACGCTACATCGCCCACGCCAGTACGTACCAGTTGACGCCGGGCCCGCCAAATCGCGCGCTCCGCTCCGTCGCGACGGCGCAGGAGAACGGACCCGAGATCGAGGCGTCGGGCGCCACGGCGCCGGAGGCGAGGACGCGCCTCTGCGTGGCGGCGAGAGAGCGGCTCGCCGCGAACGTGACGAGCTTCGTGTGGCGCCCGGTGGTCGTGCTCGTGGCGGGCCGGTGGGGCCGTGCGGACAAGGAAAGCGGAGCGTGACCTCGCGGCTCGCCGGCACTGCCGGCACGATGGTCGTCGTCACCGCGGCGGGCGTGCGCCGCCGCGTTCCGGCCGGCGCCTGCCGAATCGGGCCACACTCGCCGCCGCGGCGCGCCCACTTCTCCGGCGCCACGTGCAGCTCGATCTCCAGCCGGTCCGGGTGATGATCGCTCGCCTCGTCCAGCACCACGTGCCGGCTGGTCACCAGGAATAGCCGGCCCGCCCGCTCGAAGAAGAAGCCGGTCGCGTTGGTCAGGGGGTGCTGCCCGATCATCGTCGTGACGCGAGTCACGGCGAGCAGCAGCGATTCGATCGTCATGCGCGCCGCCGCCAGACGCTCGCCAGCCACGGCTGCCGTTCGCGCGGCAGGCCGGGAGGGCGGTAATAGTGGGCAAGCTCCGCGAAACCTGCGGCCGACAGGTAGCGGCGCCAGCGCTCGAGATCGTGGTAGGCGCCGTAGCGCCCGCCGTTCCAGCCCTCTTCGTTGCGGCCGTGCGGGTTCGAGCTGAACAGCACGCCGCCCGGCTTCAGCGTGGCGTGCAGCTCCGCGAGCACGCGCGGCAGCTCCTGGCTCGGGACGTGAAACAGCGCGGCGTTGGCGAACACGCCGTCGAACCGGCCCGGCGGCAGTTCGAGCGCGAGGAAATCCTGCTGCCACACCTCGCAGCCGCTTGCGGCGCGCGCCATCCCGGCGAAGCGGGCGGCGCCCTCCAGGCCGACCGCGACGTGACCGAGCGCGGCGAACGCCTCGAGGTCGCGCCCCGGCCCGCAGCCGAAATCGAGTATGGTGAAGGGGGGCTCGGCCTCGATGTGCCGCAACAGCGCCGCGATGTTCTGGCTGACGTCGTGGTCCTGCGTGCCGTCCCGGAACTCCTCGGCACGCTGGTTGTAGTGATCGAGCGTGAGGTTGGCGATCTGCGCGAGGTCTCGCGGACCGAGCTTCATTCCAGACCCATCGGGCGGGGGTCCTTCCGGGCGGGACGCTTCCGGTTGCCGACGCAGCGCACGACGAGGGCTTTCACGGCAATGATGATAAGGCCGCACACCGCATGAAGTCCGTCGGCGAGCGTTTGCGCGCGCTCGGGCCCGCGGCGCTGCACGGGATCCGTCGGGGCATCGAGAAGGAGAGCCTGCGCGTGCGGCCCGACGGCACGCTCGCCGCGACCCCGCACCCGGCCGGGCTCGGCTCGGCGCTCACGCACCCGCACGTCACCACCGACTTCAGCGAGGCGCAGCTCGAGCTCATCACCGGCGTGCACGCCGGCGTCGAGAGCTGCCTCGAGGAGCTCACGGCGATCCACCAGGCGGTCTACCGGCAGATCGGCGACGAGCTCCTGTGGTGCGCGAGCATGCCGTGCGGGCTGCCCGCGGACGACGCCATCCCGATCGGCCGCTACGGCGGCTCGAACGTCGGGCAGGCGAAGACCGTCTACCGGATCGGCCTCGCGCACCGCTACGGCCGGCGCATGCAGACCATCTCCGGCATCCACTATAACTTCTCGCTGCCGGGCGTCTCGAACGACGGGTACTTCGCGCTGATCCGGAACTTCCGGCGCCATTCGTGGCTGCTGCTCGTCCTCTTCGGTGCTTCGCCCGCCGTCTGCTCGAGCTTCGTCGAGGGCCGCGAGCACGACCTGGAGCCGCTGGCGCCCGGAACGCTGGGCCGCCCCTGGGCCACGTCGCTGCGCATGGGACGGCTCGGCTACCAGAGCGACGCGCAGGCCGCGCTCGCAGTGAGCTACAACAGCCTCGAAAGCTACGCCGCCTCGCTCCAGGACGCGCTCACGAAGCCCTGGCCGCCCTACGAGGCGATCGGCGTGCGCGCCGGCGGCGACGCAGGGGGCGACGCAGGAGGCGAATACCGGCAGCTCGCCACCAGCCTGCTGCAGATCGAGAACGAGTTCTACGGCACGATCCGGCCGAAGCGCGTCGTGCGCCCCGGCGAGCGGCCGCTGCACGCGCTGCGCGAGCGGGGCGTCGAGTACGTCGAGGTGCGCTGCATGGACCTCGATCCGTTCTGCCCGGCCGGCATCGCCGCGGAAACGATGCGCTTCCTCGACGTGTTCCTGCTGCACTGCCTGCTCGCCGAGAGTCCGCCCGACTCGCCGGCGGAGATCTCGGCGCTCGCGCGCAACCAGCACCGCGTCGCCGCGCGCGGGCGCGAGCCGGGCCTCACGCTCGCGCGCGGCGGGCAGGAGGTGGCGCTCTTCGAATGGGGCGGCCAGGTGCTCGCCGAGTGCCAGCCGATCGCCGCGGCGCTCGACACCGCGCACGGCGCGAGCCGGTACCGCGAGGCGCTCGCCGCGGCGGTCACCGCGCTCGCGGACGCCGGGTCGCTGCCGTCGGCGCGGATGCTGAGCGAGATGCGGGGGCGCTTCGACGGCTCCTTCCTCCGGTTCGGCCTCGCGCACTCGGTCGGGCACCGGCGTGCGCTCGAAGCGCTGCCGCTCGCGCCCGAGGCCGAGCGGCGCTTCGCTCGCCTGGCGGAGGAGTCGGTGGCGGAGCAGCGGCGCATCGAAGCCGCGGACGACGTCCCCTTCGAGACGTATCGGCAGCGCTACCTGGCGCAGAAGCAGCTCGAGGCCTAGCCAGAGCGCCCGGCGGCGCGCGGCGATTCAGCAGGCCGCGGTAGAGATCCCGCCTCACGCCGGTCCTGTCGTTCCCGTTGCCGCCGTCGTGCGCCAAGCTCCCGCGACGCGGGCGCGCGCGTCACCGACTTCGTCGCCATCCTCGCCACCCGCAACGCCCGCGAGAAGCTGCGCCGGCGCTGCCGTTTCTCGCCCGGGGGCCGTTCCTAGGCTACGTCTTCCCGCCGGGCTCGGCGGGCGGCGTCTTGAACGGCCCGCCGCGGAAGGGCGCCGGCGCGGGAGCCGGCTTCTTCGATTGTTTCGGTTTCTTGGCTTCGCGATTGCTTCGTTGCTGGCCTTTCGGCATGAGCGTCTCCTTTGAGATTGCGCGACCGGGACGCGACCCGGCGGCCGCAGCGGGTTGCGACCGGCGGCGCCGTCAACCGGTTCCGTCGCGAACGGGCCGCCGGCGTGCCGTGCGGCGATTCGAGCTCCGGACGCCGCTCGAACGCCCGCCTTTGCCGCCGGCGCGGCTCGCCTGCACGATGGCATGCGCGCCTCGGCAATTCCGCGGCTCCGCAGAGAGTACTCCATCGGGCCGAGGGCGAGCTCCCGCGAACCCATGATCGATCCCGGCGCGGAGATGGCCTGCGGGCGCTAGCGTCGCGATCTCTCGACGTATGTACGCCAGCGCAGGGAGTGCAACGGACGGGGCGCGGACAATCCTCGAATGGCGGCGCTCGAGTCTCGGACGCCGCCGGCTTCGCCGGGACGGCGCGGGAACGCGGCCGTTCCCGGCCGAAGCGATTGGCCAGCTGGAGCGAACGAGGCTTGAAGCGCAGGGGAACGTTGCGGCGAGCGGTGCCGATCCGGCGCGCTCGCGCGAGGAGGCAGTGATGCGGATGCGACTGGGTGCGATGACGATGACCGCCGCGGTGGCGGCGATGACGCTCGGCCGCGGGCAGACCCCCTCCGTGCCCGCGGCGGTGGTCGAGGAGAAGGTCTATACGGTGACGCTGCCGGCGATGGTGGTCAAGGCCGGGGTCATGACGGGCGAGGTCACCGACATGAAGATCATCGAGCGGGTCGAGCGGGGCATCGGCAGCGTCGTCACGCCGGCGAAGCTCACCGGCCGGCTCAAGCTGTTGAACAGCTCCACCGACCAGACGATCCGCTTCATCGGCGGTAAGATCCAGTTCATCGATTCCGACGGCAATCCGATCCTGGTCGAGGAGAAGAAGTTCGAGCCCGCGATCAAGTTCCAGACCTACGGCGCCGCCGAGCGGCTCGACCCCGGTCAGGACGCGTCGCAGGGCCTGGACGTGGAGTTCCCGGCCGTGGTGCTCAAGGCGAAGAAGCTGAAGGAGATCCGCCTCGAGCTGACCTACATCCCGTCGCCGTACCGCGCGCACACGGTCAACTTCCCGGTATCGATCGGCGGCCAGTGACGGCGGGCCGCTGCGGCAGCCGGTCGTCGAAGAAGTGAAGGGCGATCGGGCGCGCACGATCCTCATCTGAGGCCGATGCCGGACCCGAGCCCCGCCGCCGAAGCCGTCATCGCCGAGACCCGCGCCTGGGTCGATCGCGTGGTGATTGGATTGAATCTCTGCCCGTTCGCAAAGGCGGTGCAGGCCAGGAACCAGATCCGCTATTGCGTCAGCGATGCCGCCGGTCCGGAGGCATTGCTCGACGCCTTGCGCGAAGAGCTGCGCTTCCTCGCGGGCGCGGACCCCGCGCGCGTGGAAACGACACTGCTGATCCACCCTCGAGCGCTCGCGGACTTCGCCCACTTCAACGAATTTCTGGGCGACGCCGACGCGGCACTCGAATCGCTCGGTTACGGCGGAGTGTTCCAGGTGGCGAGCTTCCACCCGCAGTACCGGTTCGCCGGCACCCGCGCCGACGACGTGACGAACGCGACCAATCGCTCGCCCTATCCCATGCTGCACCTGCTGCGGGAGGAGAGCGTCGACCGGGCGGTGGCCGCGTTCCCCGAAGCCAAGGAGATCTACGGGCGCAACATGCGCACGCTGCGGGCGCTCGGGGCGCAGGGTTGGGCGGCGCTGCAGGCGCAGTGCATGCGCGCCGTGGAAGACGAAAAGGGCGAGGAACGATCGGGGTGATGCAACGGCGGCGGCGAGGTTAGTCCGACTCCAAGGTTCGTCCGGCTCCGAGGTTGGTCCGACCCGGAGATTGGTCTGACCCCGAGGCTGGTCCGTCCGAGCGTCGATCGCGCAGGGGCGCGCTCGCGGTCCGGCCGCGGCGAAGCAGGCGTACGATCGGGCAGGGCCAACCCGACGCGGGGCGCCCGGAACGGCGGAGCCCACTCCGGGCCCCGGCCATCGAACACCGCGACGAGGAGCGCTCCTATGACCCTGTGTCCGATCGCAATCGCCGTCGGTTGCAAGAAGTGCCCGGTCTTCAGTGTCTGTCCGGTGAAAGGCGTCATCGGCGACTACAAGAAGGAAGAGCAGGCGAAGTCCGGAGACGGGACCCACAAGGCGAAGAACGGCGGGAAGCGGCGGGGGTAGGCCGACTCCGTCGGCCGCGGGCGCGATCGACCGCGGCGGCGGCGCCTTGGGCGGGCTGTAAGCGCGCACGGAGCCCGAAACGATCTCGAGCCGGAGTGTCCGGCGGCGCGATTCCTCGATCGAAGCCGCCGCCGCGGGCGCCGGTAGCGAAGCCGAGGTTCAGCGCGGGGTAGGCTGGCCGAAGGGCCGCCCGAGCAACCGG
>Ga0187892_10008024_pt1 | contig 14671 bp, 13 predicted proteins | sample MA1701073metaG_FD_139345 | JGI IMG/M metagenome (GOLD analysis project Ga0187892, IMG submission 139345) | Bio-ooze microbial communities from a basaltic lava cave in the Kipuka Kanohina Cave System on the Island of Hawaii, USA - MA170107-3 metaG ... | reverse complement strand
TGTGGGTCACGTTGCTGGCATGGGAGAACGGGAAGGTCACCGGTGTCTTGATGAATGAGCCCGGTCACATCCCGGGCTTGAAGGGCGGCCAGGAGGTTACCAAGGACGAGGATAACATCATGGACTGGATGATCATCAAGAAGGACCGCACGTGGGAAGGTGGGTTCATCGACCAGCTCTTGATGCGGCGGGAGGGCCGGGAGTTGCCGGAGAAGATGTAATCCCGGCTACTTTGATTTCCCCTCGTCCTTGGCCTGCCGCGCGAGGTTGACCAACTCCCAATAGGGTGCCGTGTAGCCGTGACGTTGTTTGAATTCGGCGGCCAGTTCGAGAAGCCGGCCGTTGATCGCGGCGTGGCGTTTCGCGAACTGCTTGGTTCGCAGCGCCGTCGAGGAACTCATCCCTTCGGGAACCGGCCCTGTGCCGCCGAAGACATTCCGAAGCGCGCTGTAACCCTTTGCGATTCGCGTCAGAGGCAGCAGAGACCGGGAATAGCCGAGCTTCTCGCCCGCCTCGGCGTCCTCCAGCATCACGTCGGTCACGGCGTTGTCGGCGTGATCCTTGAAGAGCGTCTCGGGATTGCGCCATTCGGCGACCACGCGAAGCTGCGGGTCGAACTCCAGGTCGGCCGGCTCCTGCGTCTCGAAATGTCTCACCCCAAACGACGCCAGCCACGAAGTCACACCCGGCGACGAAATGTGCGACATGCCCATCCACAAGGGCACGCCCAGTTCCTGGTACGGTGCGGAGGCTACTTCCGAGCAGAACTGCTTGCTATGATCGCGAAAGTCCATCTCGAAATCGTACGGGATGCGCCGTGACTTTGCCCGCTCCAACGCCAGCGACGCCGCGCTGTGCGGCAGAAGCGGGTTGGCGTGAAGTGGCGGCAGTTCACTGCGAAGACGCAGGACCATCACGCGAAGTTTCTTGGAGGCCAGATACTGATCAAACGAACCGACGACCACGCCCTTCTCGATGAGCGCCTCGATGACCGAGACCGCGCGCGTCTTCTCATCCACATGCACGAGCGCGATGTGTGAAAAGTTTCCCGGGAAATCGTTGCCGCGCGCGATCAACGCCGAAGTAGCCGCGCCACCGCGTGAGACCAAGATATCCCCGCTATGCAACGCCACGCCCAGAATATTGGTCGAGGGCGTTTGCGATGGTTCATCACGACCCACGACAAGCGATGGGACGTTTTCGACGGGCGCTTGCAGCATCGCTTCCTCGACCGCCGCCCGGCCGCCATACAGCAGTCGATACAATCGCTGCCGGGCATCGGGCTTGTTCATGTCCCAATGCGCCGATTGATCTTTCACCACGTCTCGCAGGCGGCTGAAAAGTGTGGTGTATTCCGGGAGCCGTTTCGGGCAGGCAGCGATCATCGGCGCCAAGCGGAAGATTTCGTCCTCCAGCAACCCGAACCTTTGGTCAGCCGAATCGAGTCTTTCCTGGGCGGTTCCATCGAGCAACTGCTCCGTGCGGGAAATCGACGCGGCGATTCGCGCGTCGAGTGCGTCGCATCCGGCTTTCCGCGCTTCCTGGAACTGCGTTTCCAAGGATTCCCAGAACTGGTCTTGATTCCATAGGAAGGGTGTTCGGCTCGCGCCCTTGGGCACCGGAGGATCCGCCGGTGGGATCAGCAACAGGAGATAGAGGATGATGAGTCCGCCGGCAGCGCTGGCAAGAATTCGCAGCACTCGCGAGAGTCTCTTGGGCGTTGGTTCCATGTGGGAAAGGGCCGACAGCCGTTCTCACCGCCGTGCTGGTTTGTCGGGAAGCAGGCTCTCGGGCAGGGCGACCGTCTCCATCCTCGCGCCGTCGGCTTTCCACACGACACGCCCATCTTCAAGCAGTCGCACAATCACGCCGCGCGATGAGCCGCGCAAAGTCTTCACGCGGTCACCGGGTTTCAGTTCCGCGCTTTGGCAGAGTTCCTCGACGATCTCGACCATGAACTTCCGGTCCAACACACCAGCAATATAATGGGCAACTGCGGACGTAACTTCGCGCCGGCGTACTGTGGGCAGGTCGGCGAAGAGTAGGTCCGTCAAAGCGCGGCCGATGTCCGCGAAAGTGTTGCCGTTGAAGAACAGGAACGGAGCTTCGCGGTGGCAACGGCGCAGGAAATCAATCGTCTCCGCCAGCGAGGTAGTCAGCGAGCGCTGCGTTTCCCATTCTTGGCGGATCGTTTCAAAACTCTCCGGATTCGGGCCGTGCTGCGCGCGACCTCTTTCGCACGCTGCTCGGTTGAAGCGGACGACAGACTCCCAGTCCCGGTTTTTGAGAAACGCGGCTCGGGCTTGTAGCGGCGATTGTTCGCCAGAACTTCCTCCAGAATGTCCTCGTCCTTGAGGTGTTCGAGCAGGTCCGTCCGGAGTTTCATCGGACATACTCTAGTCCTCTTGCCGCCGATTCACAAGTTTCCGGTAAGCCCGTCATCAAGCAAACCCCAGACCGTTCGTGGCAATGCCTCATTGCTGGAGTTTCTTCCATTCTTTCCAACGGCTCAGTGTTCGCGGATCATGATCTGAGAAATTCTCCCCTGTAAGGTCACTCAACATTTGAAAGGCGAGCAGGCGGGCGTGGCTCGACCTTTCAGGAAGGGAATCAATGAGGAGGTTCACTACGTCCGGGTGGCGAATTTGCTTCAGGGCTCGAACTGCGGACTCGCGGGGTTGTTCGCTGCGCCGTCCTTCATCGAAGAGCATCGCAATTAGTGGCTTGACGGCACGAGGATCGTTGAGTTCACCGAGGGCCTCAGCCGCTGACCACGCCGGCTTTGCTTCCTCATCTCTTAACAACCGGATTAGGCTGTCAAGAGCTCGCAAATCTCCAATCGCACCAAGGGCTACCGCTGCCGCGCTTCGAACATCCGCACATTTGTCCTCGAGTGCCTTTATTAGCGGATCTACCGCACGACGATCCCGTATTTGCCCCAGGCCGCGTGCGGCCCAGACGGCCAGGGTGCGATCCTCATCCGTGAGGCAGGCGACCAGTCCCAATGTTGCCCGTGGGTCTCCGCTCGCGCCAAGGGCGATCGCGGCAGAGGGGCGATAGCGGTATTTTCTGTCCTCCAGTTTCGCCAGCAGCGGCGGCGTCGCAACCGGGCTGGCGATTTTCTGCAGCGCACCGATTGCGCTCGCCGCCAGGTTCCCTTCACGCTCATCCAGCAAGACGAGCAGGCCCGGAACTGCGCTCGAAGTCGCCGGTAACTCCCCCAATGCGTATGCGGCACATGCCTTAACACCATCGTCCGGGTCCTTCAGCCTTTTGATGAGGGGATCCATTGCTCGGAGGCTCTTTAACTGACCGAGCGATGTAGCTGCCGCAGCGCGAACCGCTGTATCCTTATCGTCCAGAACTGCGATGAGATTGGTCACTGCCTGTACGGCCCCAAGAGATCCGAGCGCCTGGGCAACCTGTGCCCGGACAAGTGTTGACTCATCGGTTAAGGCAGCAGTCAGCGGTACGATAGCATCAAGTCTCAGCTGTCCAAGCATCCAAGCCGCAGTCGCTCGCACATTCGCAGACTCGTCCACCAACGCTTGCAGTAGAGCCGGCTTCGCGAGTGCGCCAAGTTGCCAGAGGGCGCCCCACGCTCGAACCGCCGGGACGTCCGGAACCGCGCGTCGCATCAACAACCGAGGAAAACTTGCGTCGGAAGCAGCCACCTCAACCAGAAACGGAGCCGCCTCCGCTCCGGTGTGACCCAGTTCGACCCAAAGCTTTTGAGCGCCGGACAGCCGTGCCTCGCCGAATGTGTCCAACACTGCTTTCCTCACATCGGGTCGCAGGTCTGCTGGGATGCGGCTGCGGACCTGTTCAAACGCTCCGGTGCGTTCGAGGCTCGCAGCCACCGAGAAAGGAACACACAACAACACAAGGATTGTCTGCATGACAACCAATTTTGCCATCGGCAACCTTCGGAGAGGCATAGGCCTCAGTTGTCTACTCGATTCCCGGCATAATTGCGACCGGTAGGACCTTACCGCTGATACAATCACTTCTCAAACGCCGCGTCGAACGCCACAGCGCTGGGTTTGAAGCTGAGCTTCTTGACGAACGCGCAGGCTTCGGCGGCGCCGTACTCGCGATCCATGCGAATGTCTTCCCACTCGACGCTGAGCGGGCCCTGATAGCCGACATCGTTGAGCGCGACGATGATCTCCTCGAAGTTGATGTCGCCGTGGCCGAGGCTCCGGAAATCCCAGTAGCGGCGCGCGTCGCCGAAGTTGGTGTGACCGCCGAACACGCCCACGGTGCCGTCGCCGTGGCCCCACCACGCGTCCTTCATGTGGACGTGATAGATGCGGTCGCCGAAACGACGGATGAACTTCACGTAGTCCACGCCCTGATAGCCGAGGTGCGACGGATCGTAGTTGAAACCGAACTCCTTGCGTCCCTTGAGCGCGGCGATGGCGCGTTCGGAGCTGGCGATGTCGAACGCGATCTCGGTCGGATGCACTTCAAGCCCGAAACGGACGCCGCATTTCTTGAACTCGTCGAGGATCGGATTCCAAGCCGCTGCGAATTGTGCGTAGCCGTCGTCGATCATCTGCTGTGACACCGGCGGGAAACTGTAGAGGTAATGCCAGATGCTGCTACCGGTGAAACCGTTCACGACTTTCACGCCGAGGTTCTTCGCGGCGTGCGCGGTCTTTTTCATTTCCTCCGCGGCGCGCTTGCGGACGCCGTCGGGTTTGCCGTCGCCCCAAATGTGCGGGGAGAGGATGGACTTGTGGCGCGCGTCAATGTTGTCGCAGATGGCCTGGCCGACGAGATGGCTGCTGATGGCCCAGGTCTTGAGACCATGCTTCGCTAGGATCTCGTGCCGGCCATCGCAGTAGGATTTGTCCTTGTGCGCCTTGGTGACGTCGAAATGGTCGCCCCAGCACGGCAGTTCGATTCCGTCGTAGCCGAACGATTTCGCTTTTTGACAGGCGACCTCGAACGTCAGGTCGGCCCATTGTCCCGTGAACAACGTGACTGGTCGTGCCATGGTGATCTCCCGCGTAAAGTAGGACGGCCATTCCTGGCCGTTCCATCGTTTGTTTGGGTCAGGCAAGAATGCCCGACCTATTTCCCTCAAGCGGCAAGTGATAGGGAGAGCATAGGGCCTTTTCAAGCAAATTAGCCCGCGACCTCCGCGATTACTCCGCGATTACCATTCCTGCGGTACGGCTAAGACACCCGAGCAAGGCCGACCCTGGTATTACTTTTTCGCCGTTCAGATTTCCCTCCGATTTCGATATTCGGATATTCCTCAATAGATATTCGACTGCCTCTTAGTCCCTGTGTAATCGTAGAAAACCGTCTTCAACTCCGTGAAAAAGTTCAGGCCTTCCTCGCTCATCTCGCGTTGGCCGTAGCCGGTGGCCTTGATGCCGCCGAAGGGCAACTGCGCCTCGCCGCCGATGGTGGGTTGGTTGATGTGCACCATGCCGGCCTCGATGCGGTCGGTGAACCGCATCACCAGGTTCGCGTCGCTGGTGTAGATCGAGCAGGTGTGCCCGAACTTGACGCCGTTGGCCACGCGCATCGCTTCCTCGAAATCATTGACGCGGAATACCGCCAAGACCGGGCCGAAGACTTCTTCCTGCGCGAGGGTTTTGTCAGGCATGACGTTGTCGAACACCGTCGGAGCGACGAAGTATCCTTTCGCCAGTTTGCCGTCTGTCAGCGCGCCGCCACCGAAAAGACACTTGCAGCCTTCCTTCTTCGCGATCTCGATATAGCGCAGATCGGTCTCGAATTTCGATTTATCGACGGCCGGACCCATCGTCACGCCTTCTTCGAATCCGTCGCCGACTTTGATCTTCTGAACTCGTCCGATCAGCTTCTCGACGAACTTGTCGGCGATGGGCTTGTGCAGAATTACTCGGCTGGTGGCGGTGCAGCGTTGGCCGGTGGAACCGAAAGCGCCTTGCGCCGTGCCTTCGACCGCGAGATCGAGATCGGCGTCGTCCATGACGACGACCGGGTTCTTGCCGCCCATTTCGCAGGTTACTTTCGCCAGATGCGCCGCGGCCTGCTTCGCCACTTCTCCACCAACTTCGCACGAGCCGGTGAACGACACAGCGCGGATGGCCGGGTTGTTCACAAACTCGTCGCCGACGACGCTGCCGCTGCCATAGACGAGATTGAGGACGCCCTTGGGCAGGCCCGCTTCTTCGAACACCTTCACCAGCCACTCGGCGCAGCCGGGCGTGCTGCTCGCCGCCTTGAACACGACTGTGTTGCCAGTCACCAGCGCGGGCGCGATCTTCCAGATAGGAACGCAGAACGGGAAATTCCACGGCGTAATACAACTCACGACGCCGAGCGGCTGACGGATCGTATAGACGAACGTGTTCGGCATTTCGCTCGGATAGGTGCGTCCCTCGATGCGGAACGATTGCCCGGCATAGTATTCGAGCAGGTTGACGCTCTTCTGCACTTCGCCGCGCGCTTCGCCGATGATCTTGCCTTCCTCGCGCGTCATCGTGCGGGCGATTTCTTCCTTGTGCTTGTAGCAAAGCTCGACCGTCTTCGCGACGATGCGTCCGCGCGCAGGCGCGGGCATGTTGCGCCAGGCCGGGAATGCCGTCTTGGCTGCTTCGATCGCCGCGCGCGCCTCCTCCCGGGTGGATTGCGGCGCGTGGCCGATGATGTCGTCGGTGTTGGCGGGGTTGATGTTCGGGACGGACTTGCCCGAGGTCGAGTCCGCCCACTGGCCGTTGATGAAGTTTCGGTAACGAGGTGGTTGCATAGACAAACTCCCTGCTGCCGCGGAGGATTCTGCGACTCGACGCGGCGTTTGTAAAATCAAATTCGGCGCAATCCACGCCCCGTCTTGGTCGGGTTGCTCACGGACCACTTCGGTTCCCGTTGCCCACTGGCTGGCGCTCGCGGAGATTGCCACGCGATCCAGGGCCAGATACCCGTTGCGACGAACAGAGACGCAACCTGCCGATTGTGGAGAGGATCTTCGCGCCGGCGCGGATCGTCCCGGTCACGGTGCCGGATATCTTCGACTTGCCGCCGATGCGTGGACGATACGGCACGTCGATCTGCCGCACGCGAAGTCTGCGTTGCAGTGCCTTGATCTGCATTTCGACCGTCCAGCCCCAGGTGCGGTCCTCCATGCCCAGCCGGTCGAGCGCATCGCGTCGGATCACGCGCAACGGACCGAGGTCGGTGTAGCGATGGCCCCACAGCAGGCGAATGAGAAAGCAGGCCAGCCAGTTGCCGAACCGCTGTTGGGGGGTAAGGCTTCGTCGCGCATCGCCGAGCACGCGGGCGCTGAGGACAAAATCGGCCTCGTCGCGACGAATCGGTTCGAGCAGGTTGACGAATTGCCGAGGATCATCGCTGCCATCGGCGTCGAGAAAACCGACCACCTCGATTTCGTCATCGAGATGCGCGAGTCCGGTCAAACACGCCTGCCCGTACCCGCGACGCGGCTCGGCGACGACCTCGGCCCCGGCAAGGCGCGCTTCGTCCGCCGTGGCGTCGGTGCTGCCGTTGTCCACGACGAGGAGTTGCCGGGCAAGGCCCGCGGGGATGGATTCGATCACGCGACGAACGTTCCCCGCCTCGTTGCGCGCGGGCATGACGATGGCGAACTTCATCGCAGGTTCGCCGCGTTCAAGCCCCAATCATACGGAATGTATTCGAGTTTCCATTCCCTCGACGCCAGCACCTTCTGTTTTTCGAGCGGCAGGTATTTGGCCACGAACTTCTCGACGGACCCGGCGTCGCGCACAAAATCCTCCGCGTACCATTGAAACAACTTCGAGAGCCGGAGCACGCCTGCGGTGTCGTCGAAGACCACGTTCGCCTCGTTGTCCACAAACAGCCGCGCATGCAGGTCGAGCTTCTCCTGCACGTTCTCCGCCGTGTATGGTTTGGATGCAAGCAGCGGACAGCTCTTCGAGCCGCAGTGGACGCCGAAATGGATGCGCGCGTCCTTGAATTTCTCCCGGATCTTCTTCTGTTCGATATCATCGAGACTGAGCCGCTGGCGCGCGACGGCGTGGGGTGTCTTGAAGAAATCCTTGTTCGCGGCCCAGATGTCCTTGACCGGGTAGGCTTTGGTGGCCGAGCGCAACACGATGAGGTTGTAGGCGTTCATCCAGAACGCCAGTTCCGCGTCCGGCGTGGCGAGTTCCCGCAAGTCTTCGCCGGCCAGTCCTCGGTACAGCCGGTCCAACCGCGCCCAGTCGCGTTTCTTGAGTTCGCCGTAGTCCACTTTGCCGGCGGGCGCGTACCGCCGCAAGAGAGCGCCGTAGCTCTCGACGTCGAACGCCGAAGCCCGGGGGACCAATGCGAGGATCGCGCTCAAGACCATCGTTTGGCGGGCCCATTTCATTTCGGTCGAACCATAGATTGCAGGTTGGATGCGGTCAAACCCGATCCCGTGACAGGTACGGGACGCATTTCAGTTTCTTGAGCAGCAGGAGGTCATGATCGTCCGGTTCCCCTCACCCCTGCGTCTCCCGCTGGGAGAGGAGAATTGTTTGCTGCGGGTCCGGCTATCGACTCACTCATGCAGAACGGACGGCCACCCACGACCGTCGGACAATCATGGCTTGACGATCAAGGCCGTTGGTCTTATCGCTGCCAGCCTGTCACGGAAACTCAGACCAACAAAGCGCACCAAAGACCTGCTATGAAAGCACCCAGTTCCATCCCGGTACTCGTCAATTCCTCGCTCGCCGATGCGGACGGCGTCTCGTACGCCCGCATCACGTTGCCGCTTGCCAAGGGATCGGCTCGGGGCAACCCGCCGGTATCGATCACGGGTGCCGATGGCAAACCTGTTCCCACGCAGACAGAACTGCTCGCGCGGTGGCCCGACGGTTCGCCACGGGCGATGCACGTAACATTTCCAGCCCGTGCCGGGTTGCACCGGGCCAGCGTCGGCGCGAGGGCGCAACGAGGAACGAAGTCGCCGTCGATCCAAATCACCCGCGCGGCAAGCGGCCGGGTCACGGTGACCAACGGGCGGTTGACCGCGAAATTCGGCGGCGCCGGTCTGGTCGAATCGATCTCCCTCGGCGGCCAGGAGATGGTCCCTGCGCGCGGCATCGAGGTGCGCGTCGTCGATGGCCGGCAACGCGCGTTCATCGCCACCGCCTGCCGGGACGTGACGACCGAAGTCGAGTTGGAGGGACCGCTGCGTTCGATCGTCACGGTGAAAGGCAAATGCACGCTCGGCGAGGCGACGTTCCTGGATTTCCGGCTCCGCTTCGAATTTCTGGCGGCCGTGGAAGGCTTCTCGCTGGCCTACACGTTCTACAACCTGGAACGCGGCGCGGATTTCTTCGATGTGAACGCCATCGAACTGGAGGTCCATCTGGCGCGCGCGAAGCATCCGCAGCACACCGTCTATCAGCAGAGCTACGGATTGTTCTCGACGCTCGGGCGGGTCGTGACGAAGCCGCAACGATTCGACATCCGCGTCGATGACTCGAAAGCCCTGCCGTACGTGTTCAACAACGAAGCGCTCGGCGACGAACACGATTACCCGTTCTACCTCAATCCGCCCTGCAATCGCGTGGACAACTGGGCCGCCGTTTCCGATGGCAACCGCGCTCTGATCGTTGACATGGATGACTTTCATCTGCTGCGTCCGAAAGGGCTCGCACTCGATGGCAACGTGGCGCGGTTTGCCGTGTGGCCGGCGTGGGCCGGCAAGTTGGACCTGCAACAGGGCCGAAGCCGGGAAGTCACGGTGCGGGTCTCGTTGTCGGACAAAGGCCCGCCGAGAACGCAACGGGACGGCGTGGTCGCGGGCGCGCGGCAACGGGACGTTTGGCGCGCGCAACTACCTCACCAAGCCTACGCGGACGCGCAGTTCTTCGATCAAGGCCGCGTCCTGCCGTATCGCCCGAACGAAAACCCGCGCTTCGAGACGTGGCTCGCGACGATGGGGACCGGGCTCAACTCCATCGCCACGTTTTTCGATTTGGGCGACACGCCCGACAGCGGGTACCAGACGACGTACATCCCCGTCGGCGGACGCGTCCGCCACATTCGCGGGCCGGAGCAAGGGCCCCGGTATTATTCGTCGAGCCTGCATTTCCCGATGACGAAACAGAACACGCTGACCGGGTTCGAGCCGGTCTGGGTCAACAACGAATACGACGTCATCTTCGCGATCGGCACCGAGTTCCTGCGCACGGGCGACCTGTCGTTGTTTCAGAAGTTGCGTTGGTTCAGCCGCCATACCATCGACGTCGATTTCCTGCACTACTCCGATCATCGTTGGCTGAACCGCGCCCAGCCCGCGCACAGCGAACGCCACACGACCACCGGCGCCTACCCGTCGCATTTCTGGTCGCAGGGTCTCGCCCAGTACTACCTGCTCACCGGCGACCTCGACGCGCTCGAAGTGATCGTCGCTCTCGCGGACAAGACCATCGAGAACCTGGAAGACCCGACGATGAAGGAAGTTTGCAGCGGACTGAACCGGGAAATCGGCTGGGGCATTCTCACGATGATCTGCGCGTACGAAGCCAGCGGGATCAAACGCTTCGACGCCTACGCGCGGCGCTTGATCGACCGCGAGATCGCGTGCGGGTTGCCCGGCGATCTGCCGGTGTTCAGCTTCGGACACACGTCGATCCTGCTTGGCGCGCGCGAGTATCTGCAGATCCACGCCGGGGAAAAACAGGCCGAGCCGGTGCGGAAGTGGTTCCTCGCCTTCGTCGATCTCGCCGTACGTTCCTCGCGCGAGGCGGCGCAGGATATCCCGGAAAAGAGCGCCAAGAGCGGGACGCAAGCGTTGTCGTTGCTCAGCTACAACGTGGACTGGTCGCTCCGAGGGGCGTTGCACGGCGGGTTGCGCAGCGGGATTTTCGGGACGCATTCGATCGCGCTCGACCCGATCGCCTATGCGTACGAAATCACCGGCGACGAGAAGTACATCCAGGCCGGCATGCGTTCCATCGAAGCGCTGATGGATTCCCAGGCGTTCTCCCAGCCGCCGACCGAAGGCAAGCCGTTCGCGATGGTGTACCGGACCTTCATCAACTTTCTGAAGGCGGCCGCGGAGTTGGGGTTCCTCAAGGAGTACGACTACAAACACTGACGCACCATTGTTCGTAGGAGCGCAATTCATTGCGCGGTTCGACGGCCTGATCGCGCAATGAATTGCGCTACGCCGAACGGCGCACAAACCGTTCAAGGCCCGACCTTCGCGTCTGCAAAACCGGGTGATGGAATAAATCGTCGCAGTTCCGCAAATTTGTGAAATCACGTTAGCCGCGCGAGCCATCGTCGCGGATCGTCGCGTGTCAAGCATTTCATTTTTCTGCGGCACGGAGCCGCATTGACTTTGTGTGTAAATTAGGGCATGGATGCATTGATGAATCAGGATGCTGGCAACCAGAATTATGAGTCGGATGAGACCAAGGTCATGCGACTCCTAGAAGAGCGCCCCCTCACCATTGAGAACGTCGCTTACGCTTTAGATGTTCCAATCGAGCGAGCGAGACAGCTTGTTGAGGAACTTTGGAGACAAGGAAGCGCTACGACGCTGGACGGTATGATGTTCAGCAAGATATTCCCGGTTGGCCGTCGGCAGCAGACAACGTTCAACAGCCAAGCGCGTTACACGCTCACGCTATCGGGCCACTTTCATTTGCATCCAATAATCTCTGGCTCCGCCAACGGGTGAATGACAACTTACTTTTGTTGTCCAAGGTACTCGTTGCTTCGATTCCCGGTCTAATCAACCTAATTGCTGCGTGGAAGCAACTGTCCGACGATTGTAGGTTCCTGCCGTTTTTCGACCGTTTAGGAGCCGCTCGTTCTATTTGTGGGCGTTTGTAAATTTCGTGCTACCGTCAGCACTTTTCTGGTGGAGATGCATCAAGCCTCAAACGGAAATCAGTGCTGCCCTCGTCGGAAAGGCAGTCTTTTTCTATGGCTTCGGTTTCGTCGCTGTCCTGAATGCTCGTGTAGATGCTGCCATATTCGGTCGCGGATTCAACTTGAAGACCCTGTACGACAGTTTTATTCGTCTTGTCCATTTTGACATAGCGAATAAAGAAACGGGTCGAAGTGCACAGTTTTGGAATGCCGTGGATGGTCAATTGGTGAAGAGCCGCACGTTAACCAACGGCTTTGGATACCTAGAACACTATTTCAGCAACGATTTGTCTTTAACGCCACAACGGAAAAAGCAACTCCGTGACCAGATAGACGCCGCTAAGAAAAAATCCACCCCGCAGGAGCAGGCCAAGGCAGTCACAGCCCTATTGCTTGTGCGCCGCAGGGACTTGCCGGCAACACTGGAAGCGTTTGGATGCGAGAGTGATTTTCTGAACCTGTATTTTCCAAAACGGAAGCAGTGAACGCATTCCTTTCTTGCGGGAGTCGTGAATCGCTCCGTGTAATCATCTTCTATATATGTTCCCATGCAAACCGAAGCACGCATGACCCGAACGGAGCTAATGGAGTTACTGGATGATTTTCAGATTTGCTGCGGGAAAGAAATGCGTTTCACGGGCATCAAGGCGTCCAATTCCACTCCCGGCGGTCAGTATGAAGGAAACATTCGCCTGAAGTCATCGGTGCTGAAATTTTGGGTCATGTCTTTCCGACAAAGGGAAAAGCAGTGGGTCATCTGTTTGCCGAACCCTGAGCATTTGTTGCAGGATGGCAGCGAAGCTATGTCAGAATATGTTTTCCCAAGACTGAAAAACAATCCCGACCTGAAACGGAAAATCATCGCCGCCAACAAACTGATTGCCATACATAATAACTCCCCGTCGTATCGTGAGTTGAGTTCCGTGAAAGAAGACATTGCTTCGCTCTGCGACTTTTTAGGCATCCAGAAACACTGGTCACGAGAAAAACAAATTCGGCGTTGCATCGAGGAAATCAAACAACAGAGGCTTCCATCTAAACAGCCTTCCAAGTTCTCCAACAATTAGCCCTGCCAAAATGTGGCAGCAAAGAGCGTCTCCGAGAAATCAACTCGTATGACACAGAACGACTTTTGCAAATCCGAAACAGTTTGGTAAACTCACGACCAAAGTAATTCCTTTCCAGTTCGCCCGTCCTGCTCCGGCTTCATCAGGGCGAATTGAGCCCAAAGAAGAACCGGGGTCGTATTTTCACAATTCACAAATGGCTTGACGACGGCATAGGGATCGAGCTCGCTCGGCCCCATGCCTCGCTCCCTGCGTTTCGGGATCGGCAGGGGGATTGGGGTCGGGACGCGGCGCTGTACGTGGGGCGGAAGCGCTGTGGGATGGGTCTGCGGGAGTTGGGGGAGGCAGTCGGTGGCGTGGGGGCAACGAGCGTGAGCATGGCGGTCCAACGCATGACGGCGCGGATGGAGTCAGAGAGGAAGCTGCGGACGTTGATTGAGCAAGCCGTAGAGAGGCTCGGTTTGTGAATTGTGAAAATACGGCCCCGATTCCCGTTACCCGACCCCGATTCCCGTTACCCGACCCCGATTCCCGTTACCCGACCCCGATTCCCGTTACCCGACCCCGATTCCCGTTACCCGACCCCGATTCCCGTTACCGGACCCCGATTCCCGTTACCGGACCTTCATCAACTTTCTGAAGGCGGCCGCGGAGTTGGGGTTCCTCAAGGAGTACGACTACAAACACTGACGCTCGCTTCGATCAAGGCCCGCCCGGGGAAGCGATCTCCCGCAAGGCCGGCGGCAATGGCTTCGGCTCGCCCGAGGCGTAACTCTTTGCGCGAACCGTCGCCTCCAATTCCTTCACGCGTTTCGCGGGCGCGGGATGCGTCATCAAAAACGCCGTCCATTGCGGGAGCTTTTCCCGCTCGCCGAGTCGCCGGAAAAAATCCAGGCTGCCGGTGACGTGACCGTACCGTTTCGCGATCAAGTCCAGTCCCCATTCGTCGGCGGCCAGCTCCTGTTTGCGTGAGAACTTCAACTGCGCCTGCGCGAGCGTGCGCTGAAGCAACCCCGACACCGCGTCATCGCCGCCGAGCAACACGGTGGAAAGCGCCAGCAAGACCAACCCGCGGCCCATCGCCCGCAACTGATCGCGATGCGCGAAGTGGCCGACCTCGTGTCCGAGCACCATCGCCAGCTCGTTCTCGGATTTCGCTTCGGCGACCAACCCGGAGAACACGACGATGTGCCCGCCCGGGATGGCCACGGCGTTGACGTTCGAGTTCTTCACCAGATGGACCTGAAACGTCCGTTGGGTCTGGCCGCTGCTTTGCAGGAGTTGGTCGAGGATGCCTTGCAACTCGGTCTCGGCGGTGACGAGCCGGGTGTCGTTCGTAAACAACGCGAGAAACATCGGCGAGAGTTTGCTTTCCAACTTCTGGGCCGTCGCAGGCGAGAGCCGCCCGACCACCACGTCCACCAACAGACCGAGCACGAGATAAACAACGAGAATGATGCCCACGACCGCGCCCAGTAACACGAACAATTCCCGCAACGCCGATTGTTTCGGCACGTTGACGTTCTCGGTCAACTCCTTGGGCGTGTACTTGATCACGGCTCACGCCGCCGCGGCGGGCGCCACGGCGACTTCGGGCGCCGCTTCGCGCCGGACCTTGATCGCGGTGCCGTACGCGTACACCTCGACGCAGGTCAGGGGATTTTTCTCCCCGCCGGTCTCGCCGCCGCCGATGCGGCTGGTTTCGAGGCGCACGTTGATGATGATGTCCGCGTCGGTCACCTGTT
>Ga0187892_10008022_pt1 | contig 14674 bp, 11 predicted proteins | sample MA1701073metaG_FD_139345 | JGI IMG/M metagenome (GOLD analysis project Ga0187892, IMG submission 139345) | Bio-ooze microbial communities from a basaltic lava cave in the Kipuka Kanohina Cave System on the Island of Hawaii, USA - MA170107-3 metaG ... | reverse complement strand
GGGCAGGGCCGGCTCTTCGGGATCGTGACGATCGCGCGGACGTCGTAGAGCTTCAGCACCATGCCCCTGCCGTCCGCGTCCTCAACCCCCGCCGCCTTGCGCGCGGCGTCGCGCATCACGTCCGCGACCTTGCCCACCCGCTGCTGCACTTCGGGATCGCCCGCCTTCCGGGCGTGCCGCTCCACCTCGCGGTGAAGCGCGACCGCCCGCTCGCCCGGATCCTGCAGCAGGAGCAGCGGCGCCAGGAGAACGATCGCGCGGATCATCGCTTCCCCCCGACCACCGTGCACCGGACGAGCACGACGATATCCGGCCGCTCCGCGTCGATCTTCGTGCCGCCGATCCGACAGAGCACGACCCTCTTCCCCACGTCGAACGACTCCGTCGCGCGCACCACGTGGATCGCGAACGTCGGCACATGGATCTGCGACTCGCCGACCGTCCGCTTCTCCATCGCCGTCAGCCGGCTGAAGCCGGCCTCGATCTCGACGCGCACGCGCTCCCGGTCCTCGCTCAGCGACGCGCGGACGTTCATGCGCGCGCCGGTCGCCGCCTCGTGCGGCCGGGGCCGCCCCGCGTCGTCGAGCTCCGTGACGAGCGACAGGCGCGTGAGGTTCGACCACGACGCGGTCGAAGAGGGCGACGACGCGCCCCTGCTTGCGCAGATCCTCGGGCGCCGCCTCGAGGCCGGCCGCGACCGCATACGCCTCGAGCTCGAGGCGCACCTCGACCATGAGCGTGCGCCGCAGGCCGTCGATGGCCGCGCCGACCGCGTGGAGCACGTCGGGATCGTTGCGCACGATGAGACGGCCGTTCTGGAACTGGATGCACTTGCCGTCGGCCTCCTCCCACGCGTCGGGCGCGACGGTGTTCTTGAGCAGGTTCGCGAGGTCGTCGCCGGTCGCGCGCTGCGTCGCCGCCACGGCGGCCGCGGCCGGCGTGACGCGCACCTCCATGGAGAGCGCCGCGTCGTCCCTCAGGCCCCACGTGAGGTCGCGGACGTCGAAGAGGCGGACCGGCACCTTCGAAGGGGCGACCAGGAGCAGCCCGAGGCCGTCGACGAGCCAGAAGCCTCCGAGGTCCCGGGTGATCGTGTCGAGCGTCGCGTCGAGCGGCTCCGCCTTGAAACTCCGGTCCACGAGCCTCACGTCGGCCTCTCCGTCGATCGTCATGATGATCTTCGTCGCCTTCTCGAGCTCCGCCGCCACCTCGCGCAACGTGCGCCTGCCCGTGGCGACCGTCACCTTCGTCTCTCGCAGCCGCTCCGGCGCGATCGTGCTGGCGCCCGCGACCGCCTCGAGCGCCGCCCGCAGCCGCGCGCGCGCCTCCGGCGTGGCCGCCGCCTTCAGCGCGTCCTCGAGCGCCTTGATCGCCTCGCGGCTGCGCCTGGTCAGCTCCGTCTCCGCCGCGTCGCGCTCCTCGACGGCCGACGATCCGAGCTTTTCGACGAGCCGTTCAGGATCGAGCGCGAGCGTCGGGCCATCGACGCGCTGATCGAGGAGATGAGCCGGGACATCGGGAGCAACGCTCCATACGACGCCATTCGAGGCCGCACCTGCCCCATCTGCGGTGCCGCCGTGGAGGTCGACTTCCAGGCGGATGGCGGCCACTATGTCGTCCGCTGCACGGCGAGCACCGTGCATTTCCGGCGCCACGGCTCGTGCGAGGCACCTCCCTCCTGGTGGCGCGAACGCGTCGTGACCGGCTGGCTGTAGCCCTCTCTACTTCAGCTCGACCCGGTTTGCGAACACCCGCCCGCGGTCGCCCGTCTCGTCTAGATGCGCGAGCATGAACGCGAGCTTCCGCTCGACCTTCCCCTCGAACTTCGTCTCGCCCCCCGCCACGACCTTCACCGGCTGGTCGAGATCGAGCATGCGGTCCGACACATATACCGCGCCCGCGCTCCCCTCGATCGTGATCGTGTTCTTCTCGATCGCCGCCTCCACGGCGCCGTCCGACTCGACCCAATACCACCGTCCCGCGCCGCGAACGCGCGTGAGCTTCCTCGCATAGAGGTCGCGCGGCGACTTCTGGAGCTTCGCCATCACCGCCGGGAACTCGTCGGCGATCACGTCGTGCCCCTGGTCGGTCCGCTCGCGGAACGTCACGTCGTACTTCAGGTCCTCGAGAAACTTCGCGTTCTTGCGGCACGCCTCGTTGATGTACTTCATCGGGTCGTTCGTGCCGATCACGATGTAGAACGGCAGCGCGCGGCAGTTCTTGAGCTTCGACGTCGCGTCCGCGCCCCCCACGAACGGCGCCGCGAGCGCGAACCGGTCGGCGTGGTCCGGGCCGAAATCGAAGATCCCGAAGCCGCCCATCGAGTGGCCGACCACCGCGATGCGGTTCGGGTCGATGTTGAAGTTGTCGCGCGCATGCTCGATCGACTTCCAGATCGCCTCGAGCCCCGCCTTGTCGGACCAGAAGCCGGTCGTCGACGGGCCGACGCAGAACGCCTTGATCGAATCGCACGCGCCCGACCAGTAGCTCATCTCGTCGCGACCCGCCTTCGACGATCCCTGCGCGGTGGTCGTCTCGGCGCTCCCGCCGTGGAGCGCGATGACGAGAGGCGCGGGCGTCTGCGGCTTCCATCCGCCCGGCACGTGCACGTGGACGTCCGCCTTGCGCCCCACGTCCACCTGGATCGTGTAGTCGCCCCCCTTGCGCGTCGCCAGCATCGGATTGCCGGCAAGCGCCATCCGCTCGACCGCCTGCGCCTCGGCCTTCGTCAACACGATGCCGTCGAGCCCCGCCTTGCGCATCTTCTCGAGGATCGCCTCGCGCGGCTTGCCGGGAGCCGACGCGAAGTACGCGGGGAGCATCCGCTCGACGTCCTTGTAGCGCGGCTGCTTCTTCTCCTGGAGCCCCGCGACAACCAGAAGGACGACCGCAATTGCGCGCATCACCAGACTGTACAGGATTACAGATGCTCGCCATTCTGCTCGTCCTGCTGGCGGACATCCTCCACCTCAAGAGCGGCGGGAAGATCGAGGGCAAGATCGTCGGCGAGGAGGGCGATCGCTGGAAGGTCGCCGTCGCGACCGGCACCGTCACCGTCGCCAAGTCGGACGTCGAGCGCATCGAGTACGGGCCGTCGCCCGCGGAAGAGCTCGCCGAGCGCCGCCGGAAGCTCGACGCGAAGGACGCGAAGGCGGCCGAGGCGCTCGCACGCTGGGCGCTGCTGAAGGGGTTCACCGCCGAGGCGGTCGACATCGCGCGGACCGCCGGGCTCGCCGCCCTCGCGCGCGACCTCATGGAGCCGGACGTCGCCCGCCGGCTCGACGACGCGCGCCGCCTGTTCAAGCTCGGCCTGCTCCGCCGCGGCCGCGAGGTCGTCGACGAGACCGTCGCGCGATACCCGGAGGTCCGCGAGCGCGCGCTGGCCATCGTGCCCGCGCCCGTCGCGCGAAAGCGCCTCGACGGACCGCTCTCCGACGCGGTCAACGCGTACTTCCGCGACGGCACGCCGCTCAAGACCGACGCGCCGATCGCCGACGTGCTCGCGGCGGTGCGTCGAGGTTCGCGCGGCACGGACGCGCCCGTCGCCGGCCTGCACGACCGCAAGACGTATCTCCTGCGCGTGCCGCCCGAGTGCGACCCCGAAGCGCCGATGCGCCTGCTGGTCAGCCTCCACGGCAGCTCCAGCACCGCCCGCCACGCGCACGCCGCATGGGCCCGGTCGCTGGAAGCCGACCGCGACTTCATCGTCGCATTCCCCGAGGGGAGCGACGTCGGCTGGGGCCACGGCACGGCCTGCCACGAGCGCATCTTCTCGGCGATCCGCGACGTCTGCGCGCGCCACACGATCGACCCCGACGCGATCTCGATCGACGGCGCATCGATGGGCGGCCACGGCGCGTTCTCGATGGCGATGCACCATCCGGGCCGCTGGAGCGCGATCGCCCCGCGGGTCGCCTCCGCCCGCGCGATCAACATGCACATCAAGGGGGGCGTGCCCGATCTGTCGCCCGCGCCACCGCTCCTCGAGAACCTCTGGGCGACGCCCGTCTATTTCATCGCCGGCGTCCAGGACGGCAACTCGCCGATCGCCGAGGCGCGCCTGACGAAGAGCAGCCTCGAGCGCGCCGGCGCCCCGCTCGTGTGGCGCGAGCGGGACGGCGGTCACGCGTGGTATCGCGACGAGGACCCGGACGTGCTCGACTTCCTGCGGACGCACCGGCGCGACCCCTATCCGCGGCGCGTGCGGCTGGTGTCGACCGAGCCGGCGGTCTCGCGTTCCGGCTGGATCGAGATCCTGTCGTCAACCCGCGAGGCGCGCATCGAGATCACGCACCTCGACCTGCTGCAGAAGCCGATCGAGACGCGCCGCGTCTACGACAAGCCCGCGGAGGTCGACGCGGACGCGGACCGCGCGAAGAACCGCGTCACGATCAGGACGACCGGCGTGCGCGAGCTGCGCGTCTGGCTGGCGGACGAGCTGCTCGACATCGACAAGCCCGTCGAGATCGCGCTCAACGGCGCGAAGGCGTTCGAGGTGAATGTCGCGCGCTCCCTCCAGGCGGCGCTCGAGGACTGCCGGAAGCGCGGCGAACGCGGCGCGCCCTTCATCGCGTCGGTGAAGGTCGCGGTGAAATGAAAAGGCGGCGCATCGCTGCGTCGCCTTTCTGAATCCTGAATTGACTACTTTTTCGGCTCTTCCTTCAGCTCCTTCGCGCCGGACACCTCGATCACCGGGAGCGGCTTCTTGCCGTCCTTCTCCTCCGGCTCGACCACGTCGCCCGTGATCACGAGCTTCAGCCTGCCGTCCGCGATCAGCTTCTTCGCGTCGTCGTTCGCCTTCAGCGTGTACTTCGTGCCGTTGGCGCGCGCCACGAACACCCAGCCGTCGCCCGCCTTCTCGACCGTGCCCGCGGCCTCGAGCGTGAAGCCGTCGAGCGAGTACTGCTGCTCCTCGACCATCTTGGCGATCTTCGAGGGCAGGATCGCCTTGTTCTCGAGCACCTTGACCGTGAAGACCGACTTCTTGTTCGTCACCGTTTTCACGCCTTCCAGGCGTGTGAGCATCTCGTTGACGCTCTTGATTCAGCTCGACCCTCAGATCCCGCCGATCTGCAACGTCACCGTGTACGTCGGTTCATCGGCCACGGCGACCGGCGCGGACAGCGCCAGCATCACGGCGGCCACGAGCGCTTGCTTCAATTCGCACCTCCATAATAGTGCCCTTACTCCTATGTAACGACGGACCGGGGGGCAAGTATTCTCCCATTCCGCCGCTCGATGGCCATTGGCTCTTAGTCCTGAGCCGCTGGCCAGAGCCGCTTCCGCGGTTCGAGCGACCTCTGGCTTACGGCTAATGGCTAACGGCTCACGGCTTTCCCCCGGCAGTACTGCACCCCGGCATGCACATCCAGCCGCTGGAACGTCCCCCGCAGCTCGCCGCCGCTCAGCTCCAGGTCGGCCGTCCCGCGCCAGTACTTGTCCTTCCCCCACCACTTGAGGCGCAGCCGCCGCCCCTCGACCTGCCCGCGGCCCGTGCACGTCCACGTGTCGCCGTCCTCCCACGCGCGCATCGTCACGAGCTCCCCGTCCTGCGAGATCTCCAGCCACGTCAGCCGCAGCGTCCGCTCGAACGACGGATCGGTCTCCCGCATGAGCCACGTCCCGCTGACGTTCACGGGCGCTTCGCTCGACGCCGTGAGCAGAAGGACGCCGGCCGCCGCGACGATCATCGCGACGGTCCCCGTAATGCGTGATGCGTAATGCGTAATGCGCCTCATCTGTCAAATTTCTTCTGCGCCCGCTTCTTCGCCTCCGCCAGCCGGTCCGTGAGCCCCGGCTCCCGCGGCTCCTCGGCCGCCCGCGGCGCCGCTCCAGGCGCCTCCGCCTCCGCGGTCGCTTCCGACCCCGGCGACGACGCCGCGAACGACGCAAGCTCGCCCCGCATCGACGCCCGCGCGGCGACGAGCGCGTCCCTCACCGGATCGCGCTTCTCCCGCCACGCCGGCACGAGCGACCGCACCGCCCTCACCACGTCGCGGATCCCGACGATCACCCGCCGGATGAAGATGTCGAACGGCAGCAGGCAGAGCGCCATCGCCAGCAGCAGCGGCCACACCGGCCACGACGTGAACGTCGCCTCGCCCGTCGCCGCGAACCAGTCCTCGCCCGGCCGCATCACGCGCCCGCGCGTCTGGTCCGCGACCGTCGTCAGCAGCGCCTCGTTGTCCTGGAACCGGCGGTACTCGGGGTTGAACGGCGGCACGTACCCGCCGCGCATCAGGTACGGCTTGCCCCCCTCCGCGTACTGCACGTTCACCACGTAGCCGCCCGCCTTGTCCGCCGGGAACGGCGCGCGGTAGCGCCCCGGGCCGACCTGCTGGAACGCCAGCGCGCCCGCCTCCAGCCCCGGCTTCACGAGGGTCCCCTTGAGGTCGAGGAAGTTCACGAACCGCCCCTGCGCGTCGACCGCGTCGATCACCGCCTCCGCCTGCCCCTCCGCGCGCCCCCGCCCGATCGTCAGCTGGTACGGGCTCGCCGGAATGCGCCTCTGACACCACCGCACCGCCTGCGACCAGAACTGGCGGAACCGCGCCCATCGCACCCAGTCGGGCGCCCACCGCCCCGACGCGTCCGACGTGAACGCGACCGCCTTGCCGAGCCCGCAGTTCCAGTGCGCCAGCACGGGATCCTTGCGATTCGAGATCAGCGGCACTTCCGTGGGGCTCTTCTTCGTCGTCACGTTGTAGCCGTGCAACGCCGGCAGCGCGTCCCCGACCCCTTCGAGCAGCTCCGACATCTGCACGACCTGCGGATCGAAGCGCTCCTCGTAGAAGAGCCCCTTCTTCACGCGCGTCGACTCCTTGATGATGATCTGCGGCACACGCTCCCGCTCGTGCGGCTGCACGACGTAGAAGTTCCCGCCGCCGTCCTTCGCCGCTTTCTCGAGCTCGCCGAGGTTCCCGCCCTGCGGCTCGATCACGACGATGGACAGCGTGATGCGGTTCGCCCTGAGCGTCCGCACCATCGCGCGGCTCGGCACGATGTCGCCGTTGCCGTCCGTGACGAGCACGGCGTGCCGGTATCCCGTCTTCGACGTCGCGAACTCCGCGATGACGCGCTGCAGGTACGCGTCGGCGCCGTTGACGTTGCCGGGCGCGCACGCGTCGATGCGCTGGATCATCCCCGGCTTGTCGCTCACGCTCTCCATCGGAAGCACCCAGCCCTGCCCGCCGCACATGAGCCCGAACTGGTCGTAGCGGTGCATCGCCTTGAGCGTCCCGACGGCGATGTCCTTCGACCAGCGGTCGCCGATGCAGTGGATGTGGTCGAGGATGAACGCCACCCCGCCGCTCGGCAGCACCTGGTTCTGGTTCACGTCGAGGTCGACCGGCAGGAGCCGCGCGATCGGCGTGTTGAGGTAGCCGCCCGCGCCGAAGCTGTTCTGCCCGCCGACCATGATGAAGCCCGCGCCGAGGTCGCGCACCAGCGTCTCGACCATCGACATCTGCTCCGGCGAGAGGTGCTCCGCGGCGAGGTTCGCGAAGACGATCACGTCGTAGCTCTGCCACTCGCCGAGGTCCCGCGGCAGCGCCCCCGCCACCGCCGTCCGGCACGCGATCCCCTCCTCGCGCAGCGCCGCCGCGAGGTAGGCCACGTCCTCCGCCGTGCCGCCCGCCACGAGCGCGAGCGATTCCTCCTCGATGATCGTGTACGCCTGCGCGCGGTTGTTCTGCGGGATGCCGTCGCGCGCGCCGTCGACGTGCGCCTCGAACAGGTGGAAGCCGCTGTCCTTGAGCGTGTGCGAGAAGACGAACACGTTGTCGCCCTTCGCGAGCGGCACCTCCTTCGACCCGATGATCCGCCCGTCGCACAGGATCCGCAGCGTGCCCGACGACGCGCCGAGCGACGAGACGTTGACCCGCAGCTGGAACGGCTCGTCCTTCTGCACCTTGCGCGGCAGCGACAGGTCCTCGAGCAGCACCTCGCTGTCGTGCCGGTACTTGAGCGGCACGACGTCGATCGGGACGTGCGCGCCCGACGCGCGGCGCGCCGCCTCCAGGAGCGAGCCCTTCGTCTCGTTCCCGTCGGTCACCAGCGCGATGCGCTTCTGCGAGTCGTCCGGGAACGTCGAGAGCGCCAGCCGCACCGCCGCCGCGATGTCGGTGTTCGCCGGATCGACGACCGAGAAGAGGTCGCCCCCGGGCGGCCGCTCCGACGGCATCTCCTCGATCGTCGCGCGGTCGCCGAACACGATGATCCCCGCGCGGTCCTCGCGGCGCTTCTTCGAGTCGATCGCGTGGCGGACGATCTCGAGCGACCGCTGCTTCATCTCGTCCGAGATGCTCGCCGAGCGGTCGAGCAGGAAGTACGTCGTCACGAAGTCGCTCCGCCGCCGCACCGCGGGCTGCGCCAGCGACACCGCCAGCAGGAGGAAGAGGATGCAGCGCGCCGCCACGATCGTCCACTCGCGCGCGCCGCCGGAGCGCTTCGAGCGTCCGCGGAGCAGCACGACAAAGGGGATCAGCACGAGCAGCCAGAGGAACTCGGGTCGAACGATCGTCCACATGGCTACACTCCGAGGATCCCGGATCCCGGATCCCGGATTCCAGTCGGCGCCTCTTGCGCGGCCGCCCGGTGTCCGGGATCGGGGATCCGGAATCCGTCCCTTGGTTTCATGCTCTGTAGTACTGGTAAACGAGCCACTCCGCGAACAGCACCGCGATCGCCCCCATCAGCAGCCACGGCCAGAACTCCCGCCGCACCAGAGCGCTTCCCGCGCGCCCCTTGAGGTCCGTCTCGCCCATCGCGATCTTCTCCGGCACCCGCACGTCGGTCTCGCCCGGATCGGTCAGGCTGACGGCGTAGAGCGCCTCGGCCGGCCGCTTCTCCCACTTCACGCGGTAGACCCCGGGGCGGTCGGTGTCGGAGACGATCACGCGGTCCGCGTCGCCGGCCGGCAGCGCCGCCGGCGCACCGTCGGGCGGCGCGATCGTGCCGGACTGCGGATCGCGCGGCGTGCGCACGACCAGCGGCTCGCCCGGCCGCACCGCGCCGTGCGCCGTCAGCTCCTCCTCCTTCGCCCAGCGCACCGCGTTGGCGAAGAAGAGCGGGAAGGAGACGCGCAGCGGCCAGTCCGAGTCGCCCACCCGGAACGCGACCACCGCCACGCGGACGCCGCCCCGCTCGCCCGCCGCGATGATCGCCCCCTTCTCGCCCGCGAGCACCGTCCGCATCCACGGCGGCTGCGCGAGGTCGACCGCCTTCGCCACGTGCAGCGTCGAGAAGTTGATGTACTGCGTCAGCGGGTGGTCCGCCTCCCACTTCACGAGCGCCGGCTGCTCGATCTCCCCCCGCGCGGCGAAGCCCTCGATCGCCGGCAGGCGCCCCAGGAAGAGATAGCTCCCGCGCGCCAGCGGCCCCGGGTCGACGCCGTCGAAGACGACGAGCTCCGCGTCCGCGAGCTTCCCCTTCACCGCCGCGTAGTCCGCCGGCGGGATCACCGTCAGCTCCACGCGCGGGTCCATCGCGATCGCCTGCTTGAGGAAGACGTCCTCCTCGCCGACAAGCACGACGCGCACCATGTCCTGCGACCCGAGCGCCATCCACGCGCGGTTGTCCACCGCCAGCGCATCCGGCTCTACGATCCTCACCTCGATCGCGCCCCGGTCGCTCGACGGCCGCTGGAAGACGACCCCGCGCTCGCCCGCTCCGGGCACCCGCACGCGCTGCGCGTCGACGAGCGCGCCGTTCCGGTGCAGCTCGACGAGCGTCTCCGTCTCGACCGGGCGGACGCTCGCGATCCGCGCGAACACCTCCACCCGCTTGCGCGACTCCTCGCTCGCGCGCGTCTCGAGGTGCACGACGCCGAGGTTGTCGGCGCTCTTTCCGAACGGCACGAAGTGGACGTTCGCGTTCGCCTCGGTGAGCTGCGGGAGCGCGCGAAAGCCGCCGTCGCTCAGGAGATAGACGTCCGACAGGTCGTACTGCCGCGCGACGGAGAGCGCCGTGAGCCAGGCCTCGTCGGCCCGCGTCGGCCGGTGGGTCGGCCCGATGTCGTCGACCGCCCGGAGGAGCGCGTCGCGGTCGGCCGTCAGCGGCGCGGCGACGTGCGCGCGGTCGGAGAAGCCGACGAGCATCAGCCGGTCGCCCGAGCGCAGCCCGCGCGCCATCTCGCGCGCGAACTCCTTCGCGAGCTCCAGGCGCGTCCGCCCGCCCTCTTCGCGCGTGTTCATGCTCGCCGAGTGGTCGAGGAGCACGATGTGGACGCTGCTCGCGTCGCGGCGCGTGTCCGCGTACGGCCGCGCGGCCGCGAGCGAGAGGAGCGCGATCGCCAGGAGCTGCAGCCAGAGCAGCAGGTGGTTCTGGAACTTCTGGAAGGGGCGGTTGACGCGGAACTCGTCCACGGTCTTCTTCCAGAGGTACGTCGAGGAGACGACGCGCACGTCGCGCTTCAACCTCAGGAAGTAGAGAAGGACGATGCCCGGGATCAGCGCGAGAAACCCGAGCGCAGCAGGGGCCAGGAAACTCATGGCGCACCGATCCCGGATTCCGGATCCCAGATCCCGGCCGTCACTTCAGCACCCCCCGCGCCCGCAGGCTGTGCAGAACCAGCGATTCCAGCGGCAGGTCGGAGCGGATCGGCAGGTAGTTGAAGCCGTAACGCCCGCAGACGTCGCGCTGCTCGCCCCGGAACTGCCGGACCGCCTTGCCGTATGCCTCGCGCAGGCGCGCGCTCATCGAGACGCCGACCGTGCCGCCGTCCTCGACGTCGACGAGCCGCCAGTCCCCCTCCCACTGCGGCTCCTCCTCGTCAGGCGCGAGCAGGTGGAAGACGCACACCTCGTAACGGCCCGCGAGGAGCGGCTTGAGCGCCTCCACGGTGCCGTTGCGGTCGAGCAGGTCGCTGATCAGGAAGACGACTCCGCTGCCGCGCAGGCGCCGGCGGAAGTGCGCGATGCCGGTCCGCGAGTCGGTCTGCCCCTCGGCCTCGAGCCGCTCGAGGAAGGCGGAGACGCCGGCGAACTGCCCCTTGCCCCGCGTCGGCGGCAGCGGGGCGAGCACGTCGGCCGCGTACGGCTGGATCGCCACGCGGTGCGTGCCGGAGAGCGCGATGTACGAGAGCGCGGCCGCCAGCTGCTTCGCGTACGGCAGCTTCGCCGGCTCGCCCATCCCCATCGAGTGGCTCGTGTCGAGGAGGATGTAGACGAAGAGGTCCTCCTCCTCCATGAAGAGCTTGAGGAACAGGCGGTCGAGCCGCGCGAAGATCTTCCAGTCGATGAAGCGGAGGTCGTCGCCCTGGATGTAGCTGCGGTAGTCGGCGAACTCGAGGCTGTGCCCCTTCTTGACGGAGCGCTGCTCGCCGCGGATGCGCCCCGCGAAGGAGCGGCGCGTGCGGATCTCGAGCTCGTCGAGCTTCCGCATCAGGTCCGGCGGGACGAGGAGTCTCGCGGCACTCATGGCGCGAGCCCCGCTCGGAAGATCAAATGACCGCCTCGCCGCCGAGGTCCTTGCACCAGAGGGTGTTGTCCGCGTTGACGATGAACGAGCGCACGCCCGTCACGCCGTAGTCGGCGGGATAGGCGATGAAGCCGAACTGCGCGCGGTTGCGCCCGTCCCAGCACACATCCCATCGATCACCGCTTCGTCCACTTGAGCGCCGCCTGGTAGAGCGGATCGTTCTTGCCGACCATCATCACGTCGCTCGACTTGCGGAGGATGACCACGAACCCGCCGTGGCACTCGTCGTCGCACATGCCGACGGGATCGCCGTCGCCGAAGGGGGTCGTGACGTTGTTGATGTCGAGCGCGGGGCCGTGATACGTGCAGGCCTCCTTCCCCGCAGCGACGCCGGATCCCGGGCAGACGAAGATGTCCGCCAGCGTCTCGTCGACGAGGGGCGGCGTCGTCCGCACCAGCTTCAGCCAGAAGTCCTTCCCGATGTCCTGGGGGAAGGGCTTGTCGGCCCCGCCGAACTGGGCCATGTAGTTGCACTGCATCTTCCAGAGCTGCTCCAGGTTGGTCGCGCAGACCTGCGCGAGGTCCTGGCCGCGCTGCGTGTGGACGACCGCCACGAGCGCGCCGAGGTGCCGCTCCCACGTGTCGGGCCCGGCGGGCATCGCCTCGAGGACGCGCCGCAGCCAGAGCGTCGCGAACCGGTCCTTCTCCTTCGCCAGCCGCTCCTCGACGAGCGGGCGCGCGCGCCGCCCGAGCTTCGACAGCTCGCGCATCGCCGCCTCGCGCGTCGCGAGGTCGTCGTCCGCCGCTCGTTCGATCTCCGCAAGCGCCAGCTTCCGCTCCTCCGCGGAGAGCGGCACGGCTGCGGCCTTCCGCATCGCCGCCCGCTCCTCCTCCGTCGGCGTCACGCGCGCCTTCGCCGCGTCGGCCGCCTTGATCAGGACGAGGTGCTTGCGGAACTCGATCGCATACTCGCCGCCCCACGGGTCCTTCGGCACGCGCCCGAAGTCCTCGCGCTTCGACGGCATCGCCCCCGTGGCGTCGAAGTGCGCGCGCCCCGCGAGCGCCAGCAGCCCCACCTGGACGCGGGCGGCGTAGTAGTTCCGCAGGCGGTCGTTCGGCGGCACGATGCGCGTCCCCACCAGCGGCGCGAGAGGCGCCTTCACCCCCTCGCGCGAGCAGACGACGGCGCGGTCCGCGATGCGGTACTCGCCCCCCCACGGGTCCTTCGGCAGGTCGCCCGGGAAGAAGCCCCCCTCGGGCCAGAACTCGATGCCGTCGGAGCGCTTGACGAGCTCCGGGAGCGACTGCGCGACGCGGCCCGCATAGTCCTCGTACAGCCTCGTGCAGCCCGCGAGCATCTCCGCGACCGCGCGCGCGTTCTGCGTCTTCGGGTCGTCCTGCATCGCCATCGCGATGGATGTCGTGAGGAGCAGTCCGACCGTGATTCGGGATTCGGGATTCGGGATTCGCTTCATCGCTACCCCACCAATGCCGCCTTCGGCTTCTCCACCTGCTCCAGGATGCGCCGCACGACCTCGTCCTCCCCCACGCCGTCCGCCTGCGCCTCGAACGTCAGGGCGACGCGGTGGCGCAGGACCGGGAGAGCCACGCGCTGCACGTCGTGGAACGACACGTTGTAGCGCTCGGCGAGGAGCGCGTGGACCTTGCCCGCCAGGAGCAGCCCCTGCGCGCCGCGCGGCGACGCGCCCCAGCGGACGTACTTCTTCGCCGTCGCGTTCGCGTTGGCGACCTCCGGATGCGTCGCGAGCACGATCCGCGTGCAGTAGTCCTTCACCTCCGGCGCCGCGACCACCTGCCGGACGGTCTTCCGCCCGGCGAGGATCGAATCGCGGTTCATGAGGCGAGCGCACGCCTGCTCGTCGACGCCGGTGGTGCGGTCGAGGATGCCGTTGAGCTCCTCGCGCGACGTGAACGGGACGTCGAGCTTCATGAGGAAGCGGTCGAGCTGCGCCTCGGGCAGGAGGTAGGTGCCCTCCATCTCGAGCGGGTTCTGCGTCGCCAGCACGAGGAACGGCTCGTCGAGCGGGTACGTCTTGCCGCCGACCGTCACGCGGTGCTCCTGCATCGCCTCGAGCAGGGCCGACTGCGTCTTCGGCGTGGCGCGGTTGATCTCGTCGGCCAGGACCACCTGCGCGAAGAGCGGGCCGGCCTGGAAGCGGAGCGTCTTCTGGCCGCCCTCGTCGATGTTGATGATCTCCGTTCCGATGATGTCGGCCGGCATGAGGTCGGGCGTGAACTGGATGCGCGAGAACTTGAGGTCGAGCGCGGTCGCCAGCGTCTTGACGAGGAGCGTCTTGCCGAGGCCGGGCACGCCTTCGAGCAGGCAGTTGCCGCCCGCGAACAGGCAGGCGAGCACGCCCTCGACCGTCCCGCGCTGCCCGACGACGACCTTGCCGATCTCGTCGGCGAGCGCCAGGAAGCCCTTGCGGAACTGCTTCGCGTCGTCTTCGAAACCCATGTCAACCCCGCATTTCGTATTTCGTATTTCGCATTTCGTATCCGGCGTTCACGAGGTCACCGGGGCGGCGGAGCCGCACATTCGAACCCGCTCTCTCGGAACCAACCGCCAAGGCGCCAAGACGCCACGAGTGGAGTTGCGGCGGACGCCGGGTTCTCGAACATTCCCGCCAACTCTTCAGGTCCTTTCCGTGTCATTCCGTGGTTCCGTGCTTCCGTGGTGAACCCACCGGGGATCGCGTTCGCCAACGATGCGGCTTCCAGTTTCATCCACCGTGATTCGTCATTTCCTGTCCGGCCTTATCGCGTCGAAGTAGTCGCGCACGTGCGAGCGGTACGCGGGCGGCACCTCCTGCTGCTGCAGCGCCTCCGCCGCCTCCGCCGCCGCCTGCCGGTGCACCTCCGAGTACGCCGACTTCAACTCCCCCTTCTGCGGCAGCGTCTTGAACTGGATCGCGCTGATGATCTTCCCGGCGCTCAGCGGCGACGTCACCTTGCTCGGCGCCGACGGGTCGTTCGGGTCGTGCTTTCCCGCCGGCCCCTTTCCGTCGCCGCGCCCGAACCCGGGGTTCGGCCCGCTGCCGTATCCGCCGCCCTCCGCACCGGAGTCGGCCGAGCCGAGTCAGCCTTCGCCCTCGGCTCCGTCGCCCTCTCAGCCCCCGCCTTCGCCCTTCTTGCCGCAGAACGGGCACTTCCCGAGCTTGCCCGCGAGCTTCCCCTTGAGCGCCTCGAGCGCGTCCATCTCCCCCTCGAGCAGGCCCCACTCGTCGAGCGCCTC
>Ga0187892_10008021_pt1 | contig 14675 bp, 17 predicted proteins | sample MA1701073metaG_FD_139345 | JGI IMG/M metagenome (GOLD analysis project Ga0187892, IMG submission 139345) | Bio-ooze microbial communities from a basaltic lava cave in the Kipuka Kanohina Cave System on the Island of Hawaii, USA - MA170107-3 metaG ... | reverse complement strand
GGACTGGATAGCGGATCAATGATGCCGACCTTGATGGGCTCGGCTGCATGCACGACGGACACCCTTCCTGTCAGCCCGAGCACTTGGTCAGCCAAGTCTCCGAAGGCCAGTGCGCCGCCGGCCATGGCTGACAGTTGAAGAAATCGTCTGCGTGAGATCGTGCTCATAGGGTGTCCTCCCGCGGAATAGATTTGTTCAAGCTGTTGCGTCCATTGCGAATAACCTTCAAAATATTTCTTTGACGCGTATAGCACTCATGGGCTAACCTGTCAAGTAAGATTTTGCTGGTGTGCAATTATCGGGGCGAGATGATCTGTGGCGATGCGCGAAGCGAGACCGGTCAAGAAATTCCTATTTGTGGGTAACCAGGCCTGCCTGGATTTCATCAATACCCAGATGATCCAGCATGGTCGTCTCGTGGACTTGCTTGAGAGCTACGACGACCTGGCTTCGTGGTTGGTCCAAGCCTCCGTGCTCACTGCGGCGGAGGCAACAGAGGCGGTGAGAAAATGGGGCGGTCAGCGCGAAGGCCAGCGAACGTTTGAAGAGGCAATGAAGTTTCGGGCCGTCTTACGAGGGATGGTCGAACAGACCGTCAAAGGCCGGTCGGTCCCCACCGCTGCGATTGAATCCATTAACCGGCTCCTTGGCGCTCGGCTTGGGTACACGCAACTGGCGCGGGTGCGAGGCAGGTTTGAAAGGAGGTTTCACTCACAGACCACCCAGGCCACTCACCTTCTTGTGCCCATTGCTGAGCTGACCAGCGACCTGCTGTGTCACTGCGACCTTTCTCTGATCAAGAGATGCCGGAACCCTGCTTGCATCCTCTATTTTTACGATACGACCAAGAATCATGCTCGTCACTGGTGCAGCATGAACCTCTGCGGCAACCGGATGAAGGTCGCCGCCCACTACCGGCGGACTCGCTCTCAGAGGTCTTAGCTATACTGGTCCTCCGTATAGCACTGCTTGATCGCCCAGAAGACCGCCTCTTTGAGTTTCTTGATCAGAGGATCAGGAGGATCGTGACGAATCTTCTGCAGCTTACGGTCCAGCGCAAAGAGCGGCTCAACAGATCGTTTATCCGGAAGCTTGCCCAGAGACCACGCGATCTCAGTCTGAACCCGAACATCAATATCGGGCGCATTCAGCATCTCCAGGAGAGGCGGAATGATGGTGCCATCCCCGTGCGCGCTACCAACGTTCCCAAGCCCTTTGGCGGCAGCCGCCTGGAGTTCCGGATCCTTCGAGTGCTTGAGCATATCAATCAGGATCGGGATCGACTCCTTGCCGAGGTTCCCGAGTGCCACGGCGGCCTGCTTGGCCAGATCCTTGTCCTTGAGCGCTTCCTTCAGTCTGGGCAGGGCCTTGTCATCCATCAGCTCGCCCAGGAGCGAAATAACCTTGAGTTTCCGGAGCTCGTTCGTGCCCGGTGTCTCCAACACTTTCAGCAGCCGCTCCGCCTGGCCCCATTCGGCTGTCAATAGTATGGGGAAGTCGTACTGCTCAAGGAGGCCTTTCAGCTTAGTCATCACGTAGGTGCCCGGGTCTCCAGCGTTGGCCGCTTGCGCTGCCTGGACAGCGTCCTCGAAATCAGTCCGCACTTCCTTTTGCCACTTGATCTTGGTCCCCCCCAGCAGGTAGTTGAGTTGGCAGGCTGGGCCTTTCCAAACGCGTGACGGCGAATCAGGCAGATCAGCATCGCTGCCCATTGTCGTGGTACCTTCCCAGACCTTGCGTTGCTCACATTTCACTCGAAAGACCACATCATGGGGTTTGGCCGGGTCGTTGACGACCGTATAGCCCAGCTCGGACAAGCGGCGCGTGGCGACCTCTCTGAGCGGACCTGAGTCAACCGAGCCCTTGTCAGTGAGAGCAATGGCTTCCACCAAGACAGTCTGAGCCTTCGCCAACTGCTCCTTCTGCTCAGGTGTGAAGTAGTCACGGTACGCCCAGCTTGTTCCGCTCGTGAGGGCAAGCAGCAGTGATACGATACCTGCCCATAGCGCTCCTCGCCTCATGACGCACCTCCTTTGGTGCCCTACTCACTAGATGGATATCGAGATCAAGTCCTGGGGGTTCCCAATATCTTGGCCTCGATTGAAGGCCAGAGGGTATGATCGACCAGAAAAGCAGATCAAACGTCACCGGCGGCAGGATAAAGAAATTACACTTACCGACATGCCACCGGCCTCGTGAACCAAGATCCGGAAACCTTCCCAGGTGTCCATAAAAATTATACCCCGGGCGATTTTCTTGCGCCACCTCTTTTCATATGTGAGCGCCAGGACTTGGAACATCACGGAAGGCTGCATAAAACTGCTTGCTCAGTCTTGACATAAGCCGACCGGTCAGACTACAACCACACAAGAAGCGATGGCGAACAGGCGCGAGAGTGGCGGAACTGGCAGACGCGCGAGACTTAGGATCTCGTGGGAAACCGTGGGGGTTCAAGTCCCCCCTCTCGCACCATCAACTTCCAGGTTATAGCTAGACTATCGCGCTGCTGGGGTTCGCCGGGCACCCGTTGCCTGGCCTCGTGCAATGGGTGGTGAGAACAAGGCAGGACGACCCATGAAGCTGGAAGTTACGGAGCTCGGACCGATTAAGCGCGCACTCAAGATCGAGGTGCCGCAAGAAGAGGTCAACCGACGGTTTGAGCAAGCCTATGCCGATCTGAACCGGCAGGTCCATATTCCCGGCTTTCGGCCAGGCAAGGCCCCGCTGGCCTTGTTGGAAAAGCGCTACGCAAAGGCGGTCGAGGAGGACGTGGTCCGGAGGCTGGTGCCGGACTACTATGATCGAGCCATCAGGCAGACCGGGTTGACCCCGGTGCTGGTGGAGGTCCCACCGCTTGAGCGTGTGAAGATCAAGAGAAACGCGGCCTTTTCCTTCACCGCCACGGTCGAGATCAAACCGAAAATCGAGCTGCGGGATTATCGTCCCCCCAACCCGATTTCACTCAAGCCGGACAAGCGCACGGTGACCGATGAACAGGTTGACCAGGCGGTTGAGGCACTGCGAGAGCAGCAGGCTCAGCTCCACCCCGCACCTCCTGGAACAGCCTTGGCAGAGGGTGATTACGCGACCCTGGACGTGGAAGGATTCCTCGACCTAGTCCCGCTGGAAGGGACCAAGAAGGAAGGGCAACTCTACAAGGTGGGCTCCAAAACTCCCATCCTCGGGATTGATGTGGACGAGCACCTCCTCGGCAAGAAAGAGGGTGAGTTCGTCGAAGTCTCTCAGCCCTATCCAGCCACCCATCCCGACCCTCGTCTGGCCGGAAAATCCGTGGTCTTCCGGATTAGGGTCGGATCCGTGAAGCAGAAAAAACTCCCTGCCCTGGACGATGAATTCGCCAAGGATTGCGGCCCTTACTCCTCTCTGGCCCAGCTGAGAAAGAAGCTCCGAGTCGAGATGGAGCGGGCACTGAAGAAAGACATCGAAGAGGCCTACAAGGATACGATCCTCAAACGCCTGGTCGAAACCCATCACTTCGAAGTGCCGGAGACGTTGGTCGAGCGTGAGATCACGGCTATGATCCGTCAGCTCTTCGAAGTCCGACGCAGACAGAAAGGAAGGGCGGGGGATTTCGAGGACCCAGTCAAGCGCCAAGAAGAGATCAAGCGGCTGCAGAACGAGACCCTGCCCGAGGCGACTCGTCGAGTGAAGGTCGGACTGATCCTGGAAGCGATTTCGGAGAAAGAGGGACTCACAGTCCAGAACGAGGATGTCGAGGCCGAGATCAACCGGTTAGCCGCGGACCTGAAGCTTGCGCCCCAAGAAGTTCGGAAGCTGGTGGATGCCGGCGGGGAGGATTCCATGGATGAACTCAAGGGCCGTATCCTGGCCGACAAGGCCCTGGATTTTGTCTATCGGCACGCCGTGATCCAGGGGTGAGGAAGAGAGGGGCTAGGGGTAGCCAGACAGTCCTTCGTGCTCGCAGAGCCCGCACGATGAGGCTGTGCTCGCTCGATGCGCGCAGTGAAGGACGGTCTGGCCACCCCCTAATGCGTGTAGGTGGCGCGGAGTGGTGGATGGACGCGCGCAGTGACGGTCAGCCAGGCCGCTCTCTGGAGAGAAGTCAGGAAAATGATGCGCGCAGTAAGGCTCACTCCGCCCACCCTCTAAAGTAAGTGAGGGGATGGTGGGACGCGCGCAATGAGGAGCAGCCACGACAACCCGTTGGCGGAAATGATTGTTGAGCGGTATCAGAAGAGAAGTATGATATGATGATGCGTGACAACCTCGCAGCGCGAAGTGACCGGAATAGAAAGGAACTGTCCTCATGTTAGTGCCCATTGTGATCGAGCAAACCAACCGCGGCGAGCGCGCCTATGACATCTATTCGCGACTGCTGAAGGACCGCATCATCTTTCTGGGCGCTCCGATCGACGACGTGTTTGCCAACCTCGTGATCGCCCAGTTGCTGTTTCTTGAGGCGGAGGATCCGGAGAAAGATATCAACCTCTATATCAACACACCAGGCGGCAGCGTGACAGCGGGCTTGGGGATCTACGACACCATGCAGTATGTAAAGCCGCCCATCAACACGATTTGCTTGGGACAAGCAGCCAGCATGGGCGCCCTGCTGCTGGCAGCCGGGACGAAGGGAAAGCGCTTTGCGCTGCCCAACGCGCGCGTACTGATCCATCAGCCGATGGGCGGATTCCAGGGGCAGGCCACAGAGATCGATATCCACGCCCGGGAGATCCTCAAGATTCGGGGGCGGCTGAACGAAATCCTGGCCAAGCACACCGGCCAGCCCCTCGACAAGATCGCTCAGGATACGGAACGCGACTACTTCATGTCGGGCGAGGAGGCGAAAAAGTACGGCTTGATCGACGAGGTCATCAGCCGGCCTCCCAAAGCCACGAAGGACCTGCTCAAGGATCAAGAATTGAAAGACCTGGGGAAGGACGGCGGCAAAGAAAAATAACTGGCGGAGGGGGCATGCCCAAACAGGAGAAGATGGATCGGCACTTGCGTTGTTCGTTCTGCGGGAAGAGCCGCGATGAAGTGCGCAAACTGATCGCCGGGCCCACCGTCTATATCTGCGATGAGTGCGTCAACCTCTGCAACGACATCATTGCCGAAGACTGGGAAGAGGCGAAGGAGGAGATTTCCTCCAAACTCCGCAAGCCGGCCGAGATCAAGCACCATCTGGACCAGTACGTCATCGGACAGGATCGGGCGAAAAAGATCCTGTCGGTCGCCGTTCACAATCATTACAAACGGATCTCGGCCAACGAAGTAGATGACGTCGAACTCCACAAGGGCAATATTCTGATGGTCGGGCCAACCGGCACGGGGAAGACGTTGCTGGCGCAGACGCTGGCCCGCTACCTCGACGTTCCCTTTACTCTGGCCGACGCGACGACCTTGACCGAAGCCGGTTATGTCGGCGAGGACGTCGAAAACATTATTCTCAAGCTGCTGCAGGCCTCCGACTACGATGTCGAACGGGCCGAACGGGGCATCGTCTATATTGACGAAATCGACAAGATCAGCCGCAAGAGCGACAGCCCATCCATCACTCGCGACGTATCCGGAGAGGGAGTCCAGCAGGCGCTGCTCAAACTCATCGAGGGAACGGTGGCCAATGTGCCTCCCCAGGGCGGGCGCAAGCACCCCCACCAGGAGTTTATCCAGGTGAACACCAGTAATATTCTGTTCATCTGCGGCGGAGCTTTCGTAGGCCTCGAAGCGATTATTGAGCAGCGGCTGAACAAAAAGGCCATGGGGTTCGGTGCGGATATACGCAGCCGCCATGACAGTCGGTTGGGCGAGCTCTTGGCGCAGGCGCAGCCGGAAGATCTCCTCAAGTACGGGCTGATTCCGGAGTTCATCGGACGTCTTCCGGTGGTCGCCACGCTTGAGGAGCTGGACGAGAAAGCGCTCATCCGCATTCTGACCGAACCTCGAAACGCACTGACCAAACAGTACGAAAAACTGATGTCGTTCGAGAAGGTCAAGCTCAAGTTCACCGAGGGCGCATTGACCGCGATCGCGCGAAAGGCCTATACACAAAAGACCGGAGCCCGCGGCCTTCGGGCAATCCTGGAAGAAGTCATGCTGGATGTCATGTTCGATGTCCCCTCCCAGAAGCAGATCAAGGAGATCGTGATCACCGAGGAGGTGATCATGGGCAAGAGCCAACCGATCCGGATGTTCCAGCAGGACAAGGAGATGAAAAGCGCCTAACGCGGCCTGCCCTCCGGACTGGCCTCCTCAGTCCCCTTTAGAAAGGCAATGGAGACAAGAAGAACGGGGCGCCTGAACAGGCGCCCCGTTCTTTTTCCCGAGCTCGAAACACTCTGAAACCGAAGGGTGTTCGGCCCCGTGGCCTGACCAGTCTGAGTTGCATGAAAATATTCGACAATCCGCCATCCTGCGCTATACTACCTATTACATGGAAGTTACCGTTAGATAGGAGGACCCGGCCATGAGGCTGCCGGTCATTGCCACCCAAGGGCACAAAGGGAAGGCCCTGGAACTGGACTGCGAGCAGGAGACGATTACACTGCTCGGCTTCGGAGGTGAACAGCTGGGCACTCTGACCTGGGAATCCGTCATTGACCAGATCCTGGCGTCACGCGAGCCAAAAGACCCCAAGGAGGCCCGTACCGATCCGCGGGTATCTCTCTCGGTCAAAGTCAAATACAGCACCCCGGAGGGCAAGGTGTTCGAAAGCCGTGCGGGAGGGATCGGAGGGGGGGGACTCTTTATCGAGAGCACCGCGCCACCCTCCGTCGGGACCAAGCTGACGATAGAGTTTGTGTTGCCGGACCGTCCCTCGGAATGGCTGGAAGCGAAGGGGGCCGTGGCCTGGGTCTGCCCAAAAGCCGACCAATACACGTTCTCTCCCGGCATGGGGGTACGATTCACCGACATTTCGGCTGAGTCTCGCGGACGGGTGATGGATCTGGTCAGGTCGCTCAAGGGGACCGGCCGGTCTGTGTAATGTGTCAATGGACGGACGTACATGGCGTTTGACCATCAACCGATGACCGGCGCATGCTGAGAACCTGGAGGGGGCACCTATGAAATTGCAAGTCACCGCCACCGAGGCACACCAAGGGAAGGCGCTGGAAGTCGATTACGATCAGGAAACGATCACGCTGATCGGCACCAAGGGCGAACCGGTGGGCACCGTGACCTGGAGTTCTATCATTGACTATATCGAGTCAGCAGACGAGGAGGAGGGGAGCAGACATGTGCGCGCTCACCCGAGGGCTCCCCTGGCGATCAAGGTCCGTTATGCCACCGGGGATGGCAAGCAGTTTGAAAGCATCACGGGAGGGATCGGAGGGGGAGGTCTCTTTATCGAGAGCGGGGCCCCACTACCAGTGGGGTCCGAAGTGACAGTGGAGTTTTCGCTGCCCGATCGTCCACTGGAGCGGATGAAAGCGAAGGCCAGGGTGGCCTGGGTCCGCAAGAAGCCCGAACGGTACTTGCTGTTCCCCGGCATGGGGGTGCAGTTTACCGACATTCCATCCCAGGCTCGCCAGCAGGTGATGGACCTGGTCACGGCCCTGAATCGGAACCGCCTCGTCCGCTGAGTTGCGCACCTGCCCACAAAGCCCATCGCCGGACGTTCGCATCCCCGTCATCAGCCGCCGCTGATTTAAGTGCGGAGACCACCGTCGCATCGCCAAACTTGCCGAGACGGAACGCAGCCTCGCTCCTAACCCCCACATCCCTATCACGCCGGAGACGATCGCGGAGGAGAGGCAGTGCGCGAGCGTCAGCCAACTCGCCAAGTGCCGCAACCGCGCCCTGTCGGACCCTCGCATCGTCATCACGAAGCGCCTCGACTAAGGCGCGATACGAAGCCGGAGCCTCCAGCAACGCCAAGGCCTGGACGGCGGCTCGTTTGGTCGGCACGTCCGCTTGCCGCAGGGTCGCCGTCAGCCTCTCAACTATGTGTGGGGTCGCGCGAATCTTTCCCAAGGCCTGCGCCGCAGCGGTCTTCACCTCATCTGACGGATCCCCCAGTTTCTCCACCAGCGCGATGCCCACCTGACCCTTCACCTCATCGCCCAGATTCCCCAGGGCCCAGGCGCTGTCACGGCGGACGACGGGATCCGGATCCCTCAGCTTTTCCATCAAGACCAGGGCCGCTTGAGGTCTGGCGATCTTTCCCAGCGCCATCGCGGCTGTTTGCCGGACATCCGGATTCGGATCGTTGAGCAGCTCCACCAGGAGAGGGACCAGCGCGTCGGGGTCGGGCGGCGGTGCCTCCGCAACGCACCCTGCTATGAGGCCAGCCAGCAGCAGGGGGAGCACAGAGTGGGGTACGGCGGCACGAGGCACAGGATCTACGTTGCTTTGGGCGGGTCTTCTTCCACGGCGGGCATCTGCTTAGCCGCCTCCACCGATTGCTCGATCTCCTTTTGTGCGGCGTCCAGCTCAGCTTGGATGGTCCGCATTTCCGGATCAATCGAGCCCCGTACGTCCGCAACGGCCTGGCGAAACGTGCGGAGCGCGTCACCCAACCCTTCACCGAGACTTTGCATGTCCTGAGGCGACGGGGCCGAGCTCTGGGAGGCCCTGGCTTTCATGGCAGCCTGTTGAGCTTGTACTCTGGCGACGGCATCTTTGTTCACGACGGCCGACGGGCGTTTGGGAGGCGTCTTGGTCTGAACGGTAGGCGGAAGCGGGGGATAGACCCCTCGCGATGCAGGCTGCGGAGCCTGTCGGTCTTCCATGGTGATTGGCTGAGCTGATTGCCCGGCAGAAGGGCGAGGACGTGGTGCTTGAGGCGGCTGTGGTCCGAGTCCAGCCGCCATGATGGCCGCTGTGGTCCCCGGGGTCAACTCGGATCCAGGTTGGTAAGGGGCCGTGGGCTTGCTCTGGGCTTGCTGGGTCGCGGCCTGTGGGTTCGGCGCCACCTGCGCCTCTTCAATCGGCGGCTGTGGAACGGTGCCAGCCGGGACTGTGTTCGGGTTCTCATTGGGATCAAGCGGAGGGGGCGCTTCATGCACTTCTTTCTTGAACCCCTTCAGCGCCTTGCCCAATCCCTCTCCAATCTGCGGGAGCCGTCCGGCCCCGAAGATGATGAGGATGATGGCCAAGATGATGATCAGTTCTGAGAAACCTAACGTGCCGAACATGTCGTCCTTCTTTAGGTGACCGCCAGGCTCTACAAACTTTATCTGCTGGAGTTGACTGGTGTCAAGCTCAATGGGCAGGCGAGTGGCTAGTGGCAAGAGGCTAGAGGCAATGGGGCAGAGTAATCTATAGCCGATCGCCCCTTATCTCACGCTGACTTCAGAATCGGAACGATTTCAGTCTGGAGCGGTTGGCCAAAGACGATGGCTTCTCGGTCGGACAGATAGACATCCAGTTCACTCCGGATACCGAACTGGCCGACCAGGTAGATGCCTGGTTCGATGGAAAAACAAGTTCTCGGCATGAGGCGGCGCTCATCTCTGGTCTCCAGGCTGTCGATGTTGGCGCCATTGCCGTGCACTTCCTCGCCAATGGAGTGCCCAGTGCGGTGCAGGAACCGATCTTCATAGCCGGCGTTCCTGATGACCTGCCGGCAGACCTCATCCACCTCCCAGCCACAGGGAAAGTCCGCGGCCGCTACGCGAGTCCGAACGAAAGCCAGCGCTGCGTCGCGCGCCTCCCGCACGATCCCGAAAATCTCGCTTTGGCGAGCCGGAACCGTGGAGCCGACGTAGCCGGTCCAGGTAATGTCCGCGTAGACGCTGCCAGACTCCGGTCTCTTGGCCCAGAGATCAATCAGGACCAAGTCGCCTGTGCCGATCCGGGCTGATCCGTTCGGGCCTGGTGTGTAATGGGGATCCGCGCTGTGGGCGTTGACTGCGGCAATCGGAGGGCTGGATGTGATCAAGCCATGGGCATCCATGCGCGACAGGATGAACTGCTGCAGTCCGTACTCGGTGAGAGGCTTGCGCGCGCTGACCGACGCACCCACGTGCGTGAAGGCTTCATCCACAATCCCCCGAAGCTTTGCCGCCGCATCGCGATGGGAGTCGAGTTGATGATCGTTCCACACCGCCTCAAACCGCTGGACCAGATCCGCGGAGGTGACCACCTCAACCCCAAAACCCCGGATCAGCTCGATGGTCCCGGCATCCACCCGTGAAATGTAGGGGATGGCATTCAGGGGCGAGTACTGCATGGAAACTTGCTTGGCCTTGTCTAGGATGCGAGCCAGGCAAGTCCGTTGTTCATCCCAGGAAGCATACTGCACGGTCTCTCCGGGCAACTCGTCAAGCGTATGGGGCTCGATCCTGTGGACCAGTTTCACCGGCTGTCCCTGGGCCGGAATCCAATAGTACCAGCGGCGGGTCACATGCCTAGTCGGATCGAGGTGGAGCACCCGATAGGCCAGCTGATCGCTTCCACGAAAGTCGTAGAACAGCCACCCGTCGAGTCCGGGAACATCGCACAGGGCTTGCTGAATTTCAGCGATGCGTTGCTGGTTGGCAGGTCTGTCGGTCATCCCGACGCCATCTTATCGCTGCCTCTCAGGGCCGTCAATCCGATGTGTCAGCTCGTTCCGCTGGCATGCTACAATGCGCCGATCTACGCTCCGTAATGAGCACAGGCCAGAGCGAGCATGTCGTCGGTTCCGACCCCAGAGCTACCGCAGTTTCGCGTGACGCTCTTCTTCGGCCCCGAGCCGGTGAAGGCAATGCCCTCTCGCGTCTATTGTGTCTTCAATGTCAAGAAACGGAGTTGGAAAGGGGGCGTGCAGATTGTGGTCGAGCTGGAAGAGAACCAGCTCGCCCGCGCTCGTCAGATGATCGGGTTCGAGGGCTGGTTGAAGAAGGTATTGGATGGGCTCCCCCAGGGCGAACGTGATGACTACCAGAGCCGCGCGCATGACCTGTTGGTGCAGGGTCTCTGCGCGCTTAAACTCGACCTGGCAATCGAAGTCGGCATCCGACAGGAGAACGGTTGTATCGCGGGAGACGCACTCGTCAAAGAATTGGATCAAACGGTGTTTGACCAGAGGGGGCGGCTTCGATCGCAGATTCTTACGGAATTGGACCTGGCAGAAGGATGAACCCTCGATCACGGAGCGCCCGAGCCTCCTGATTGAAGGGGTTTGCATCCGGCACTGAATTTGTTATAACCAAGGCTGGCGAAAGATACCGCGCATACCCCAGGTACACACATCAGGCGACGCCAGACAACCACATTGAAGAGGAGGGACGCACGTGCACACTTTCCAGGGAGAATGTCTGATCGGCATGCGGAACAGCTTTCTGGCCCGGTTGAGGAAAGCTGTGGCAGTGGTCATGGTGCTTGCGATGTGTCACCTGACCGTGATCCCCATCGCCTGGGGACAGGAGAAGGAGGAGGGCAGCACTGAAGCCACCGAGTCCCAGGGCGCCCTTGGCGTGGCCAGTGCGTTGCTCACAATCCCTTATGGGATCATCAAGGTGGTTTATGCGGGGCTCGGTGCGATTATTGGCGGATTCGCCTATGTGTTGACTGGGTTTGATGACAAACCAGCCAAGAAGATTTGGGACACCAGCCTCCGCGGCACCTATGTGATTACGCCCGACCATCTCAAGGGCAATAAACCGGTTCGCTTCCTGGGCGTGCCGCCTGAAGAGGAGGCGGCCGCAGAGCAGCCACCGGGCGAACCAGCGCCGATGGCTCCTGAACCGCTGAAATGATGAAGCCGATTGTCGGGGTCACGCCGGACTTCAACGCAGGCGACCGGGAGGACATGGGGGGGCACGAGCCCACGTACTTCCTGCGGGCTCGGTATCTCCGCGCGATCGAAGAGCTGGGCGGCATCCCTCTCATTCTTCCGCTCACCGGAGACCGAGCGGTACAGCGGCACCTTCTGAAGGGCCTGGACGGTTTGCTGCTGACCGGCAGCGGACCGGACCTCCCTCCCAGATTGTACGGGGAGCGTCAGCGATTCCGGTACCGGGTGATGAGCCAACAACGCTACGAGTTTGAGCTGGGAATGGCGCGCTTGGCGGCAGGAGCCAGCGTGCCGACCTTGGGGATCTGCGGCGGCATGCAAGCAATCAATGTCGCGCTCGGAGGGAGCCTCGTGCAGGACATCCCCTTGCAGGTCAGCGCCGCACTTCCCCATCGGGCGCCAGGGCCGGCCACTCGGCTGTCGCATTCGGTTCAGGTCGCCCCGCGAAGCCTGCTACGGCGCATCGTATGTCAGGCCAGGATTCGCGTGAACAGCTCGCACCACCAGTCGGTGAATCGCCTGGCGCCTTCGCTGGTTGCCAGTGCCGTCGCCCCGGATGGGGTCATCGAAGCGATCGAGGCGAAGGAATCATGCCGGCACCCGTTCTTGCTGGGGGTCCAGTGGCACCCGGAATTTCTCTACGACCGCTACGACATTCAGCGACGGCTCTTTCTGGCTTTTTTGAGGGCCGCCCGCGCCTGATCCGAACAGGATGTCGGAACAAGCTTCCATCATCCTCTCGCTCACCCAGCCAATGTTTTCCTATACTTTCAGGGGCAGGGCTTCAGATGGCCTCGCCATGACTATCCCCTGGCTCAGTCGGCCTGAAGCTTTCACCTGCTATACTTGCTTTACAGCTATCTTCTTCCTGTTGGAGAATGTGAGTGTCTAATCCACTGCTTCGAACCAAGTCCATCGAGGAAATCCTCGCCGACGGCGACCGTCCCGAGCATCGCCTGAAGAAAACGCTCACGGCCTGGGATCTGACCATGCTCGGCATCGGGGCCATCATCGGCACCGGTATTTTCGTGCTGATCGGGACCGCAGTGGTTGGTGACGCGCACCGACCGGGCGCCGGGCCGGGGATTGTGCTCTCGTTCATCCTTTCTGGCGTGGCGTGCGCCCTCGCCGCCCTCTGCTATGCCGAGTTCGCCGCGATGATCCCTGCGGCCGGCAGCGCCTATACCTATTCCTATGCGACTCTCGGCGAATTCCTGGCCTGGATCACAGGCTGGAACCTCATCTTGGAATACGGGGTGGCCTGTGTAGCAGTGGCAATCGGCTGGTCCGGCTATTTCAACAACATTCTGAAAACGCTCGGCATCCAATTGCCTGTCTGGGCCACTCATGCCCCCGGCTCTGCGGAAGGAGGGATCGCCAACTTGCCGGCCGCGATTATTGTGCTGTTGGTGACCGTATTGTTGGTCATCGGCGTCAAGGAGAGCGCGCGGACGACCGGCGTGATCGTGATGGTGAAGTTGGCGGTCATCCTGTTCTTCCTCGCCGTGGGGTTCCGCTCGATCGAGCCGGCCAACTGGTCGCCATTCATGCCCTACGGGTTCCAAGGCGTGGGCGCCGCGGCAGCGATCGTGTTCTTCGCCTATATCGGGTTCGACGCAGTCTCCACCACGGCCGAGGAAGCGCGCAACCCGCAGCGGGATTTGCCCATCGGCATCATTGCGTCGCTCGGACTCTGCACAGTGCTTTACGTGTTGGTCGCAGCGGTCCTGACCGGCATCATCCCCTACCAGAAGATTGATATCCATGCGCCGGTGGCTGAGGCCCTGCGGTTTGCCGGGTTTCACTGGGGGGCGGCACTTGTGGCCACAGGGGCCGTGGCTGGTATCACGAGCGTCCTGGTCGTGATGTTGATCGGGCAGATCCGAGTGTTCTTCGCGATGTCGCGCGACCGACTGCTGGGTCCCTGGCTCTCGAAAGTGCACCCCCGGTTCAGGACGCCCCACCACGCGACGCTGCTGACCGGCGTAGGGGTCGCGGTCATGGCTGCCTTCGTACCGATCGGAGAGGCAGCCGACATGACCAACATCGGCACGCTGTTCGCGTTCGTGCTCGTCTGCGCTGGCGTGATCGTCCTCAGACGGATCAAGCCGAATCATCCTCGACCCTTCCGCATCCCGTTGATGCCGTGGATTCCTCTCCTCGGGATGGCGGCCTGCCTCCTGTTAATGGCATTCCTGCCGACCATCACCTGGATCCGGTTTGGCGTCTGGACCATCGTCGGCGTAGTAGTCTATTTCGGCTACAGCATGCGGCACAGCAAGCTAGCCGATCAGGTCATGCCGCAGGCGCAGCCTGTCACGAATCAGTGAGCTGGGCTAGCTGGTTTCTCCGCTCGATGGGTCTGATTCTGCAGGAGCAGCGGCAACCTTGGGTCCCGCTGCGGGAGCGGCAGTCGCAGGTGGCTTAGGTGGGGCGGCTGGTTTCGGTGGCGCCGGTTTCTCCGGTTTGATTCCTCCCTCCCAAGAAGGACCCGTGTACATCTCAGGCGACAAGCCGCGGGCCTTCCACTTCTCTTCAAAATCAGCGGCGGCGCGGTTGGGGGTGTCGCCCACGCCTACGACTTCATTCCAGGGATAGACCTTAGGGCCGATCTGGCAACCGTTCGGTCCGCGTTTCAAGTACAGGGCAATGGGGTTCCCACGATAGGGCCCCAGAAAGATGTGAATGTTGCCAGCGTATTCCAAGAGGTTGGCCATCTACCTTCTCAGAGAGTTGGCATGATGCCATATCGGAGATTGCTGAGCAAGGGGATGGAGGCAAGGAGTTTCGGGTGACGAAGGAAGGAGAGGGCGGCCTGGTCAATCCCTTGTGCTCGCAGAACGTGAAGAGCTGGAAGGTCGCCCGTATTGGTCCTTTGCTCCCGGAGCGCGCACGATTAGGGTAGGAAGTCTGCCTCCCGTGCTCGCGCAGCGCGCACACTCGGAAGGTGCTCGCTGGACGCGCGCAGTAGGAG
>Ga0187892_10008020_pt1 | contig 14679 bp, 10 predicted proteins | sample MA1701073metaG_FD_139345 | JGI IMG/M metagenome (GOLD analysis project Ga0187892, IMG submission 139345) | Bio-ooze microbial communities from a basaltic lava cave in the Kipuka Kanohina Cave System on the Island of Hawaii, USA - MA170107-3 metaG ... | reverse complement strand
CTGGGCCTGGCGGTGGACTACGGGCTGCTGCTGGTCAGCCGCTACCGGGAGGAGCGGCGCGCCGCCGACCCGCACGTCGCCATCGAACGGACCATGGCCACCGCCGGCCGCACCGTGGTCTTCTCGGGGCTGACCGTGGCCGTGTCCCTGGCCGGCCTGCTCGTCTACCCCGACGGGTTCCTCCGGTCCATGGCCGCGGGCGGGATCGCCGTCGTCCTCGTCGGCCTGGCCGCCGCCCTCACCCTCCTTCCCGCCCTCCTGGCCACCTGGGGCGGCCGCATCCGCCCCGGCCGGGCGTCGGGTGCCGGTGGTTCCGACCACGGCTTCTTCGCCCGCCTGGCCTGCACCGTCCAGCGGCGGGCCCTTCCCATCGTGGCCATGGCGGGTGTGGGCCTGGCCGTCCTCGGCACCCCGTTCCTGCGGGCCCACTTCGAGGAGCCCGACGCCCGCTACCTGCCCACCACGTCGGAGTCCCGCCGCCTGGCCGACACCGTGGATGCCCGTTTCCCCCAGGGCAGCCGCACCGAGCCGGTCGGCGTGATCGCCTCCGCCGACCGGTCGTCACCGCAGGTCGCCGCCCTCGTCGACCGGCTCCGCGGCCTCGAAGGCGTGGCCGCCGTCGAGGTCCCCGACCGCCGCCAGCCCGGCACCACCCTGATCCAGGTCGTTCCCGAGGGCACCACCGAGGGCAGGACGGCCAAGGCTGTGGTCCGCACCATCCGGGGCCTCGACGCCCCCTTCGCGGTGGCCGTGGTGGGTGATGCCGCCCAGCTGGTCGACATCGAGCGCATGGTCACCGACCGCCTGCCCTGGTGCCTCGGACTGCTGGGGGCGGCCACCTTCGTGCTGCTGTTCCTGCTCACCGGCTCGGTGGTGGTCCCGGTCAAGGCCCTGCTCATGAACCTGCTCAGCCTGGGGGCGACGTTCGGGGCCCTGGTCTGGGTCTTCCAGGACGGGAACCTGGCCGGCCTTCTGGGCGTGGACACGGCCGGCTCGCTCGACATCGCCACGCCCCTGCTGGTGTTCGTCATCGCCTTCGGCCTGAGCATGGACTACGAGGTCTTCCTGCTGGCCCGCATCAAGGAGGCCTACGACGAGACGGGGGACAACGACCGGGCCGTCGCCCTCGGTCTCCAGCGGACGGGCCGCATCGTGACGTCGGCCGCCGCCCTCATCCTGGTGGTGTTCCTCGGCTTCATGGCGGGCGGCTTCCTCTCCATCAAGCAGGCCGGGCTGGGCCTGGCCGTGGCCGTCCTGCTCGACGCCACCGTCGTCCGCATGCTGCTGGTGCCCGCCACCATGAAGCTCCTCGGATCCCGCAACTGGTGGGCCCCCGGCCCCCTCCGCCGGCTCCACGACCGCCGTGGCACGGGCGAGCCCCCGCCCGCCCCTGCCGCCCTGACTCCGCGACTCCCCATAACGCGGGGGCCGGAGCTACAGTCCCGCACGTCAACAAGGCTGGGATAAGGGGCTCGCGGAGAGGCGGGCTTTCCTTCTCAATTCCCGGGCGGCCCGCAAGGGGCGTCCCGGAGTGCGAAGGGAGGTGAAAAGCATTATGAGCACAGCGAAGTTCCGCACGCTCGTCCGTGTCGCCCTGGCGACGATCGGCGGGGGTCTGGTGGCCATGGTCCTGCTCCTTCTGGGAGCGCCGGCCGCCGGGGCCCAGGCCTCGTCCGGCGACTCGGGCAACTCTGGCAACACCGGGAACGCCACTGCGGTGGGCACCGCCACCAGCTCCGCCAGTTCGGGAGCAGGGGCCACGTCGACGTCCTCGTCCGGTTCCACCGGCAGCGCGTCCAACACCGTGACGGCAGTCTCGGCCGGTGGAAGCGGCGGGAACGGAGGCGTCGCCGTCCCGGTCTCGGGTAGCGGGGGCGCCGCCGTGAACGTCGTTGCTGCTTCCACGGGCCCGACGACCGCCACCGGCGGCTCGAGCGTCGCCGTCGGCAATGCCAGCGGCGGTAGTGGGGGCGGCTCCAACGTGGTGGTGAGCCCGTCGTCTTCGACGGGGAGCTCGGGGGCGACAAGCTCTCAGTCCAGCGCCACCAACACCGGCAACACCGGGAACGCATCGTCGTCCGCCGTGTCCAACCCCGTCGCCGTATCCGGCAACTCGGGTTCGACCGGCAACACCGGTGCGGCGACGTCCAACCCGACTGCCACCAACCACGGCATCCTCGGGACGGCCGTCGTCGTCGGAGGAGGCGCGTCGTCGGGCGACTCCGGCAACTCGGGTAACACCGGGAACGCCACCGCCATCGGCAACGCCGTCAGCGCGGCCAACTCGGGGGCTGGCGCCACCTCGGTGTCGTCCTCCGGCCTCACCGGCAACGCCGGCAACGGGGTCCTGGCCGTGGGTGTGGCCGGCAACGGAGGCTCGGGCGGTGTGGCCATCCCGGTCGCCGGTCCCGGCGCCCCCGCGGCCAACGTCGTCATCCTGTCGGCCGGGCCGGTGACGGCCGTCGGCGGGTCCGGTGTCTCGGTTGGCAGCGCCAACGGAGGCGTCGGGGGCACGTCGTCGGTGTCGATCAGCCCGTCGTCGGCGTCAGGCGACTCCGGTGCCGCATCGGCGCAGTCCAGCGCCACCAACAGCGGCAACACCGGCAACGCCTGGTCGGAGGCGGTGAGCAACCCGCACTCCCTCTCGGGAGGCTCGGGCGGCACCGGCTCCACCGGGCCCGCCACGAGCAACCCGGTTGCACTCAATTTCGCCATTCTCGGTACTGCAATCATCTTCGGCGTCTTCTGAGGATGGGCCGAGAAGGCCGAAGGCAGTACGAGGGAAGGGTCGTCCGGTGTCGGGCGGCCCTTCCTCCGCGTGTGAATGGTGGATGGCCCGTCCCGGGTGTTCACCCGGCGGCCTGCACCCGACCACCTCCCCTTTTGGGACGTCCAAGCCCCCTGTAACGTGGATCGGACGCCCCAGAACATGAGAAGCCCCGAGGAGCTCGACGAGGAGGAGCGGGCCCGGCTCCGCCGGGCACACCACCGGCTGCGCAACGCGTCGCAGGCGCTGGAGGCGCTGACCGCCGCCCCCAGGCAGAGGGGCCGGTGGGACCCGCGACCGCCCACCGACGAGGCGCTGGATGGGGCCCACGCCGAGCTGCGGGCGGCGTGGGACGCGGTGTGGCGGACGGAGGCGGAGCTGCTGGGCGACGGCTGACGCCGCCCTGCGCCGCCTACCCGCCGACGGCCTTGCGGGCCTCGGCCAGCACGTCGTCGAGGTCGTGGGCCCGTCCCGCCTCCGACTCGGATGCGAACCGGCGGGCCCCGGCGGCGACCCGCACGGCGGCGACGTCGGCGTCGTGGGACGGCCGCTCGTGGGGCGGCACGGGTGCCCCGATCGACTCCCGCAGCCCGGCGGCGGCTCCGACGAGCCGGGCGGCCAGCCCGGCCTCACCCGGGGTCGCGACCGTGGCCGCCACCCCTTCCAGCCACTCGGCCGTGACGCTGTCGGGGCCGAGGTCGGCGGCCGACGCCGCTTCCGCGTAGAGGGCGGACGCGGCGTTGACGTCCCCGTCCTCCCGGGCCAGGCGCGCCCGGTGGACGAGCACGTGGGCGAGGCCGGCGGGGTCCCGGGCGCTGCGGGCCCCGGCGGCGGCCCGGTCGAGGTGGCGACGGGCGGCGGCGGGGTCGCCGGCGACGAGGGCGAGGTCGGCCAGGTTGAGGGAGGCGGAGGGGAGGCCGGCCCGGTCGCCCAGCTCCTCGCGGATGGTCAGGCTCTCGGTGAACCGCTTGCCGGCGAGCGCCAGGTCGCGCTCGTGGAGGGCGAGATGGCCGAGGGTGGCCAGGGAGTCGGCCCGCCCCGCCCGGTCGCCCAGCCCGGTGCGCAGCTCGAGGCTCTCGCCGTGGCAGGCGGCGGCCCGGTCGTACTCGCCCTGCTGGTAGGCCAGGTCGCCCAGCTGGCCGAGCACGAGGGCCACCCCCCGGACGTCGCCCAGCTCCCGCTGCGCGGTCAGGGCCTCCTCGTAATACCCCCGGGCCGAGGGGAAGTCGGCGGCCACGTGGGCCACCCACCCCAGGTTGTCGAGGGCGGCGGCGACCAGGGCCCGGTCACCCAGCTCGCGGCCAGCGTCGAGGCACTCTTCATAGAGGCGGCGGGCGGTGACGAGGTCGCGTGACAGGGCGGCCAGGTTGGCGAGGCCGTGCAGGGCCACGGCGATGCCCAGCCGGTCGCCCGCCTGCCGGCGCAGGAGCAGGCTCTCCTCCAGCCGGGACCGTGCCGCGGCGTGGTCCGCCTGGCGCTGGGCCAACAGGGCGGCGGCGTTGAGGGCCCGGGCCCGCAGCAGGGGATGGGCGCCGTCGGGTGGGACCGCGCCCAGCACGTCCCGCAGGGCCTGGCGCCCCTCGGCCAGGTGGCCCCGCACCTCCCAGAAGCGGCCCAGGGCCGTGGCCAGCCGCAGCGCCGCTTCGCCCGGGGGCGCCCCCGCCAGCGCGGCCCGCAGGTTGGGGTGGTCGGCGGCCAGGCGGTCGAGCCACGCCCGCTGGTCAGGGCCGTCGAGGTGCGGCTCGGCCTCCTCGGCCTGGGCCACCGCCCAGCCCAGGAGGAGCGCCCGGCCCTCGGCCGCCTCCCCCGCCGCCTCCAGCCGCTCCGCCGCGTAGTCACGGATGGTCTCGAGGAGGCGGTAGCGGGACGCGCCGGTGCCGCTGCCGCCGTCCCGCCCGGCGGTGACGACCATCGACCGCCGGACGAGCCCGGTGAGGGGATCGAGGACGTCGCCCACACAGGCCACGGCCGCGGCCGCGTCCAGGGTGAACGTCGCCGCGAAGACCGACAGCCGGTCGAGCAGGCGGCGCTGGGCCGGGCCGAGGCTGTCATAGCTCCAGTCCACCGCCGCCCGGAGGGTCTGATGGCGGGCGGGGCCGGTGCGGAGGCCACCGGCGAGGAGACGGAAGCGGTCGTCGAGGCGGGCGGCGATCTCGGCCAGGGAGAGGACGTCGACCCTGGCGGCGGCCAGCTCGACGGCCAGGGGGATCCCGTCCAGCCGGTGGCAGAGGGCCTCGAGCGTGGGCTGGTCGGACGCCGACACCACGAACGACGGATCGGCGGCCGAGGCCCGATCCACGAAGAGCCGGGCTGCGTCGTCGACGTCCATGGGCGGAGCCCGCCACACCACCTCGCCGCGCACCAGCAGCGGTTCCCGGGACGTGGCCAGGACAGGGGAGCCGGGCAGGGCCCCCAGCAGGGCCACCACCAGCTCGGCCGCCGCCCCGACCACGTGCTCGCAGTTGTCGACGACCACGACCAGGGGGCGGCCCGCCACCGCGGCCGCCAGCGTGTCCAGGGGCGCCCGGCCCGGCTCCTCCGTCAGGCCGAAGGCGGCCAGGGCCAGGGCGGGGACGCCGGCCGCCTCCCCCACGTCGGCCAGCGGCACGAACACCGCTTGCGCCCCTGTGTCACCGGCCACGGCCCGGGCGGCGGCCACCACCAGGCGGGTCTTGCCCAACCCGCCTGGGCCCGCCACCGTCACGCACCGCCCCGGGGTCACGAGCCCGGCCAGCTCGCTTAGCTCCGCCTCCCGCCCGACGAAGGGGGACAGGTCGGGGGGCAGCCCGCCGGCGGCGGCGGGGGGAGCAGGCGGCCGGGGTGGCTGCGCCGCCGGCTCGCCGCCCAGCAGGCCCAGGTAGACGACGTCGGCCTCCTCCGACGGCGAAACGCCCAGCTCCTCGCCGAGGACGCGGCGGAGCCGCTCGTAGGCCCGCAGCGCCTCGGCCCGGTTGCCGGCCGCGGCCCGGGCCCGGACGAGGAGGAGGTGGGCCGACTCCCGCAGCGGGTCCACGGTGACGGCCGCCTCGGCCGCGTGCGCCGCCCCGCCCGGGTCGTGGAGACGGAGGGCCGCCCGGGCCGCCACCTCCAACGCCGCCACCCGCAGCTCCCGCAGCTCGCCCTGGCGGCGCTCGACCCACCCGCCGGTGCCCCCGGGCAGGAAGTCCCCGGCGGCGATGTCGCCAGCGAGGGTGGCGGCCCTGCGGGCCACGGTTCCGTCCCCCCGGGCCAGGGCGGCCTCGGCCTCGGCCAGGGCGGCGGCCGCCTCCTCCACGTCGACCACCGCGCCGGCGGGCAGGTGGAGCCGGTAGGTGCCGTGACCCGAGGTGACCGTCTCGGCCCGGCCCAGCCCGGCCTCCTCGAGCCAGGTGCGCAGCTTGGACGCCACCACCCGCAACGACGTCTCCCACGTGCGGGGAAGGTCCTCCCCCCACAGGATCTCGGCCAGCTCGTCCCGGGGCACTGGTCGCTCCCGGTGGCACACGAGGTAGGCGAAGGCGACGCGGCCCAGGCGCCCGAGGCCGACGGTGTCGGCGGTGCGGTCGGCGTCCCCGGCCTCGATGCCGACCTGGCCGGTCAGCGCCACCCGGAGCGCCACAGTTTCAACCTACAAGTAACGGGGAACCGACGGCGAGCGATGGAAGAGCCGGAGGAGTGGGACGCGTGACTTCATGAGGGCCGTCAGCTATGGTTCCGCGGCGTTCGCGACGCTCCGCGCATGGTGAAAGGTGCAGGTGCTAGCGTTCGACGATTTCGGGCTGACGGCGGGTCAGAGGTGAAGTGGAAGGGCTCACCGAGCGGGCAGGCAGGCAAGGTCACTGCAGTCAGCGCCACCCCCAGGCGCCAGCAGTGCGTGGTGGCGCGCCCGTCCAGGGCGGCCCGGTGAGGAACGGAAGCCCATATCCGGGGTTTCCGGTACCAGTGAAAGAGCAAAGGAGCGTTGGGTGAGGACACGACTTGCGGCACTCCTCACGGTGCTGACGACGGTGGCGGCTCTGGCCGGCACGGCGTCATCGCCGGCGGGAGCACAGGCCGTCACCGACCAGCCTTTCGGGGGCTACGGCTCAGGCGCCACATTGAGCGTCAACGTGCTGGGGCTTCTCAACACGCAGGTGCTCAACCTCCAGGCCGCCTCGGCCGGTCAGTCGACCAACTCCGAGGGCCTTCCCGCCGGTGGGCTCGTAAACGAGTTGGGCTACGCCATCCAGCCCCCGGGCATCTCCGACCGCAACGCCTACGGGCGCGGCACGGGCCTCGAGGTGGGCGTCCTCACGCCCGACCCCAACACCAACACCAACCAGATCCTGCTCGCGGGGCTGGCCCAGCAGGCCGCGCCCCCGATCGAGCCCGACATCGCCGAGGAGCAGATCGGCCCCATCACCATCGGCTCCCTGGCCTACGTCAACCTGCTCCGTGGCCGGGCCCGGGCCCTGTTCGACCCCGACACGTGCGTGATCGGCAAGCCCTTCTCCTTCGGCGAGGGCGAGGCCTCCGGCCTCCAGCTGATCGGCACAGCGGGGCCGGGCGGCGTGCTCCAGAGCCCCGTCGTGGGCGCCGGCCTGCCGGTCAACAGCTCTGACCCCCGCAACGTGTCCCGCACCCGGTCGGTCACCTACCTGCGGCCCAACGGTGACGGCACCTTCGCCGTGGTCAGCGAAACCCGCCAGACGATCGCCCCGGTGAGCCTCCTCGGCGGCACCGTCACCCTCGAGCTGCTCGGCGAGTGGGCCCTGCGGGCCATCGCCACCGGCAAGTCCGACGGGTCCTCCCGGGTCGAGTACGCCCCCGTGGGCGCCGGCCCCACCACTCCCGTGGCCACGCTGACCATCGGCGCCACCGTCGTCCAGATCACCACCCAGCAGCTGTTCGGCCCCGGCGGCCTCGACCTGGCTTCGTCGCTGGGTGCGCTGTCGGCCCTGCTCAACATCACCGTGGGCACGCCCGCCCGGGCCCTCGGTGGCGCCGGGGCGCCCCAGATCGCCGGCAACGGCACCTCGGTGTCGGCGGCCGTCGACGTCGCCAAGGTCGGCGTCCTGCAGATCCCGCAGGTCCTCAACGCCGTCGACCTCCGGGTCGGCCACATGGAGGTCGCCGCCGTGGCGCCCGAGGGCGGGGTGCGGTGCAACGTCCCCGTCGACAAGATCGGCACGCCTGACCCGGTCACCGCCGGCCAGGACTTCACCATCACCATCCGCATCCCGAGCGACACCGGCGTGTTCGAGCAGCTCTTCGGCTGCGACCTCATCGGCATCCGGGTCGAGGACATCCACGGGATCGAGAGCGGCACCCCGTCGTTCGTCCTCACCGGCGCCAGCAATGGCGGGGTCGTCAGCGGCGACGGCCGGACCGTCACGTGGGACAACATCGGTGACTACAACATCGGTGACCCACCCATTGAGCTGACCGTCAACGGCCGGATCCCGGGTAGCTCGGGGGCCGGCGTCCTGAAGGACACCGCCACCGTCACTGCCACCCTCGGCAACTGCGACGGCACGGTCGCCGGCCAGGACATCGTCGGCCAGGGCGTGAGCGGCGGCAGCGTCACCGGCACGTTCACCCTCTTCGGGCCCGACGTGTCCCGCTCCGGCGTGTTGGCGGCAACCGGTGGTGACGAGCGCCTCCTCGTCCTCGGTGGCGTGTTCCTGCTCGGCGCCCTGGCGATCCGCCGCCGGATGCGCAAGCCGCTTCCCACCACCTAGTCGGCGCCAGTCCACCGCAGAGCGTGCAGCTTCGCCGGGCCCCCAACGGGCCCGGCGAGCTGTCTTTCCGGCCGGCTTCTCGTTACCCGCAGAGGAACGTCAACCGGACCTGGCGGCGGGGGTTGTCGGCGTTGAGGTCGACGAGCACGATGCTCTGCCACGTGCCCAGCAGCATCCGGCCGCCTTGGACGGGCACGGTGAGCGACGGGCTCACGAGGGCGGGGAGGAGGTGGTCGGCCCCGTGACCGGGCGATCCGTGGCGGTGGCGGTAACGGTCGTCACGGGGCAGGAGCCGGTCGAGGGTGGCGGCCAGATCGTCCTCCGAACCCGATCCCGTCTCCATCAGGGCCAGCCCGGCGGTGGCGTGGGGAGCGAAGACCGAGACCAGCCCGTCCCCTTCGGACCGGCAGAAGGCCGCCACCTCGCCGGTCAGGTCGACGATCCGGGACCCCGCCGTCTCGAGCTCCAGCACGGTTGTCTTCATCGCGCCGCAAGGTAGTGGGCACGTTCGGACGAAAAGCACCCGTACACTGTGGGGACTGTGGTGGGTCTGCCGATACTTGGAATGGTGCCGTTGACACAGAAGCTGGGCCGGAGGGTGGCGGCGGGCGCCGCCACCGCAGGAGCGCTGCTCCTGTCCGCCTGCGCGGGTTCCGACTTCCAGTACGTCAAGACCTCCTCCGAAGGCGCCTACTTCAAGGTCCCCAAGGCGTGGACCGTCTACGACAAAGACGCGATCGTCGAGGCCAGCGGCAACCGCCTGTCCCCTTCCCAGGAGGACACGCTGCGGTTCATGGTCGCCTTCGACGCCGACCCCCGCCCATCGCTGGAGCACGACCTCCAGAGCGCCACCCGGCCCTTCGGCCTGGCCCGGGTCCGCCAGTTGGCCCCTGACGAGCGCCAGCAGTTCTCCCGCGTCGCACTGCGCAACGAGATCGTTCCCATCGACCAGATCCTGGAGGAGGACGCGGGCGAGATCGAGCTGCTGCAGGAGCCCAGGGACATCGCCACCGGCGAGGGGTTCGCCGGCACCCGTCTCGTCTACCGGGTCACCACGCCCGAGGGGTCCTTCACCGTGGACCAGACTGGTCTCACCGACGCCCACACCCGGCGTGTCTTCTTCTTCATCATCGGGTGCGAGTCGAAGTGCTACGACGCCAATAAACGCACCATCACGGAGATCGCCGATTCATGGACGGTCAAGGAGCGCTGACATGAGCTCGAACGGCACGCCCGGCCTACCCCCGCCTGGCACAGGGCCCGCCCCGACGGAGTACACGAGCCGCATCCGGGACGAGGACCGCACCACCCGCAAGCCGCTGTCCTTCTGGGACCGCGCCAAGTTCCTCGTGATGCTGGGCGTGGCGTTCGGCGTGCTGCTGTGGGCCGAGCTGGTCGACAACCCGATCATCCCCTTCGAGGACGCGCTGCGCGACACGGTCCGCTCGAAGTGGTGGATCCTCGCCCTCGGTGGCCTCGAGGTGCTCCGCCAGATCCACTACCTGATCAGCGAGCACTCGGCCGGTTGGCACAGGTTCTGGACCCAGAGGGTCTTCGGCGGCGTCGAGCGCAAGACCGGCAGGCTCAACGACTGGAACCGGTTCCGCATCGCCCGGGCCCTCAAGTACCTGTTCCTGCTCGCCCTGCTGTCGATCCTCGTCGGCGCCATGACCGACACGTCGCCGGTGATCGCCCTCCTCGAGCTGCCGAGCACGTTCGTCGGCGCCCTGCCGATGATCCTCCAGGTCGTGTTCTTCATGTTCCTGGCGGTCATCCAGTTCGCCGCCATCTTCTACTTCCTCTCCCGGGGCGGCACCGAGGTCTACTTCCCCGACGACGTGAAGACCCGCTTCAGCGACGTCTGGGGCCAGGACGCGGTGCTCGAGCGGGTCAAGGAGAACATCATCTTCCTCGAGAACCCCGAGAAGGTGGAGGCCAAGGGTGGCTACGTCCCCGGCGGCATCCTGCTGTGGGGGCCTCCCGGCACGGGCAAGACGCTCATGGCCGAGGCGGTGGCGGGCGAGACGGGCCGGCCCTACATCTTCGTGGACCCCGGCGCCTTCACCAACATGTTCTTCGGGGTCGGCATCCTCAAGGTCAAGTCGCTGTTCCGGAAGCTGCGCAAGCTGGCCGTCCGCTACGGCGGCGTGATCGTCTTCTTCGACGAAGCCGACTCCCTCGGCAACCGGGGCCAGCTGGCGGGCGGGTCGGGCGGCCCCTTCGGCCGCTTCGAGCCCTCCGGGCCCTGGGCCACCGCCCCCGCCTGCAACGGCATGTCCTACCTCAACCCGTCGACGGCGTCACACGTGATGCACAAGGCCATGGGCACAGGTCAGGGCTCCCCGCCCCGGGCGAACCGCTTCGTCATGGGCGCGGGCATGGGCGGGGGCGGCATGGGCACCCTCCAGGCCCTGCTCACCGAGCTGTCAGGGCTGAAGAAGCCGCGCGGCTTCATGAACCGGGTGGTGCGGCGGTCGCTGGGCATGCGCCCCAAGCCGCCGCCCAAGTACCGCATCCTCGTGATGATGGCCACCAACATGCCCCAGGCCCTCGACGAGGCGCTGCTCCGCCCCGGCCGCATCGACCGCATCTACCGGGTCGGCTACCCGTCCAAGGTCGGTCGCATCCGCACCTTCGAGGGCTATCTCGCCAAGGTGAAGCACCAGTTGACCGCCCAGGACCTCGACAAGCTGGCCACCATCACCCCCTACCACACCGGTGCCACCATCAAGGACCTGGTCAACGAGGCCCTGGTCCTGGCCATCCGTGACGGTCGCGACGTGATCACCTGGCGCGACGTGATCAAGGCCAAGCAGCTCAAGGCCGTCGGCCCTCCCGAGGACGTGGAGTACATCACCCGGGAGCGCCACGCGGTGGCCGTCCACGAGGCGTGCCACGCGGTGATGGCGGCCAAGGTCCAGCGCCACATGATCATCGACATCGCCACCATCGAGAAGGGCCAGACGTTCCTCGGCTTCGTCGCCCCCATCCCCCCCGAGGAGCGGTTCACCCAGTGGAGGACGGAGTTCGAGGCCGACATCATGGTGAGCCTCGCCTCGCTGGCCGGCGAGCGGCTGTTCTTCGACGGGGACAACTCGTCCGGCGTGCGGGGCGACCTGGAGAACGCCACCAGCGTGGCCGCCGACATGGAGGGTTACTGGGGCATGGGCTCCACCATCGCCTTCCACGATGTGATCGGCCGCAGTGGCCGCTCCGACGACATGCGGCGCCAGGCGGGGCGGGGCTCGGAGAGCGACCTCCTGCTGCGCACGCTCGGCCAGCGCATCGAGCGGAAGCTGGAGGAGCTGTTGAGCTCGGCCGAGCAGATCCTGCGGGAGTACCGCACCCAGGTGCTGGCCGTGGCCCACGCCCTCGAGGCCCACAAGACGGTCACCGGCGAGGACATCGAGGCCATCATCGACGGCCGCGCCGGCCCCCTGGTCGACGGCCGGGTCTACGCCACGCCCGAGTTCGCGGCCGCCGCCGAGGCCTACCACGCCCAGGCCCTGTCCGCCCACAAGGGCCACGGGATCATCGACGTCCCGCTGCCGCTCTTCCACACCCGGCCCACCGCCGAGGAACCGGTCTTCGTCCTCCCCGAGACCACCCACGGCGGCAACGGCGCCCCGGGCGACGACGAGAGCTCGCCCTGGGCCCGCCCCACCCACACCGACGAGTGATCTCAGACAATAGGCGTCGGTTTCCGACGCCTATTGTCTGAAACGCGACGTCTAGAGCCGGTCGAGGACGGCGCGGAGGTTGGGGATCGAACCCGCGGCCGGCGGGGGGCGGCGGTCGTCGGGGCGGGCGAGGTGCAGGGCCCGCAGGCCGGCGGCCCGGGGACCTTCCACGTCGGCGTCCCACGTGTCGCCCACGAACAGGGCGTCGGCCGCGTCGACGGCGCCGCACTGCTCGAGCGTGACCTGGTAGATGCGGGGGTGGGGCTTGCGGGCCCCGGCCCGGGCCGAGGTCACGGCCACGTCGACCAGGCCGTCGAGGCCGGCCGAGGCCAGGGCCCGGTCGAGGTGCCAGTCCCAGTTGGAGCACACGGCCACCGTGACGCCCCGCCGCCGCAGCTCCGACAGCACGCCGGGGGCCTCCTCGTAGGCTTCCAGCGTGTAGGACTTGGCCAAACCGTACAGGTCCTCGACCAGGGCGTCGAGGTCGTCGGGCCCCACGCCGCAGGCCATGGCGTGCTCCCCCAGCAGCGACCGCTCCCACGCCTCGTAGGCCTCGACGCCCGTCGAGTGCTCGGCGTGGTCGGCCCCGTCGCGGTGGTCGAGGTCCTCCCACCGGTCCCACGCCCCCGGCGCCAGGGGCAGCCCGTGGCGGGCGAACGCCTCTTCGATCGACGGCCCCCACGACACGGCCCGGGCCAGCGTCCCGTAGAAGTCGAAGAGGACGGCCCTCGTCACAGGCGCGCTGCGGTGCGCACGAACCGCTCGGCGGGGGCGGGGTCGCCGCCCAGGTGGAGGTGGAGGTAGGAGGCGAGCAGGGTGGGCGAGGCGAAGCCGGCCCGGTCGGCCCCCTGGCGGCCCCGGTATTCGAGGGCGTCGCCGGGCGGGTCGAGCTGGGAGTAGTGGAACTCGTGGGCCAGCAGGGCGGTGCCGGCGGGGGCGAGGGGGGTGTCGACCCGGGGCCAGAGGTGGCGGTAGCCGAGGGTGAGGCGGTCGGTCATGCGGCCGTCGGCCGGCACCGCCCCGGCCAGGCGGTGGCCGTCGAGCGACCGGGCCAGCCACAGCAGGCCGCCGCACTCGGCCCACGTGACCAGCCCGTTGTCCACCCGCACCCGCACGTCGGCCAGCAGGGTCCGGTTGGCGGCCAGCGACTCGGCATAGACCTCGGGGAACCCGCCGCCCGCGTACAGGCCGTGCAGGCCGGCGGGCAGGTGCTCGTCGGCGCACGGGTCGACCGGCACCAGCTCCGCCCCCGCCTGCTCGAGGGCCTCCAGGTTGTCCTGGTACACGAAGCTGAAGGCCCGCCCCGCCGCCACCCCGACCCGGACCTTGGCCTGGTGCCAGGCCCGGGGCGGGGTGGAGACGCCGAAGCGGGGGGCGGCCCGGGCCAGGGCCAGCAGGCCGTCGAGGTCGCACGCCTCGGCGATGGCCGCCCCCAGCGCGTCGAGGCTCGCCTGCACGTCGTGGCGGTGCTCGACGACCGGGACGAGTCCCAGGTGCCGGTCCCGCCAGCGGAAGGCGTCGTTGCGCCGTAGCGCCCCCAGCACGGGCAGGTCGAGGGGTTCGAGGGCGTGGCGCAGCATGCGCTCGTGGCTGTCGCTGCCGACCCGGTTGAGGACGACCGCCGCCACCCGCACCGACGGGTCGAAGGTGGCGAACCCGTGGACCAGGGCGGCCACCGAGCGGCTCATGGCCGCCGCGTCCACCACGAGGACGACGGGGGCGGAGATCAGGGTGGCGACCTGGGCGGTGCTGGAGCTGGGCCCCATAGGGTCGTCGGCCCCGTCGAAGAGGCCCATGACCCCCTCCACCACCAGCACGTCGCAGCCCTCGGCCGCCCGCCCGGCCAGCGGGGCGACGGCCTCGGTGCCGCACAGCCAGGCGTCGAGGTTGCGGGCGGGGCGGCCGGCGGCCAGGGCGTGGTAGCCGGGATCGATGTAGTCGGGCCCCACCTTGGCCGCCCCCACGACCAGGCCCCGGGCCCGCAGGGCGACCATCAGCCCGGTGGCCACCGTGGTCTTGCCCACGCCCGACGCGGTGCCGGCGACGACGAGCCGGGGGCCGAGGGCAGGCATGCGCGCATGATGCCACCGCCTGCCCGCTGGTTCAGCCGTGAATGTACGATCGGCGCCGTGGCCTCCCTCGTCGCGGGCGTCGCCCTTGCCCTCGACCCGAGCGAGCTGTGCCGGGCCGGCTCGGTCCTGGCCGATGCCACCCGCTGCCGCATCCTGGCCCGCCTGGCCGAGGCGCCCGCCTACCCGGCCGAGCTGGCCGCCGCCCTGCACACCACCCGGGCCAACGTCAGCAACCACCTGGCCTGCCTCCGCCTCCACGGCCTGGTGCAGGGGACGCCCGAGGGCCGCCGGGTCCGCTACCGGCTCGCCAGACCGTCGCTGGGCGAGGCGCTGCGGGCCCTGGTGGCGGCCATGGGGGCGCAGCCGTGACCGAAGGCGTCTTCCTGCCGTTCGTGGCCGTGCTGGCGGGGGTGCTGTCGTTCGTGTCGCCGTGCTGCCTGCCGCTGGTGCCCGGCTACCTG
>Ga0187892_10008019_pt1 | contig 14681 bp, 11 predicted proteins | sample MA1701073metaG_FD_139345 | JGI IMG/M metagenome (GOLD analysis project Ga0187892, IMG submission 139345) | Bio-ooze microbial communities from a basaltic lava cave in the Kipuka Kanohina Cave System on the Island of Hawaii, USA - MA170107-3 metaG ... | reverse complement strand
TGTCTCATTCGTCGCCGCAAGGTTTCGTCGTGCCTCCTCGATCGTGCGACCGATCGGTAGGATGTGGCCGTTGTCCACGCGGCAGAATTGACGGAACCCGGCCTTGTAGACAAGTCCCGTTTCAATGAAGAAGCTGTACCGGGCAAGCGCGGTCTTTTCGTCCGACCCGAAGTAGTGCATCTTGCCCTTGATGAACTTTCGGTATTGGCCGGTGCCTGAATGGAACCCGAGTTTGATTCGTGTCTTTTTCGCTGCCATTTTTCGGCTCTCCCTCATCCATCGGAGAACCGACTCGATTATAATGGGTGCGGAGTGGATTTGATAGGAAGAATTTGATAGTACCTTGATTGGGCGAGTGGCGGAATGGCAGACGCTGGGGACTTAAAATCCCCTCGGGGGATAACCTCGGTGCGGGTTCGAGTCCCGCCTCGCCCAATGGTGGGGTTGCTTCGGATGGCCGCCCGTCACAGGGAGGCGATTCGAACGACTTGGCCGGCTGCCGCCAGCTTCCATCGGGATTATGGCTCCACGAACATGTTTTCAGCGAAGTCGGGCGGATCCTACTCAGTACTTCTCGCAGAGACGCGGAGACGCAGAGGGGAGAGACGAACGGCGCTTGCCCCGAACTTTTTCGTGTGGCATAATCTCTGGGCGGGAACCCGCGCGGCTGGTCGGCACGGCGGGTTCCTACGCCGGAGAAACGCCCGATGAATATCCAACTGACACATGAGGAGGCGGAATCTCTCAAGGTGCTGGTGGAGGAACGGCTTCGCACGATTGGCCCTGAGATCCATCACACGGATAGCCGCGCCTACCGCGAGTTGCTGGAGGATCTCCGCGAGAAGCTCGAAGCCCTTCAGCAGCGCCTGAGCGCCGCCGGGTAGGACTTATTGGGCTACGTGTGGCCTTGCGTGGGCGGCGAAGCAGCAGGCATCTGGCCGGCGTTCAAGGCCATTGTCCGGCTCGTGCGCGGACCCTTTTGGGTGAAGGCCCTCCAGCGATCGGCAAACGGACCTCCGCCTTGCGGAAAAACTCAATCTCCTCCTCGGGTGAGAGGTCCTTGATCTGCTCATAGATTTGTGCCTGCACGCGCTGTTTAAACTCAACGCAATCGAAACCGGACAATACCTCATTCACCGTCATCAACTCGCACCTCACTGGTGCGACACAATGGATACCAAACCGTAACCCATTTCCAAGTTCACGCGATTACCCGCTGCGGGTGAAACGTACAACTCGCCGAGTCAATTTGGTTCTCGATGCACCGCGTGGTCCAGCACGCGCTTCCTAGGGCCGCATTGAACCAATGGAAACACTCAAAGACGCTCGAACTGTACGGCTGGCAGTTATCACACTTGGGCTGACAAAGATCCGACGGCGTGCACGTTGTGCCCGATCCCCGAAAGGTTCCGTTTTGCGCCAAGCAACACTGCTCCGTGGTCTCGGTGCGGGACCCGGTGGTGAAGTCGCAACAGGTGCCTTTTAGGGCCGCATTGGTTGTTGCAACACATTTCACCGGGCGGGCAGCAGAAGCCCAACTTGCTGCAGCACTGTTCGGCTTTGCAGCAGGTGCCGTTGCAGCAGATTTCATTCGTCGCACAGCAGACGCCTGCGCAGCTTGATGCGTCCGAATCCCGCACCACCTGGGGAGAGACCGGTCGCTCCCGCTCCCGGCTCGGAAAGTCCTGCGGCCGGTCTGGCTCTGCTGCTGACCCAGCCTGAACATGCGATCACCAAAAAGTGGAGCAGCATCAAACCAGTTTCGTCGTAGCCATGAATCCCTGTTCATGGCATCAAACTCCAGAAAAGACCAATTGAGCTACACGGTCCCTCGTGACGTTTTGCTCGGAAGCCGGCGTGAAGCTCACCACCGGGCCCTATGAGTATATGCGTCCAATGGTGCCCACCGGTTCAAGAGGAGTCAAGGAAAAGAGTGACAATGACCTTGATTCGTCCAGGGCGCACCAGTTCAAAAAACGTTCGGGACTCTGACGTAAAATCGGCATGAAAACACCCGCCGAAAACCGATGTATCAACGTAAATGCGAAGTGGTTTCAGGGTGCGTTATCGCCCTGATTCAAACTAAGAGAATCGTTGCCACGTTTACAATTGGCAGTCGACCCGTTCACGCCGACACCGGCAAGACTTTATCGCTGGGCATGGTCATGTCCTTGGGGTTTAGCGCTTTGCTTAGTTGGCCTTCGGTCAGTTTGATTTTGCCGGCGCGGATTTGGTCCTTGGCTACCTCACGGACGGTTTTGCCGGTTTTGAAGGCTTCTTTGGCAATGGCCGCGGCTTGGTCGTAGCCGATCAGCGGGGCCAGGCTGGTACACATGGCCAGGGAGCCTTCAATGAGCTCCTCGCAGCGATTGGCGTCGGCCTCGATGCCGGCCACGCAGCGGTCGGCGAAGACTTGCACTCCCGCCGACAGCAGCCGGACCGACTCCAGTAAGTTGTGGGCCATCAGGGGCAGGCCGACGTTGAGCTCGAAGAAACTCTCGCGGCAACCCAGTGTCACGGCCGTGTCGTTGCCGATCACCTGTGCGCAGACCTGAATGAGCATCTCGGCCATCACTGGGTTGACCTTGCCGGGCATGATGCTGCTGCCGGGCTGGGTCTCGGGCAGCTTGATCTCGCCGATGCCGCAGCGCGGCCCGCTGCCCAAGAGGCGAATGTCGTTGGCTACCTTGCTAAGTCCAACGGCGATGGCCTTCAACTGGCCGCTGACTTCACAGACGGCGTCTTTGGCGGCCTGGGCCTCGAAGTGGTCCTCGGCCTCTACGAACTCGATGCCCGTGGCCTTGGAGAGCTCGCTGCACATCCGCCTGCCGAATTCCGGATGGGTGTTGATTCCTGTCCCGACCGCCGTACCGCCGATAGGCAGTTCGCGCAGTGCTCGGACAGCCTTTGCGGCGCGCAGGGCAGCGAGTTGAGCTTGGCGGGCATAGCCGCTGAATTCCTGCCCCAGCCGGACCGGGGTGGCGTCCTGCAAGTGCGTCCGGCCAATCTTGACGATTGAATCGAACTCCTTGGCTTTTCTGGCCAAAAGCCCGGCCATATGATCCAGGGCGGGAATCAGGTCGTGCTGAAGCGCCTCTGCCGCGGCCAGGTGAATGGCCGTGGGGATCACGTCGTTGGAGGACTGGCCCATGTTCACGTGGTCGTTGGGGTGCACCGGCTCCTTGCTGCCGATCTTGCCGCCAGCCAGCTCGATGGCCCGATTGCTGATGACCTCGTTGGCGTTCATGTTGGTGCTGGTGCCGGACCCCGTTTGGAAGATGTCGAGGACAAAATGGCCGTCGAGCTTTCCATCGATGGCCTCCTGGGCGGCGCGGTGGATCAAGTCCGCCCGCTTGGCGTCGAGCTTGCCCAAGTCGCGGTTAACTTTGGCCGCGGCCTGCTTGATCGACGCAAGCGCTCGAATGAACCGCCTTCCGAAGCGGTAGCCGCTGATCGGGAAATTCTCCACGGCCCGCTGCGTCGAAGCTCCCCAATAGGCGTTGGCTGGCACGGTCATCTCACCCATGCTGTCCTTCTCCATTCGCGTCTCTGTTGGCATGGCCCTATTCTCGATTGTCGATCGCCGATTGTCGATTGACCCGCCTGGCATTGGTCGTCTTTCCGTGTTAGGGTATGATTCGGAGGTAATATTATCTCCGCGAACTCTGTCCCTCCGCGTGAGACCTTCAGAAATAGGTCACGCAGAGGCGTGGAGAGCGCAGAGTAAGGCAAAGGAACCCTAAAGAATGTTACAGGCAGCAGTAATCTCCGCGAACTCTGGGCGCCCGCGCGAGACCTTCAACCGGATCACCGGCGCGATCGTCGACGCCGCAATGCCGTCCACCGCGATCTTGGGCCCGGCCTCTTGGAGAGGTTATACGTCGAAATCGGCTTCCGAGCGGACTTGATCCGTCGAAAGGGCTGGTGATTGTCGAATTGAAATCAGTCGAACTTCTAACCCCGGGTACACAAAAAACAACTTCTCCCTACCTGCGGTTGGCGGACAAACGCGTAGGGGTTGCTGGTCAATTTCGGGGTCGATCTGTTAAAGGATGGAATTCTTCGAATCGTGAATAATCTGCAGGAATAGAGGCACGCAGAGGCGCGGAGTGGGCAGAGAATCTCTCCGCGAACTCCGCGGCTCCGCGTGAGACATAGAATGCGTGCGGCGTTTCTCAATATTTCATCGGCTTGCTTGATTTCGGTGACGGCTGCCTTTTCCGAAGGGGGCGAGTTTATTCGACTGATGAATCTGGGCAAGGCGCAGTTGGAGAACCGCGATTCGGCCAAGGCGATCGAAACGCTTGCCGCTGCCATCCGGCTTGAGCCGCGGTCGGCGCCGGGTCTGCGGAACCTCGCCCGGGCGCATTTGATGGCCCGCAATTCCGAAGCGGCTCTGCAACCATTAACTCGTGCTAAGGAAGTCGAACCCGAGTCGCCGGCCACGCATTACCTCATCGGCCTTGCCAACGCCCGGTCGTCACGATTCGAGGAGGCCATCGGACCCTGGGAAACTGCGGCGCGGCTGGATCCCAAGACCGCGGCCATCCGCTTCCAGTTGGCCGGCGCATACTCCGCCACCGGCCGGCCTGCCAAAGCCCAGGAGCAGCTCAAGGAGACCGTTCGCCTCGATCCGCTCCATGCCAGCGCGCACTACAAGCTCGCCGGCCATGCCCGCGAGGCAGGCGATCAGGCGGAGTTTCAGGCGCGCATGCGCGAGTTCACCCGGCTGCGGAAGCTCTTTGGCGAGGAGACTCGGTCCGCGGACGCGCTGGAAACTTGCGTTCACACCTGGCCGGAAGGGTTGTCGACGGAGAGCCGTAAGGCCGAGCCAATGATCGACGTTCGTTTCCGTGATGCAACCGAGGAGATGTTCATAGAACCATCCGAGGCGGCGGCCACCACTGCTACGGTCCTGGATGCTGACGAGGATGGGCGCTACACGCTCTTAATCGTCACCGAGGATGGCAAATTACACTTGCTCGCTCCGGGTCCCGCGGGCCGGTTGGCGCGGAAGACGGCCGATACGGTCCTTCCGGCGAAGGCTTTGATTTCGAGCTGCATCGCGGGCGATTTTCACAACGACGTTCCACCGGAAACTAGGTACGACGCTAAGGTGCACGCTCTTAACGACGTGTTTTTGCTCGGACCCGATGGAGCATGGCTATTGAAGCGCATGAGTGTCGATCGCTTCGAGGATGTCACTCAGAAGGCGGGGTTGGCCGGCGTGAAAGGGCGCCGCGCCTGTTGGGTAGACTACGAACACGATGGCGACGTGGACCTTTTTGTCGCCGGCGAGGCCGGGGCGGACCTTTGGCAGAACAAGGGTGACGGCTCGTTTGCCAGAGTCACTGCCGAGGCTGGACTGGCCGAGGAAGGATCGGCCTGGGACGTGGCCGCGGTGGACTTGGATGGCAATGTAGCGGTGGACTTGGCTGTAGGGCGCGGAGAGCTTCCGTCGTTGGTCTTCGACAACAAACGTACAGGGCAATTCGGCAAGAGGCCGGAGCCGCCCGGGCCTTGGCCAGCCGCACGGCGTGTTCTGCTCAATGACGTGGATAACGACGGCGAAGTGGATGGCGTGCTGGTCGGCACGGATCGGGCCGAGGTCATTTATGGGCGCGGAGGCGCGCGGGCGCACATTGACCTTGGCGGGTTGACCTTCGCCTCGGCCGGGCTGTTGGATTTCGACAACGACGGCCGTTTGGACCTTTGGGTCGTGGGCCAAAAGAAGAACACCGACGGCGTGGGGGCTGTGAGGCTTTGGCGGAACGACGGCACGTTGGTCTGGCCGGACGTGAGCGAACGCATGGGGCTTGCCGCCATGCCGTTTCGTTCCGTGCGCGATCTAATTGCCGCCGACCTGGATGGCGACGCCGATTCGGACTTGCTGCTGGTCACGCCCGAAGGACGATTGCGGTTTTTGCGCAATGAGGGCGGGCACATCAATGGCCAGCTCAAGGTCCGGCTAGCGGGCCTGAAGACCAATTCGCTGGGAATTGGGACACACGTCGAATTGCGGAGTGGCGAGTTCTGGCTGACGCGGTCCGTGGCTGCCTTGCCGATAGAACTCGGCTTGGCGGGTCGCCGTCGCGTGGATTCGTTGCAAACCCTGTGGACCAACGGCGTCGTGGATAACCAGGTGGATTTTGCACCTACCGGCCGGCCCATCACCGTGGAGGAGAAGAATGTGGCCACTGGGTCGTGCCCCTTTTTGTATGCTTGGGACGGTGTGAGTTTTCGCTTCGTGACGGATCTTTTGGGAAACTCGCCGGTGGGATTGCCGTTGCGGCGTGACCTTCACTTGCCGGCCGACCCGGACGAAATTGTATCTATCGGGCCGGCCGAGCGTTTCGTGCCCCTCGAGGGACGGTATCTGCTCCAGGTAACCTCGGAGTTTCGCGAGGTTCTTTATCTAGATTCCGTGCGGCTCCTGGCGGTCGATCATCCGCCGGACGTGGAAGTCCATCCCACAGACAAGCTGGCCCCGCCGCCGTTTCCGCCGTCTGAAGTTTGGGGCCTGTGCTCGCTGTCGAAGCTCATTGCCGCCGCGGGCAGCGACGGGATCGATCGGACAGAGGCGATCGGCAGGCTGGACGACGTATTCGCTCCGCCGGGAAGCCCGCTTCCGCCGCCCTATCGCGGAATGTGCCGGCCGCTGTCCCTGACGCTGGATTTCGGTGCGCCGGACGCCAAGCGGCCGCTTGTTCTAGCCCTGACCGGGTGGCTTCAATACGGTGACGGCAGCACCAACATTGCCATGTCGCAAAACCCGGCCCTCACGGTGATTCCGCCGACGCTCGAAGTGGAGGCTTCGCCCGAGCACTGGACGCCCGTCGACGTGGTCGTGGGCGTGCCGGCGGGAAAAACCAAGACGATTCTCTGTGATCTGACGGGCAAACTTCCGGGCGAAGCACGGCGGTTGCGCCTGACGACGACGTTTGAAATTCGTTGGGATCGCATCGCGCTCTTGCAGCGCTGCCCGGCGACCTCGGGGGCTCGCCATGAATTGGCGCCGGTGGCCGCGGAGCTGCGCCGGCGAGGGTTCTCCGAAATCCGCTCGCGTGCGGAAGGCCACCCTACGACCCCGGATCATGAAAAAGTCTTCGACCGCCCGCCTTGGCGTACGGCCCTGCAAGGTTGGTGCACTCGCTACGGCGATGTCCTGGAGCTGGTAGCCGAGCGCGATGAGAAGCTGGCGCTGATCAATGCCGGCGATGCCGTGACCATCGAATTCGCCGCCTCCGATTTGCCGTCCGTGCCAAAGGGATTGGTCCGCAGCTTCTTTCTCTACTCCGTCGGCTGGGACAAAGATGGGGATCATAACGTCGTCGAGGGCGACACGGTGGAGCCATTGCCTGTTCCCACGATTGACGACCATTCCGGCTCTGAAAGCGACGAGTCCGATTGGCGGTTGCGCTACAACACGCGATGGGTTGGGTGGAATGCATTTGCCCCGCGCCGATGAGATCGAGGAAGTGCGATGCCCGCCCTTTTTGGCATTGTCGAATCCAGCCGGTACGTGGATGACCTCGGTCGCTCGACCAAGTTCTACGAACGCGTATTAGTTAGGCCGAAGATGATACGCCGCGCCACGGAGAACCGGCCGCGTTGGGGCTGTCGCCCCGTGGCCTGCCGTCCCGGCGCCCCGGGGAGTTCGCCGTCGCCGCTGGATTCCGTACGTGATTGGAACAATACGTAGTGCCATATTATGTCATCCTTTGGTTTCGCGTCGGCCTAAAACCGCGTCACGCTGGAGAAGTGGAAGGCGGGGAGCTTTAGGGCCGGGAGCAGCATTTTGCCGCGCTCCATGGTGATGGACTCCTGCGGCGGGGTGGCCATGTCCACTTGGGCGAAACAGCGCAGCGGGCTGTCGTGAAAGCGGAAGTTGCGGACGCCGCAGATGATCCGGCCGTCCTCCACCAGAAAAGTGCCATCGCGTGTCATGCCGGTGATGGTCAGGTCCCGCGGGTTGACGCTGCGGATGTACCAGAAGTTGGTGACCATAATGGCCCGGTCGGTCTTGGCGATCAGGTCGTCGGTGGACGAGGCCGTCGGCCCGGCAAAGGCCACGATGGGGGCGCTGGGGAACGGCGTGGGCTCGACGTTGTGCTGCTTGGCCGTGAAGCGATCGTAAAACAATTGCTTGAGCACGCCGTTTTCGATCCAAGTCATGGGCTTGGTGGCCAGGCCTTCTCCACCGAAAGGCGAGCCCATCAGGTCGCGGTGCCGCGGGTCGGTGCGGAGCGTTAAGCGAGTGTCGAGGATGGCCGTGCCCAGTTTGCCGATGAACGGGCTGTTGCCGCGGTAGTAGCTGCGGGCGCTGGCGGCGAAGAACATCGGCCCCATCACGCCGGCCACGGCGGCCGGCTCGAGAATCACCGGGTAATAACCGGGAGCCAGTTCCAGCGGCTTTTCGGAAACCAGCGCCTTTTCCACGGCTCGGTCGGTGCGCGGGCGAATGTCCAAATCGTCAAAATCGCGATGGGCGTTGTAGGTCCAACCGGAGCTGTCGCCGGCGATGGCCGTCAGGGAGAACTCTGCCTCGGTGGATTGTTCGTAGCCGAATAGGCCCGAGGAGGCGGCGATGCCGCCGGCGGACACGTCGGTGGACATAATGCCGGCCGCGGTCAGGCCGTTCTTGCGGCACTTTTCGATCACCCGTCCCGTGCGTTTGGCCAGATCCTTAGGCCCGGCCGCGGCCGTGGATTCGCGAAAAGACGGCACGTCGAGGTACTGTTGCGGGGGCAAGGGTGGCAGGAATTCGGGGTCGTCGGGTGCCAGCCTGGCGAGGTCTTCCGCCCGCCGCAGCGTGGTCCGGAGCGACTCGGTATCGAGCCGGTTGGTACTGGCCCGGCCCTCCTTCAGGCCGAAGGCCGCCTGTACGGATACGTTCAAGGAGCGCGTGGAAACGTGCTGGACGACCTGATTGTTGGCGAAGCGCAGCGTGGTGGCCTGCGAGTCGTTGAAGTTCACCAAGGTGTGGTCGGCCTTGGACTCGGACAGAAGAAAATCGGCAGCCCGCCGAAAGGTCGATTCCGATGCAAGATTGAGATTCATCTTTCATACTCCCTTTCGTATCCCGCTTCAGGTTGCGGCGCGCTCTAGGCGCAAGCCTTTGGGGTCGATCACCTTGATCGAGCGGAAGCGGGCTGGGCTGGCCGCGTGCGTCATCCAGCCGGATTGGCCCGGTTGCCCCTTGCCGCAGGTGATGAACCCATACTGCCGCCAGTGGTCTTTGTTGGCCACGGCGTCGCAACTGTTCCAGAACTCCGGCGTAATGCCGTTGTAGATCACGTTTTTGAGCATCGCTCCGCGCTTGCCGTTTTTGATCTCCCAGAAGCAGTCGCCGCCGAACTGGAAGTTGTATCGCCGCTGATCAATGCTGAAGCTCCCGCTGCCTTCGATGTAAATGCCATCCTTGACGCCGTCGAAAAGCTCCTCGAACGTGGCCTTGCCCGGCTCCAGGCCCACGTTGGCGATGCGAACGATGGGCACCGACCGCCAGCTATCGGCCCGGCACGAGCCGCGCGAGCGGGTTTCGCCGATCAATCCGGCCACCTCGCGGTTGGTCGAGTAGCCGCGAAAGATGCCCTCCTCCACGATGGCCCAGCGCTGGCCGGCCACGCCGTCGTCGTCGTAGCCGGTGCTGGCCATTGCCCCAGTACGGGTGTTGTCGGCGACGAGGTTAATAACCGGGGAACCATAGCGTAACTTGCCGAGTTGGTCAGGTGTCATGAAGCTCGTGCCGGCGTAATTGGCCTCGTAGCCCAAGGCACGATCCAGTTCCGTGGGATGGCCGCAACTTTCGTGAATGGTCAAGGCCAGGTGCGCTGGGTCCAGGACCAAGTCATAATCGCCCGGGGTAGGCTGCTTGGCGGAGGCTTTCTCGACGGCCTGCGCGGCGACGCGCGGCGCTTCTTTACGGAAATCGGCCTCGACGATTCGCTCGTAGCCGCTGCGGAAGTACGGCACGCTGAACTCCCGGCTCTGGAAGTCGTCACCCGTTCGGGCCGTAGCGTTGAAGCCTCCGCCGGTGGCCAGAAGATCGAAGTCGATCACGCTGCCCTCGGTGGAGGCGAAGTGCTTGATGTCTCGCTGTGCCCAAAGCGAACCATTCGAGCGGATGACCCCCTCTTGCTTGTGCAGGATCTCCAGAACTTCCGAGAGCAGGTTGCATTTCTCTTGCAAGGGAACGGTAAAAGGATCGGTCTTGAACGCCGTAACGACTCGATCCTTGTGAACCGGCTCCTCGGCCAGGCGCACGGGCGTTTTCATGAGTGTGTGGCTGGCTCGGGCGATCTCGACGGCATAGTCGGCCGTGCGCGTGACCTCCTCGGGCGAGAAATCGGCGGCGGCCGCGAAACCCCAGGCGCCATTGTACAGCGCCCGGATTCCGTACCCGCTGTCGAGGCGCTCGGAGACGCTATCGATGCGGCGGTCTTCGGCCCGGATCGATTGGCCGCGAGTCTCAAGTAGGCGAATGTCGCCATAGGAGCAGCCGCCGGCCTTGATCCGCGAGAGGGCGATCTGAGACAGCTCGGGCCATCGCGTCCGATCCACCGGGCCGAGCGCGTCGGCCGGCAAATCACCGAAAGGCCGCGAACCTCGCAGGCCGCAGCCACCCACATATATGGCCGCCGCTCCACCCGCGGCGTAGCGCATAAAATCCCGTCGATTCAAGTCGTGCCGTCGTCGGTTCATAGCATTTCTCCAAGTAGCGCCCGCAGTTCTTACCCGCAGAAATTAGACCATGATCCGCCGCATTGCAAGCCGCCGCCCGTCGCCCCCGAGAGAGGAGGGCATCTCAGCCTTGGCCGCCCCGATGAAAAGGGTAGAATCCAACGAAAAATGGGGACACTGCAAAGCCAAATAGAACCCCCGGTGGGGTGCCGGGTGCCATGCCCAAGCCGAAGGCGCGGGCATGTGACACAACGACTTTTTACGTGGTGGGCTACAGCACGAGCGGGAGGCGGATCGGCATGAAACATCGGTCATGGAACATGACAATGATCTTTGCAAGTGCTTGGGCGCTCTGCGGTTTCGCCGGAAGCCTCACCGGGGCCGAGGTGGCCGTCTTTATTCTGGCCGGTCAGTCGAATGCTGTCGGTTTTGGGTCCGACGCGAATGAGTTGCCGCCGGCGCTGCAATCTCCGCAAAACGACATCTTGTTCTGGTTCGAGGAGGGGCCATTTAACTCGGTGAACGATCCCGGGTTGCGGATCAACTCCGGGGACGCGTTCGTGGCATTGCAGTTTCAGACCGACCCATCCACGGCCACCTTCGGCGGGTTGGTCGACGGCTTCGGGCCGGAGATGACCTTGGGGCGAAATCTGGCCGATGCCCTGGGCACCCAAATCGCCGTCGTCAAGTTCGCCATCAATGCCACCAGCCTGGCCGGCGAATGGAACCCCGATAACCCCGGCGCCCTGTACGATCAGTTAACCGTTGTTATCGCCGATGCCATGAGCGAATTGACTTCGCTCGGCCACAGGGGCCGGATCGCGGGCTTCTTTTGGATGCAAGGGGAGTGGGATGCCCGCAATGCCACCGACGCCGGCAACTACCAGACCAACCTCACCAATTTCATCCAGCAAGTTCGAAGCGAATACGGCTTACCGAATCTGCCCTTCCTGTTTTGGGCGGCTGAACGCCAACCTCTACATGTCACCCTATGGCATCACCCAGGCCAACCTGGATACGGTGCGAGCGGCCCAGGCGGCCGTGGCGGACTCTGTTCCTCAGACGGCAATGATCGACACCGACGATTTAGCCCTGATCGGCGATAACATTCACTTCGCCGCAGCGGGCCAGTTGGTGCTGGGCGAGCGGTTTGCCGAAGCGCACCTATCCGTCAAGGCCGAAGAATTGCCGGCGATCACGCAGGGAGGCACGCTCCTTTTGTGGGCCCTTCTCGCGGCGGCAGGCACGGTGTTAAGTGCTGGCTGCAAGGGGTAATGGGTCGTTCTGACGCCATTGTCCTCTGCGGGGACTTGAACCATCACAGCGGCCAGACGAGGGGGATGACTAGAACGGCGACGGCCCAGACGAGCAAGTCGAGAGGCAGTCCGACGCGAATGAAATCAGCGAAGCGGTAGCCGCCGGGGCCGTAGACCATCATATGCGTCTGGTAGCCGATGGGCGTAGCAAAGCCACACGACGCCGCCACCATGATGGCGATGGCAAAGGGCTTGAAATCGACACCCAGATTTTCCGCGGTGGCCAGGGCAATCGGAAAGATCAGCACGGCCGCGGCGTTGTTGGTAACCAGTTCAGTGAGTAGCAGGGTCGCCCCATAGACGACCGCCAAGGTGAGCCAGGGCTTTCCACCAGCCAGCCCGATCAGGCCTTCGGCGGTGACGCGGGCCACGCCGGTCACGTCGAGGGCCTTGCCGATCCCAAGAGACGCGGCAATGGCCAGCAGAATCTGCCAGTCCACGCTCCGGCGAGCCACCGCGGCCGTACAGCAGCGCGTGGCGATCATGGCGCCGGCGGCCAGCATGGCCGCCTCGAGCATGCTGAGCCATTCGAGCGTGACCACGACGATCAAGGCGAACATGACCGCGATGGCGACGATGGCTTTTTCATGACTGGGCGGATTGGAGTTTTCGACCCGGCTGACCAGGTAGAAATCGCGCGAGTTGCGCTGCTGTTCCGCGAAGGCCGGCGGAGCTTCCAACAAAAGCGTATCGCCGGGTTTCAAGACAATATCACCGATCTTCTTCTGAATCCGTTCGCCGTTGCGAGACACGGCAATGACCACGGCGTTGTACACTTTGCGGAATTGCCCGTCGCGGATGGTCTGGCCCAGGATGCGGCAACTGTTGGAGACCACGGCCTCAATCAGGCAACGTTTCATCCGCGGGGCGTCGAGCTTGAAGACCTGGTCGGTGGCCGGTTTGAGGCCGCGAATTCGTTGCAAGTCCACCACCGATTCCACGATGCCCACGAAGACCAGCCGATCGTCGGCCTTGAGCTTCTCCTCGGGGCCGACGGCGGGGATCACCTGCCCCTCGCGGTCGATCTCGGCGAGGAACATGCCGGGCAGCCGCCGCAAGCCGGCCTGCTCGATGGTCTTACCCACCAAGGCGCTGCCGGGCTCGACCAGCATCTCCACCGTGTATTCGCGGGGGTCGTCCAGGTGACTGATGGCCGGGCGGCGGTCGGGCAGCAGCCATCGGCCCAGGACCAGGATGTAGATCATCCCGACAACCGCCACCGGCAGGCCGACCCAGGTGACGTCCCACATGCCATGCGGGGGCAGCTTGGCCTCCACGACCAGACCGTTGACGATGATGTTCGTGCTGGTGCCGATCAGCGTGCAGACCCCGCCCAGGATGGCCGCGTAGCTCAGCGGGATCATCAGCTTGGAGATGGAAAGTTGGTGTTTCTTCGCCCAGTCGTTGATCGCCGGGAGGAACATGGCCACTACGGGGGTGTTGTTGAGGAAGGCGCTCGCGACGGCCACGGGGCCCATCATCTTGGTCTGGGCCTCCAACAAAGACTTGGGCTGGCCGAGAAAGCGCTGGGCGATCCAGGCGGACGCACCCGTCTCCTGCAATCCGGCGACGACGACGTAGAGAACGCCGACGGTGATCATGCCTTCGTTGGCCATGCCGGAAAGAGCTTGCCCCGGCGTTAGGATGCCGGTCACGAGGAGGAGAGCCACGCCGCCGACGAGAATGATATCCGGCACGATCTGCGTGAATGTCAGCAGCCCGAGCACCAGGCCGACTACGCCGATGGTTGTCCAAGCTTCCCAGGTCATGCCGCGTGCTCGTATTTCAGGACCGAGTGGATCGGGTAGTTCCCCAGTCGTTTGCGGCCGTTGAGGAAGGCCAATTCGATGAGGAACGCCATCCCCACGATGTTACCCCCAAGGGCCTCGACCAGTCGGCAGCAGGCGGCCATGGTGCCTCCGGTGGCCAGCAGGTCGTCGATCATGAGCACGCGGTCGCCGGGGCGGATGCTGTCGTCATGGATTTCCACTTTGTCGGCTCCATACTCCAGGTCATAGCTTTCGGATCGCGTCGTCGCGGGCAGCTTGCCGGGCTTGCGGATGGGCACGAACCCGGCGGAGAGGTTGCGAGCCACTGCCGTGCCGAAAATAAATCCGCGCGACTCGGCCCCCACGACGCGCTGAATGTGCAGGTTGCGAAACGGCTGCGTCAAATACTCGACGGCCAGCGAAAGACCTGCCGGATCGGCCAGCAGCGGGGTGATGTCCTTGAACACGACGCCGGCCTTGGGAAAGTTGGGTACATCGCGGATTAATTCGCGCAGCTTCGCAATCGAAAGGCTTTCTTCGCTCATGACTGCGGTCAACAAAGAACTTCCGTTCTCTTAACGGCCCGAACCCTGCTCCGTCGGCGCATCTTCGCGCCGGCCGATTATCTCATGGCCGCCTAATTCTCAACGGAGCGGGAGGGATTCGAACCCTCGGTGCAGTTTCCCGCACACCGCATTTCCAGTGCGGTCCCTTCAGCCACTCGGACACCGCTCCCGGACGTATTGTACCGCGGTTAGGGTAACAGAAAAAAGTCGCAACGGCCGCGGCCGAGCCGGTTGCGCTGTTCGTAAGTCATTCGATTCGTGGGGTTTGAGAAGGTCTCCAGAAGCGTCTTACCCGCAGCGTGGAGCGTTTGCAGCTCGAGGAGCGGGCGGCGAATTTTTTTTCTTGG
>Ga0187892_10008018_pt1 | contig 14682 bp, 14 predicted proteins | sample MA1701073metaG_FD_139345 | JGI IMG/M metagenome (GOLD analysis project Ga0187892, IMG submission 139345) | Bio-ooze microbial communities from a basaltic lava cave in the Kipuka Kanohina Cave System on the Island of Hawaii, USA - MA170107-3 metaG ... | reverse complement strand
TCGCCGCCGCCCTTGCGGGCGTCAACGCATGACTCGGGGCCGCTGTAGTCGGCTAAACCTTCAACGTATGACTCTTTCATTCACAACATCTCGCCGGTTTTGACCGGCGCACGGAGACAAACCCATGGAACAGCATCGCCTTCGTGCCACGCAGGCCCACAGCCTCGGCTCGAGAATCGCATCATTCATGTCGCTCGGGTGTGCACTGCTCGCAGCGCTGTCCTGGCCCGCTGCCGCGCAGACCTACCCCTCGCGGCCGATCGAGGTCGTTGTTCCCGTCACGGCCGGCGGTGGCACCGATATCGTCGGAAGGGCCTTCGCCGAGGCCGCACGCAAGTACCTGCCTCAGCAGCCGCTGACCGTGATCAACAAGCCGGGGGCCAGTGGTGCCATCGGCATGGGCGACGTCGCCGGTTCGAAGCCCGATGGCTACAAGCTCGCCGTCCTGATCTCGGAACTGACCATCGTGCCGCATCTCAACAACGTCAAGTTTTCGATCGACGATTTCACACCCATTGCACGCCTGAACGCCGACCCCTCGGCCATCACGGTGTCGGCCAATGCGCCCTGGAACACGATCGGCGAGTTCCTGGCCTACGCCCGCAAGAATCCCGGCGAGGTCAAGGTAGGCAACGGGGGCCAGGGCTCGATCTGGCACCTGGCCGCGGCCTCGCTGGAAGACAAGGCCCAGGTCAAGTTCAACAATGTGCCCTTTTCCGGCTCGGCCCCGGCGGTGATCTCGCTGCTGGGCGGCCACATCGATGCCCTGGCCGTCAGTCCGGGAGAGGTCTCGCAGCATGTGGCGGCTGGCAAGCTCAAGACGCTCGCCATCATGTCCGACCAACGTTGGGGCGGCGTGTTTGAAAAGGTGCCTACCCTGAAGGAAAGCGGCATTGATCTGAAGGTGGAGGTCTGGCGGGGTCTGGCCGCGCCGAAGAACACGCCGAGCGAGGTGATCGATGTGCTGCGCGACGTCAGCCGCCAGGCGGCGAACGATCCCGCGTTTCGCGAGACCCTGGCCAAGGCCAACCTGGGCTGGGCCTATGCCGACGCCGCCGCCTTCCGCAGCACCATGGAGCGTGACAACACCTCGTTCAAGCAGCTGATCCCGAAGCTGCAACTAAAAAACTGACAGGAAGTTGTGTCCTCTCCATGATGACGGAGCGCCGCAGCCTGCATGTCCCGATCCGGCTCTGTGTCACGGGCCGCGTGCAGGCTCGCCGCCCAAGGTCGTGAACCCGCGAGTTTTGTGCAGAAGCATCTGACTGGCCCGGAGAAGTAAGCCATCTCTTCTGTTCCTGTCGCCCCTCGGTCAACTGCTCGGCCACGGTGGCGCGGGCCATCGCCGATCGTTTGCGCCGTGACGTCCATCCCGAGATGCCATTAAGGCGTTCGTGCCGTGCTGATCTTGCGTGACGCCTACCCGTGCAGCAACTCCAGAAACCGTGCCGCCGCCGTACTGGCCGGCCGATCCCGCCGCACGATGGAGCCGTAGGCCGCCAGCTTGTGGCGGATGGCGTAGGGCAGGATGCGCAGCAGGCCATGCTGCTCGTAGCGGCTGGCGACCGATTGGGGGATGACCGCGATCATCTGGGTTCGGGCAATCAGGTTGGTGGTGGTGAGGATGGACGCGGTTTCGATCAGGCCCTTGGGCAGCGGGGTGTGGTGGGCGCGGAACTCCTGTTCCATCACATCGCGCATCGGGCTGCCCGCCGGCTGCAGGATCCACGGGTAGTGCTGCAGGGCGCTAAAGCTCACGCTGCGTTGTGCGGCCAGCGGGTGCTCCTTGGCCACAATGACCGACAGGGCTTCGTCGGCAATCGGGCGGAACTGGTAGTCCGGGCTGGACAGGCTCAGCACGCGGCCTATCACCATGTCGAGCACGCCTTCGCGCAATTGCTCCATCAGCCGGTCGCTGGTGCCCACCGAAATCTCGACCGACAGCAGCGGATACGTCTCCTTGAGGCGGATCAGCGCATCGGTCAGGTGCGCGGGGGAGGCCGCCATGATGCTGCCGATGAACAGCTTGCCGGCGCTGCCCAGGCGCAATTCCTGCAGTTCGCGGTTCAGCGCTTCCATGGCGCCGCGCATGCCGCGGAAGTAGTTCATCACGCATTGGCCGGCAGAGGTGAGTTTCAGGCCGCGGCCCACGCGCTCGAACAGCGGCTGGCCCAGCGCGCCTTCTAGCTCATGCAGCATTTTGGTCGCGGCCGGCTGCGTCATACCCAGTTGCGCGGAGGCTGCGCGCAGGGTGCCATGTTCCTCGATCGCGAGCAGCAGCGCGATTTGCCGCATGCGCAGGCGGTTGAGCAGCTGGGGAGTGGTGTCGGCGGCGTTCATTGATAACCTGAGGATATCAATAAATGCTTAACTTTCAATATACGGGAATCAATTCCTTTTCTACTATTGCGCCATCTGCCGATCAGCAGTTCGATACCAAGGAGACAAGAATGAGGAAATTATTTGTGGCCACCGCCATGGGGCTGCTGGCCCTCGTGCCCGGCCTGGCCAGTGCCCAGGACTGGCCCAGCAAGCCGGTCAGGATCCTCGTGGGCTCGGCGCCCGGCGGCGGGACCGATGCCATGGCCCGTGCTGTCGCGGACCGCCTGGGCCCCTTGCTCAAGCAGCCGGTGGTGGTCGAGAACCGGCCCGGGGTTTCCAACACGCTGGCCGCCGACGTCACGGCCAAGGCGACCGACGGCCACACCATGGTGATGGGCGTGTCCACCGCGCATGCGATTGCGCCCCATCTGCTCAAGCTCGGCTATGACAGCAACCGCGACCTGGTGCCCGTGGCCTTCGTCGGCGCGGTGCCCAATGTGCTGGTGGCCACCAACGGGCTGCCGGTCGATTCGGTGCAATCGCTGATCAAGCTGGCCAAGAGCCAGCCCGGCAAGCTCAACTACGCGACCAGCGGGGCCGGCAGCACCCAGCATATTGCGGCCGAGCTGTTCAAGGACACGACGGGCGTGTTCATCACCCATATCCCGTACCGCGGCAGCGGGCCGGCGCTGGTGGACCTGATAGGCGGGCAGGTGCAGCTGAGCTTTGACACCATGCCGTCGGTGCTGGGCCATATCAGGAACGGCAAGGTCAAGGCGCTCGCGGTCGCCGCTGCCCGCCGCAACCCGCAGTTGCCCAACGTGCCGACCATGGCCGAGGCCGGCGTGAAGGGCGTGGAGATGAGCGCCTGGTACGGCATCTACATGCCATCGTCCACACCGAAGGAGGTGCAGGACCGCGTGCTGGCCGAGGTCAACAAGGTTCTCGCCATGCCCGAGACCAAAGCACGCCTGGACGCGATCGGCGCCGAGATCACGCCGATGACGCAGGCCAGGTTTGTCGAATTTCACAACGCCGAGTACCAGCGCTTCGGCGAGCTGATCCGCCGCAAGAACATCAAGCTGGACTAACACCATGAGCATGACCGAAAAACCCGTTGTGGCCCTGACGCTGGGCGACCCCGCCGGCATCGGCCCGGAACTGATTGCCCGGCTGCTGGGCAAGAAAGAAGCCGCCGAGCTGGCCAATGTCGTCCTGGTGGGCGACCCCTGGCTGTGGGAAGAAGGGCAGCGGGTCGCCGGCTTGCGGGTGGCCACGCAGGCGCTGGACAGCCTGGCCGAGGTCCGCTCGCGCGCCGACTCGTCGCTGCCGGCCTTCGTGGCCATGGACACGGTGCAGCCGTCCCAGGTGGCATACGGCCAAGCCCAGGCGCCGGGTGGCGCCTCGGTGCTGCGGGTGCTCAATGCCTGCATGGACGCGGCCAAATGCGGCGAGATCGATGCGATCTGCTTTGCGCCGCTGAACAAGTTCGCGATGAAGCAGGGCGGCCTGCAGCATGAAGACGAGCTGCATCATTTCGCGCAATACCTGGGCGTGCAGGATTACTTCTGCGAATTCAATACCCTGGGCGAGCTGTGGACCTCGCGCGTGTCCTCGCACATTCCGCTCAAGGAGGCGGCGGCTTACCTGAGCAAGGAGCGCATCAAGCAGGCCGCACGCCTGATTTACCGTTCGCTGCAGGCCAATGGCGTGGAAGTGCCCCGCGTGGCGGTGTCGGCGTTCAATCCGCACGGCGGCGATGGCGGCACCTGCGGCCGTGAAGAAATCGAGCTCATCGAGCCGGCCGTGCGCGAGCTCAACGCCGAGGGCCTGGCCATCGCCGGCCCGTTTCCGGCCGACACCATCTTCCTCAAGGCCCAGGCCGGCGAGTACCAGGCCATCGTGACCATGTACCACGACCAGGGGCAGATCGCCATCAAGCTGATGGGTTTCTCCAGGGGCGTGACCGTGCAGGGCGGCCTGCCGATTCCGATCACGACGCCGGCGCACGGCACGGCCTACGACATCGCGGGCCAGGGCAAAGCCAACGTTGAAGCCACCTGGCAGGCGTTCCAGATCGCCTGCCGCATGGGTGGTCGCCTGGCGGCGCCCCCCCGGGGGGAGTCATAGAGCCCGCCCCCACCCCAACCCTCCCCCGTCCGGGGGAGGGCTTGAAAGACTCATTTCCAAGGACATCACCATGAAGATCAAATCCGTACGCGCCCGTGTTTTCGAGTGGAAAGGCAAGACCGTTCCTCCCCAGGGCAACTTCTGTTCCAACGCCATGGACCTGCTCTATTCGAAGCAGGAGACCATGAAGACCTTCCGCTTCCACTCATGGACGGTCGTGGAAATCGAAACCGATGACGGCATCGTGGGCCTGGGCAATGTGGCGCTGGCGCCCAAGATTGCCAAGGCCATCATCGACGATTACCTGGCCCCCCTCGTGATCGGCCAGGATCCCTGGGACTACGAGTATCTGTGGCAGCGCATGTACCGCGCCACGCATGCCTGGGGTCGCAAGGGCGTGACCATGGCCGCGATTTCGGCGGTCGACCTCGCGATCTGGGACATTCTCGGCAAGTCGGTCAACAAGCCGGTGTTCAAGCTGCTCGGCGGACGGACCAAGGAAAAGATTCCCTGCTACTACTCCAAGCTCTACCGCACCGATCTGAACGAGATGCAGGCCGAGGCCGAGAAGTTCCTGAACCAGGGCTTCACCGCCTTCAAGATGCGTTTCGGCTACGGCCCGGCCCATCTGCAAAAGGGCGTGACGGAAAACCTCAAGTCGGTCGCAGCGATCCGCGAAGTGATCGGCTACGACAACGACCTGATGCTCGAGTGCTACATGGGCTGGAACCTCGAATACGCCAAGCGCATGCTGCCCAAACTCGAGAAGTTCGAGCCGCGCTGGCTCGAGGAGCCGGTGATCGCCGACGACATCGACGGCTATGCCGAACTCAACCAGCTCACCAGCATCCCGATCTCGGGCGGCGAGCATGAGTTCTCGCTCTACGGCTTCAAGCAGCTGCTGGACCGCAAGGCGGTCAGCGTGGTGCAGTACGACACCAACCGCGTGGGCGGCATCACGGCCGCGCACAAGATCAACGCGCTGTGCGAGGCCTACAGCGTGCCGGTGATTCCGCATGCGGGCCAGATGCACAACTACCACCTGACCATGAGCACGCTGGCCTCGCCGATGAGCGAGTACTTTCCGATGTTCGATGTGGAAGTCGGCAACGAGCTGTTCTATTACATCTTCGACGGCGAGCCGGTCGCCGAGAACGGGTTCCTGCAGCTTGACGACGACAAGCCGGGCCTGGGCCTGACGCTGACGACCGAGTTTCTCGACCAGTTCAACATCACCGAGTGAGTGTCATGACTGCCCAGCGTCCCTACCGAGGCGTCTTCCCTGTAGCGCCCACCATCTTCCATGAGGACGGCTCGCTCGACCTCGAAGGCCAAAAGCGCTGCATCGACTTCATGATCGATGCGGGCTCGAACGGCATCTGCATCCTGGCCAACTTCTCCGAGCAGTTCGTGGTGTCGGACGACGAGCGCGAAGTGTTGACCCGAACGATCCTGGAGCACGTGAAGGGCCGCGTGCCCATCATCGTCACCACCACGCACTTCGGCACCCAGGTCTGCGCCGAGCGCAGCCGCCGTGCGCAGGACATGGGTGCGTCCATGGTGATGGTGATGCCGCCTTATCACGGCGCCACCATCCGCGTGCCGGAAGACAGGATCTACGAGTTCTACGCCCGGCTCTCGGATGCGCTGGACATTCCCATCATGGTCCAGGACGCGCCGGTCAGCGGCACCCCGCTGTCGGCCGCGTTCCTCGCCCGCATGGCGCGCGAGATCGAACACCTGGCCTACTTCAAGATCGAAACCGCGGGTGCTGCCAGCAAGCTGCGCGAACTGATCCGCCTGGGCGGCGACGCGATCGAGGGCCCGTGGGATGGCGAGGAGGCCATCACCCTGCTGCCCGACCTCGATGCCGGCGCCACCGGTGCGATGACGGGCGGGGCCTACCCGGATGGCATTCGCACCATTGTCGACGCCTACGCCGCCGGCCGCCGCGAGGAAGCCGTCGCCGCCTACGGCCGCTGGCTGCCGCTGATCAACTACGAGAACCGCCAGGGCGGCATCCTGACGGCCAAGGCCCTGATGAAGGAGGGCGGAGTAATTGCCTGCGAGGCGCCGCGCCACCCGTTCCCGGCCATGCAGCCGGCCGTGCGCGCGGGCCTGATCGAGGCCGCGCGCCGCCTCGACCCGCTGGTGTTGCGCTGGGGCAGGTAATGGCGCCGCGCACCGTTTTCCCCTGTGGATGAAAAGGAGGCCTGCCATCAGCCAGTGGGCAACAGGTTGGGAAGCCGCCCAACATGACTTGTGAGATCGGATTTTCTTTTTTTTGGACTTGATAACTATTTTCTGACCGGAGACAACCATGAAACGTCTTTCTTTTCTCAAGCTCGCTTTGTCTGCCGCACTGCTGTCGGCAGCTTTTGCAGCGCAGGCCCAGACGACCAAGATACGCTTTGCGCACGCGGGGCCCGAGACCGCTTCGCAGCATCTGGCCGCACTGGAATTTGCAAAGCTGGTCAAAGACCGCAGCAAGGGCCAGCTGGAAGTGCAGGTCTACCCCAGCAGCCAGTTGGGCAATGATTCCACCGTGCTGGGTGCGGTGCGTGGCGGCACCATCGACATGATGATGGCCGGCAGCGGCAACTTCGCGGGCCTGGCTTCCAAGTTCGAGGTGCTGGACATTCCCTTCCTGTTCCGCGACCCGGCCCACGCCTATGCGACCGTGGACGGCGAGATCGGCCAGCGCCTGATGAAGGAGCTGGAGGCCCATGGCCTGAGGCAATTGGCCTTCTGGGAAGTGGGCTTTCGCTCGATCACCACCAAGAACCGTGCGGTGCGCACGCCCGACGACGTCAAGGGACTGAAGATCCGCACCATGCCCAACCCGGTCCATATCCAGGCCTGGAAGATGCTGGGCAGCAACCCGTTGCCGATGCCGCTGGGCGAGCTGTATCAAGCCCTGGAGTCGGGCGCGGTGGACGCGCAGGAACACCCGGTGGACATCACCTATGCGGCCAAGTTCTACGAAGTTCAGAAGCACCTGACGATGACCAAGCATGCTTTCACCGCGATGCCCGTGGTCTACAGCAAGCAAAAGTTCGACGCGCTCAAGCCCGAGTTGCAAAAGGTGCTGCTCGATGCCGCGGCCGATGCGAAGCTGTTCCAGCGCACCAGCAACCAGAAGAACGAGGCCAGCATCATCGCCGAGCTGCGCAAGCATGGCATGTCCGTGATCGAGAGCTACGACCCCGCGCCCTTCAAGGCCGTGGTGGGCGAGGCTGTGCGCAAGGCCTACATCGCCAAGAACGGCCCCGAGCTGCTGGCCGCCGTGGACGCGGTCAAGTAAGCGGCACGCCCAAGGAGCTTTCCATGCAAGCCCGTTTGCTCACGCGCGCCGTGGAGTGGTTGCTGATCGCCCTGCTCGCCGTCATGGTGGTGCTGGTGTTCGGAAACGTCGTGCTGCGCTACGCCTTCAACTCCGGCATCGTGTTTTCCGAGGAAGTGTCGCGCTTTGTCTTCATGTGGCTCACGCTGATCGGCGCGCTGGTTGTGATGAAGGACAACGCCCACCTGGGCATGTCCAGCGTGGTCGACCGGCTGGGCGAGACCGGCCAGCGCATCTGCCGCTTCGCCTCCGACGCGCTGACGCTGGCCTGCTGCGCGCTGCTGGCGCACGGCACCTGGAAGCAGGTGGTGATCGGCATGGACAACCGCTCGCCGGTGACGGACGTTCCCCTGGGCCTGGTTTACCTGTGCCTGCTGATCAGCAGCGTGGGAATGGCCCTGTTGCTGGTGCATTCGTTGTGGCGCCAGCTGGCCGGCCGCATGAGTCTGGAGGAGTTGGTGCCGCATGGCGCCAACGCCGTCGAATAGCCGGAGGCACGCCATGACCATTTCCGTCTTCCTGTTCTCGCTGCTTGGCGCCATGGCGCTGGGCATGCCCATCGCGTTCGCGCTGCTGGCCTGCGGCGTGGCGCTGATGATCCACCTCAATACCTTCGACACGCAAATCCTCGCGCAAAACCTGCTCGAGGGGGTCAACAACTACCCGCTGATGGCCGTGCCCTTCTTCGTCCTCGCCGGCGAGCTGATGAACGCGGGCGGGCTGTCGCGGCGCATCGTCAACTTGGCCGAGGCCCTGGTGGGCCATGTGCGCGGTGGCCTGGGCTACGTGGCGATCCTGGCCTGCGTGATCGTGGCCAGCATTTCGGGCTCGGCCGTGGCGGATACGGCGGCCGTGGCGGCGCTCCTCATTCCCATGATGCGTTCGGCCGGCTACGACGTGTCGCGCGCCTCGGGCCTGATCGCGGCTGGCGGCATCATTGCGCCCATCATTCCACCGTCGATCGCCTTCGTGGTGTTTGGCGTCGCGGCCCAGGTCTCGATCACCAAGCTGTTCCTGGCCGGCATTTTCCCGGGACTCATGATGGCTGCGGCCCTGGCCTTCACCTGGTGGCTGGTTGCGAAGAAACAACCGATTGCCGTCGCTCGCAAGTTCGACGCAAGAAGGCTCGGCGCAGTGGCGGTGGACGGCGTCTGGGCGCTGGCGTTGCCCGGCGTCATCATCGGTGGCATGAAGTTCGGCGTGTTCACGCCGACCGAGGCCGCCGTGGTGGCCGTGGTCTACGCGCTGCTGGTGGGCCGCTTCGTCTACCGCGAACTGAAGCTGCCCGAGCTGCCCGAGCTGATGCTCACCGCCGCCAAGACCTCCAGTACCGTGATGTTCCTGGTGGCCTGCGCCCTGGTGTCGGCCTGGCTGATCACCATCGCTGACATTCCGGCCCAGGCCACGGCGCTGTTGCAACCCTTCATGGACAACAAGATCGCCTTGATGTTCGTGATCATGATCCTGGTGATCGTGGTCGGCACGGCCCTGGACCTGATGCCCACGGTGCTGATCCTCACGCCCATCCTGATGCCCGTGGTCAAGCAGGCCGGCATAGACCCGATCTATTTCGGCGTGATGTTCATCATGAACAACGCCATCGGCCTGCTCACGCCGCCCGTGGGCACCGTGCTCAACGTGGTCGCAGGCGTGGCCAAGACCGGGCTGGACGGCGTGATCAAGGGCGTCTGGCCCTTCCTGCTGGCCCAGACGGTGCTGCTGTTCCTGTTCGTGCTGTTCCCGCAGCTGGTCACCGTGCCGGCCGGCTGGTTCCGTTAAGGACCTTTTTCTTCCTTCACCATCATGACACGCGAAACCCTGCTCCTGGTGCAGAAATGCGCCCATACCTTCAGCTTCTACGACCTGGCGAGCGGCCAGGCCGAGAAGCACATCGTGCTGCCCAACTTCCCGCACGAGTTCACCGTGGATCCGGTGCGCCAGCTCGCCTATGTCGGCCACTACGGCATAGAGACCGCCAACCACCTCGGCGAAATGGGCGGCCACTCGGTGTTCGTGATCGACTTGAAGCGCCGCGAGCATGCGCAAACGCTGAACCTCTGGCCTTATTACCGCCCGCACGGCCTGACGGTCGACGGCGAGGGGCGGCTCTACGTCATGTCGGAGGCGCACAACGTGTTGCTGCGCTTCTCGGACCCGGTCAACCGCCATGTGCCCGACCTGGCCGTGCCCTCGGGCGGCTACAAGACCCATCTGTTCGCGCTGACCCGCGATGCGCAGACGGCCTATGCGCTCAACCTGCTGTCGAACACGGTCACCAAGATCCGGCCCAACGACCCGACCTTCGCACCGGTGGCCATGGCGCCGGGTCCGGTGCCGGAAGGCAATGTGCTGTCGGCGGACGAGTCGCTGCTCTACGTGGCCAACCGCGGTGACGACAGCATCGTGGCCGTGGACACGGCCATCATGAAGGTGGTGGCCCGGGGCAAGACCCGGCGCGACCCGAACCGGGTCTACCGGTTCCGTGGCGCGCAGGGGCAGGACCTGCTGCTCACCACCAACTCGGGCGAGCAGTCGCTGTCCGTTTTCGGCACCGACCTGCAGGAGCAGCGCTGCTTCGCCTTGCCCAGCAATCCGCTGGCCCTGTCGTTCCACCCGGTGCACCGCGCGGCCTACATCTCGTTCCAGGACGAGACGGTGCGCCGCCTCAACCTCGACCACTTCGAGTTCGAACAGGAGATCAAGACCCTGCGCGAGCCGGATTCTTCCTACGTGTGGCAGCACTGATCTCGCGAAATCCTGACGCCAACAAACAACCGGAGACAAGCCATGAAGATTCGCCGCACAACGCTGCGCGCCATCACCACCAGCATCGCCGGCAGCCTGCTGGCCATGACGCTGGCACTGCCCCAGCTCGCCCAGGCCCAGGCCCAGGCCGTCAGGCTGCGCCTGGCGCATTCGGGCGCCGAAGCCGAGACGCAGCATGCCGCGGCGCTGGAGTTCGCGCGCCAGGTCAAGGCCCGCACCGGCGGCCAGGTCGAAATCCAGGTCTACCCGGCCAGCGTGCTGGGCAACGACAACACGGCCATTGCCGGCGTGCGCGGCGGCACCATCGACCTGTGCACCTCGGGCACGCCTTATTTCACCGGCATGGTGGGGCGCATGAACGTGCTGGACCTGCCCTACATCTTCGCGAGCGCCGGACACGCCTACAAGGTGCTGGACGGCGCGATCGGCCGCGGCCTGCTCGACGAACTCGAGGGCCACGGTCTCAAGGGCCTGGCCTACTGGGAGGTGGGCTTTCGCAGCCTGACCAATTCGCGGCGGCCGGTGCGCCAGCCCGAGGACATCAAGGGCCTGAAGATTCGCACCACGCCCAACCCGGCCCATCTGAAGGCCTTTCAGGTCTTCGGCGCGGCGCCCACGCCCATGCCTATCGCCGAGGTGTTCTCGGCGCTGGAGAACAGGGCCGTGGACGGCCAGGAGAACCCGGTCGGCATCGTGCGCGGCGCCAAGCTGTACGAGGTGCAAAAGTACATGTCGATGACGCGTCACGCCTACACGGCCATGCCGGTGGTGATGAACAAGGCGAAGTTCGCAGCGCTCTCGCCCGCCCAGCAGCAGGCCCTGGTCGAGGCGGCGCTGGCCGCCGGCAGCTTCCAGCGCGATCTGATCCGCAAGAACGAGGCCGGCGACATCGCCTTCCTGCGCTCGCAGGGCATGCAGATCGAGGAGAACATCAACCCCGAGCCGTTCCGCAAGCTGGTGGCCGAGCCCATCAAGCAGCTGTTCGCAGAAAAGCACGGCGCGCAGCTGGTGGACGCGGTGCTGCAGGCGCGTTGACGGGAGAAGGCCGACATGCAAGCCCCGAGCCCGCTGCTGCAGGACATGCCCATCGTCGACGCCCACCACCACCTGTGGAACCTCTCGCGCGGCCGCTACCCCTGGCTGCAGCAGGACTACGACGCCGGGAAGTTCTTCCTCGGCGACTACCGGGCGCTGTGCCGGGATTTCCTGCCCGCCGATTACCGCGAGGCCAGCGCCGGCTGCCGCGTGATCGCCACCGTGCATGTGGAGGCCGAGCGCGACCGCAGCGAGCAGGTCGCCGAGACGGCGTGGCTGCACGAGCAGCATGCGCAGCACGGCTTTCCCAATGCCGTGGTGGCCCATGCCTGGCTGGACCGGCCCGAGACCGAAGAGCGGCTGCGCGAGCATCTGCGCCATCCGCTGGTGCGCGGCATCCGCAGCAAGCCCGTCACCGCGGCCTCGCCGTCCGAATCCGTGCGCGGTGAGCCCGGCACGATGCAGGATGAAGCCTGGCTGCGCGGCCTGTCGCTGCTGCCCGGCCTCGGCCTGAGCTGGGACCTGCGCGTGCCCTCCTGGCACCTGGCCGAGGCGGCCGAGGTGGCGGCGCTGTTTCCCCAGCTGTCCATAGCGCTCAATCACCATGGTTTCGCCTGGGACCGCAGCGAGGAGGGCCTCAGGCGCTGGCGCGACGCCATGGCGGTGTTGGCGCGCCAGCCCAACGTCCACGTCAAGCTGTCCGAATTCGGCCTGCGCGACCGCGCCTGGCACTGGGCGGACAACGCCCGCATCGTGCGCGAGACCCTGGCCATCTTCGGTTGGCAGCGCTGCATGTTCGCCAGCAACTTCCCCGTGGCGGGCCTGCGCGTCGGCTACCGGGAGCTGGTCGGCGGCATGCTGCGCATGCTGCAGGACTTGACGCCCGCCCAGCAACGCGCGGTGATGGGTGACAACGCGCTGCGCTTTTACCGGATCGAAGCATGAGCCAGGCCGAGCTGAGCCAGGCGAGGCAGGAGTTCCTCGCGACGGGGGATGAGCGGCTGCTGCCCATCGTCGATGCCCATCACCATTTCTGGGATCTGGCGCTGAACCCCCATCCCTGGCTGCAACAGCGGCCGCTGATTCCCTTTCGCTACGGCGACTACAGCGCGATCTGCCGCAGTTTCCTGCCCGAGGACTACCGCCGTCAGGTCGGCCCGCACCGGGTGCTGCGCCATGTGCTGATGGAAGGCGAGTGGGATCCGCGCGACCCCACGGGCGAGGCGCTCTGGGTCCATGGCCTGGCCCGGCAGACCGGACGGCCCCATGCCATGGCGGCCCAGGCCTGGCTCGACCGCGGCGACCTCGACGAACTGCTGGCCACCTACGCCCAGCTGCCCCTGGTGCGCAGCGTACGGCACAAGCCGCGCAGCGTGGCCCGGGCCGAGCATGACCCGGCCTACGCGGCGCCCGGGTCGATGCGCTGCCCGCGCTGGCGCGCCGGCTATGCGAGGCTGGAGGCGGCCGGCCTGATGTTCGAGCTGCAGGCGCCCTGGTGGCACTTTGGCGAGGCGGCCGAACTGGCGCGCGACTTTCCGCGCACCCACATCGTGATCAATCACGCGGGCCTGCCGGCCGAGCGCGACGCCGACTCGCTGGCCGCCTGGCGCAGCGCGCTCGAAACCATGGCGCGCGAGCCCAACGTCTTCCTCAAGATCTCCGGACTGGGCGTGGCGGGCCGGCGCTGGACCCCGGAGCTGCAAGCGCCGGTGGTGGGCGACGCGATCCGCATATTCGGCTGGCAGCGCTGCATGTTCGCGAGCAACCACCCGGTCGATGCGCTGGTCGCGAGCCTCGACCAGGTCTTCCAGGGCTTCAAGCAGCTTACCGCCGAACTGCCGGCGCGCCAGCGCCTGGCCCTGTTCTGCGACAACGCGGCCGGCTTGTACGGCCTCAACTAAAGCTGCTCAACCTTCGACGATAGGAGACGACGATGAAAAAAGCATGGAAACTGGCCCTGGTGGCGGCGGCTTTGGCCGGCAGTGCCCTGGCCGGCGCGCAGGAGATCCGGGCCCGCTTCGGCACCAGCCTGCCCGACAGCCACCCCCAGACCCTGGGCGCACGCAAGTTCGCCGAGCTGGTCGAGGCCAGGACGGCCGGGCGCATCAAGGTCGCGGTGTATTCCGCCGGCCAGCTCGGCAGCGACCTGCAGATGCAGGCCGCGCTGCAGGGCGGCACCCAGGAGTTCACCGCACCGTCCACGGCCACCCTGGCCGGCCTGGTCAAGGATTTCGGCGTGCTGGGGCTGCCGTTCTCGTTCGCGAGCGAGAAGGAGGCCGACGCCGTGCTCGACGGCCCCTTCGGCAAGAAGCTGCTGGCCAAGCTGCCCGAGCGGGGCCTGGTGGGCCTGGCCTTCTGGGAGAACGGCTTTCGCAACGTGACGAACAGCAAGCGGCCCATCGTGCGCGCCGAGGACATCGCGGGCCTGAAGATCCGCACCATGCAGAACAGCCTCTACATCGACATGTTCGGCGGCCTGGGCGCCAATGCAGTGCCCATGGCCGTGACCGAGCTGTTCACGGCGCTCGAGTCGCGCGCCGTCGACGCCCAGGAGAACCCCTACACCGTGGTCCATGCGCAGAAGTTCTACGACGTGCAGAAATACCTCTCGACCACGGGCCATGCCTACGACGCGCTGGTGCTCACGGTCTCGCGCAAGTTCTGGGAGCGCCTGTCCCCGGCCGACCAGAAGGCGCTGCAGGACGCCGCCGCCGAGGCCATGGCCTTCGAGCGCAAGACCAGCCGCGAGCTCAACGCCAAGCTGCGCGAGGAGCTGACGCGCCTGGGCATGCAGATCAACGAGGTCTCGCCCCAGGAGCGCGCCCGCATGCGCGAGAAGCTGCAGCCGGTGATAGCCAAGTACACGGCCGGCGCCGGCGAAGAGGTCGCGCGCGAGTTCTTCGCCGCGATCGACCAGGCCCGCAAACACTGACCACTCCGCCACGGCATTTCCCATGACCCAGAAACACGACAACCTCATCAACGGCGAATGGCTGGCCGGCGCCAGCTACGCCCCCAATCTGAACCCCAGCAACCTGGCCGACGTGATCGGCGAGTACGCTCAAGGCCACGCGGCGCAGCTCGAC
>Ga0187892_10008017_pt1 | contig 14683 bp, 14 predicted proteins | sample MA1701073metaG_FD_139345 | JGI IMG/M metagenome (GOLD analysis project Ga0187892, IMG submission 139345) | Bio-ooze microbial communities from a basaltic lava cave in the Kipuka Kanohina Cave System on the Island of Hawaii, USA - MA170107-3 metaG ... | reverse complement strand
CCGCCAGCGGCGCGCCCGCCGGCGGCGCAAAGCCCCAGCCGGCCGACCCCGCCACATACGGGTAGACCGACAGGTCACCCCATCCGAATCGTTCACCGTTGAAGAACTCCCGGCTGCCGAGCTCGCGCCCCAAGCGCGTGTGCATCTTCCCGATCTGCTCTCCGGCGCGCGCCAGCATGCGATCCGCCAGCTCGCCGGTGGCCCGGCCGAACACCTGCAGCTCGGCAATGCCCCAGTTGATGGCTTCGTAGTACGTATCGCACAGCTCCTCGAGCATGCGGACGCGGGCGCGCCCGGCAGGGCTTGCCGGCAAGAGTGGCGGGTTGGGCCATTTGTCCTCGACGTACTCGAGAATGATGCTCGAATCGAACACCTGGGTGTCGCCATCAATCAAGCTGGGGACCTCCATGCGCGGGCTCGATTCCGCAAAGTCCTTGTTGTCGTCGGGATTGAAGAAGTTCGGTACGCGCGTCGTGAATGGGATCTGCTTTTCATAGAGCGCAATCTTCACCTTCTGGGCAAACGGCGAGAGCGGATGTTCGTACAGCGTCAGCATGGTTCGACTCCTCCGTGTGTGTGTCCTGTTACGTTCAGCGCAACCCTCCGTCAACTCGCCCAGTCAGGCACACGGCCCAGGCTTCGTCGAACGTGGGAAACCACCCTGCCTGCCTTTTCCGGGAGCGTCGGATTTTGTATCGTCGACCCATGGACGTCGAAGGTTCCGTCATTGCCATGTGCAAGGCAGCGCGGCAGGCGGCACGGGCACTGGCCACCGCGTCGAGCGACACGAAGAACCGCGCGCTGACGGATGCCGCGGCGCGCTTGCGAGCACGCTGCGGCCACCTTCTCGCGATGAATCGAGACGACGTCGCGCGTGGCAAGAGTAGCGGTTTGTCGTCCGCGTTGCTCGATCGATTGATGCTCACCGAGGCGCGCATCGACGCCATGGCCACAGGCATCGAACAGGTCGCACGCCTTCCCGACCCGATTGGCGAGACGATCGCGCAATGGCGGCGCCCAAACGGGCTCGAGATTGGTCAGGTGCGCATCCCGCTCGGCGTCGTCGCCGTCATCTATGAATCGCGACCGAATGTCACGGCGGACGCCGCTGCCTTGTGCCTGAAAGCGGGCAATGCCGTCATCCTCAAGGGCGGGTCCGAAGCGCTCGCAACCAACACCGCCATCGCCGGCGATCTGGCGGCCGCAATCACGCAGGCGGGATTGCCGAGCGCCACAGTGCAAATCATTCCAACCGCCGATCGCACTGCGGTTCACACGCTGCTGCAGCAGAGCCAATACGTCGACGTCATTATCCCGCGCGGCGGCGAGAGCCTCATCCGTGCCATCACGGAGGAATCAAGCATCCCAGTCGTACAGCACTATGCCGGCGTGTGTCACACCTTTGTCGACGAGTACGCCGACGTAGCCATGGCCGAACGCATCTGCGTCAATGCCAAGGTGCAGCGACCCGGCGTGTGCAACGCCATGGAGACGATGCTGGTACACGAGAAGGTGGCGCCGCGTTTTCTGCCGGCGATCAGCAGCCGGCTGCGCGAGGCGGGTGTCGTGCTTCGCGGCTGCGACCGCACGCGTACTCTCGTGCCGGGAATCGAACCTGCAACCGAGGAGGATTGGCGCACCGAATATCTCGATCTGATCCTCGCCGTGAAGGTCGTCGACTCGCTCTCCGATGCCATCGACTTCATCAACACATACGGCACCGGTCATTCCGACGCGATTGTCACCGAGCACTACAACCACGCCCGGCGCTTTCTTTCCGAGGTCGATTCCGCCTGCGTCTATGTCAACGCCTCGACCCGCTTCACCGACGGGTACGAGTTCGGGTTTGGCGCCGAGGTCGGCATTTCCACCAACCGTTTGCACGCGCGCGGACCGATGGGCCTTCGCGAGCTGACGACCTACAAATACGTCATTCTGGGGAACGGCCAGATTCGCGAATAGACTGCCCGGCGCGATGCGAATCGGAATTCTCGGGGGAACCTTCAACCCCATTCACATCGCGCACCTGCGCAGCGCCGAGGAGGTACTCGCCGCACAGCAGTTGGACCGCGTACTGTTCATTCCGAGTGCCACTCCGCCCCACAAGCCGGCGGGAGGGCTCGTACCGGCGCGCCACCGGCTCGCGATGGTCAAGCTGGCGATCGCCGGCAACCGCCGCTTCGCGGTCTCGACGATCGAGACCGATCGGGGCGGGCGGTCGTATTCAGTCGATACGCTGCGCGCATTGCGTACGCGCATGCCTCATGCCCGCTTCTTTTTCATCCTCGGCCTCGATGCGTTTCGCGAAATAGGCACCTGGAAGGATTTTCGCAACCTGTTTCTCTTATGCGATCTGGTCGTCACATCGCGTCCACCCTTCACGCAACCTCCGACGCGCACGCTTCTCCCCGTTGCCGTGCGCGCGGAGTTTTGCTATCGTCCCAAACAGAAAATACTGGAGCATCACAAAGGGAACCGCATCATTTTCCAGTCGGTCAGCGCTCTCGATATTTCCGCGACCTCGATTCGCGCGCTACGTAGCCGCGACCAATCGATTCGTTATCTCGTCCCAGAACTCGTCGAACGGTACATCAAGCGGCACCGCTTGTACGCCGGGAGGGTAGCCTCGCGTTGACGCACGGTAACGCATTGGACAAGGCGCTTCTCTGTGTGAGATTCGCCCTCGAGAAGAAGGCGTACGATCTCACGTTGATCGAAGTCGGCCAGTTCACGTCGTTGGCCGACTATTTTCTCATCTGCACCGGACGTTCGGACACCCAAGTTCACGCCATCACCCAGAGCATCGAGAGCAATCTGGCGCAGCACGGGATGCGGCCGCTGTCGATCGAAGGCTACACGGCAGGCCAATGGGCGATTGTCGACTACGGCGACGTCGTCGTGCATGCCTTCTACGAGCCGGTGCGCGAGTTTTATGATCTGGAGCGCCTATGGGCGCGAGCGCCGCGCGTCGAGCTCCCGGAGCCCTACTCCAGCCAAGCCCGCGACTTGCGCCTCGCCGGGCAGGCACGCTAACACAACGGCAGCATCGTCCTCGCTCCCATGAAGCGTTTGCTCGCCGTCCTGATGGGCGCGGCCATCGTCTGCGCCGTCGCCTACTTGGTGTCGCTGAATGAAGCGCATGTCGACTTCCACTATGCGCCAGCGCGGCACTTCGCGCAGGTGCACATCGTCACGCTCCTGGTATTCGCATTTATCGCGGGGGTCTTGTTGGTGTTGCTTGCGGTGGTGTTGCAGGCCGGGCGACGGTCGGTGGCTACCTGGGGGCAGACGCGTCGTGACCGGCGGAGCGACCGCCTCGACCAGTGGGAAGAGCACGGTCACCAACTCGTCTGGCAAGGCGAGCACCAACGTGGCCGAACGCTCCTGCATCGTGCGTGGCGGCGGCGCCCCACCAGCCCGCAAGCGGTGATTGCCCTGGCAGAGTCGTACCGCGACACCGGCGAGACGCAGCGGGCGCTGCAACTGTTGTTGGGTGCCATGACCCAGCATCACACTAACCCTGACCTCCTGTTCGCGCTCGCCGATACGCATCGCGCTGCGGGAGACCGCGTCGCGGAACTGACGACCTTGGAACGCTTGCTCGCGCTGCACCCACGCGCCGTCCGGGTGTTGCGTACGCTACGCGATGCCTATGTCGACGTCGGACGTTGGCAAGACGCGGTCCGCCTGCAGGAAATCGTGGTTGCTGAAGTGCGTGATGTGCAGGGAGCGCCGCTCGAACGGCAGCAACTCACCTGGCTGCGGTACCAAGCGGCGGTCGCGATGCCGGATGTCGAGGCGCGCATCCGATCCCTCGAGGCCTTAGCAGACGGACGCGCGGTTCCCGTGCCGGTCTCGACCAGCCTCGGCGACGCGTTGCTCGCAGCCGGGCGTGGTGATGAGGCCTCAATGCTCTGGGAGCGCGCGCTGCGGACCACCCCCCGTACCGTGCTGGTCGAACGGCTGGCCGGCATGGCAACCGAGCCCCGCCATCGGGACCGGTTGCGCACCCTCCTTGGTAAGCTCCGTCCCGACCAGGTACACGCCGATCATGTTCGTCTGCTGCAAGCGCAGCTGTATCTCGCTGACGGCAACGCGACGGACGCGGCTCGTATTCTCAATGGGCTGCAGAGCAGCCTCGACCACCCGCTGCTGCATCGCTTGTGGGCGGAGGTCCATCGCCGCCGCGGCGAGCTCGACCAGGCAGTCGCCGCCTATGCTCAGGTCAGTGATGCGCCCTGCGCATATCGCTGCACGCGATGCGAGCGAATCGTGCGCGGCTGGACGGCCCATTGTCCGCAGTGCAAAAGTTGGGATAGCTACCGGTCGACGGTGGAAATCGAGCTGCCGCGGAGCTCGTAAGCACAGTCGGCGCACGCACCTCGCGGTCCGCTCGGCTGCGAGTTACTCTCGCCGAGCAACGTAACCCTTCTGCTCGAGATAGCCGAGAATGGTCTGGATACACGCCGCTTCCGACTCGCGGTCGGTATGGACGGTAATCTCCGCCTTCTCGGGGGCCTCGTAAGGAGCGCTGACGCCGGTAAACTCGGCAATCTCACCGGCCCGGGCTTTCTTATAATGCCCCTTCGGGTCGCGCCGCTCACACTCGTCGAGGCTACAGGCGACGAACGTCTCAATGAACTCGCCCGGTCCCATGATGGCCCGCACGCGATCGCGATCGGCACGATATGGCGAAATGAACGCCGTCACGTTGATTACTCCGGCAGTGGTGAACAGCTTTGCCACCTCGCCGATGCGTCGAATGTTCTCGTTGCGATCCTCCGGCGAAAATCCCAGGTCCTTGTTCAGACCATGGCGCACGTTGTCGCCATCCAAGACAAATGCGTGAATGTCGCGTTCCCAGAGAGCCTTCTCCAGCGCAACGGCAAGCGTCGACTTGCCTGATGCGGGAAGTCCGGTCATCCAAATCGTGCAGGACTTGTGCCCTGTGATCGCCTCGCGATCGGCCTGGGTCACCATTCCTGGGTGCCACACGACATTCTTCGACTTCAAATTCGCCATCGATCGTGTCCTTCCTCGAGAGTCCCCGCGTCTTCATACCCGAGCCTCCCGCCCCCCTCAAGGCAAATGTGAGGCTGCTGGTTGGCGGGGCGCATGATCCGTGACACAGTCCCGCGACGAAGGGAGCCACATCGTGGACACGACAGTCAGCTCGCAGGTTGAGTCGGTCGCGTGGGACCTCGGCGACCTGTACGCAGGTCCGGATGATCCGCGTCTGGCCGCGGACCTTGCTGACGCCCTTGAAGCGGCACAGCAATTTGACCGCCAGTACCGCGGTAAGGTCGCCATTGCTGGTGGGCCGTCACCTGAGCTCGTGGCAAGCGCCCTCGCAGCTATGGAAGGGATCCTCGAGCGGACGGGCAAGGCCAGCGCATACGCCGACCTCTTGCATGCGTCCGATGTGACCCCAGCTGCCCATGGCGCGCTGGTCGCGATGACGCACGAGAAGGGTTCGGCAGTCCGTCAAGCGCTCATTTTCTTCGAGCTCGAGTGGTTGGCACTCGATGATGACGCTGCGCAACGGGTCATTGATGCGCCCGCATGCCAACACTATCGGCACTTCTTGCGCAGTTTACGCCGCTACCGGCCGCACGTTTTGACAGAGCCCGAAGAGAAGATCCTGGAAGACAAGGCCAATACCGGCGGTCGGGCGTTCGCCCGGCTCTTCGACGAGCTCGTCTCGTCGCTCGTCTTTGAGGTGGAGAGCGACGGTGGCGTGCAGCGCCTCAATGAGAGCGAAGCCCTCGCCCTGCTCTACGACCACCGTCGTGATGTGCGCCGGGCTGCCGCAGCCGCCATCACCAGAACGCTGCAGGACAATCAACTGGCTATTGGCTTCATCTTCAATACCTTGACGCAGGATCACGCGGTCGACGACCGGTTACGCAGCTTTGCTGGCCCCATGGCAGCTCGCCATCTTGCCAACGAGATCGACGCTCCTACCGTCGACGCGCTCATGCGCGCGTGCGAATCCCGGCATGACCTGGTGCACCGCTACTACCGTCTCAAGCGACGCTTGCTCGACCTCGACACCCTGGTCGATTTCGACCGTTACGCACCGCTTGGCCCCGAAACGACCATTACGTCATGGGATCGCTGCCAGGAGATCGTGCTGACGGCCTACGGTGCCTTCGCGCCACGCATGCGCGAAATCGCGGCCCTTTTCTTCGAGCGGCGCTGGATCGACGCCACGATACGGCCCGGAAAGCGTGGCGGCGCGTTCAGTCACTCCACGGTACCATCGGTCCACCCGTACGTCCTCGCCAACTACACCGGCAAGCTCCATGATGTGATGACCATCGCACATGAGCTGGGGCACGGTGTACACCAGTACCTCTCCCGCCCCCGCGGCTACCTACAAGCCGATACGCCGCTGACGATGGCCGAAACCGCGAGCGTCTTTGGAGAAATGTTGGTGTTCGAGCAGCTCCTCCGAGAGGTCGCGGATGCGCCAACGCGACTCCGCCTACTGTGCGGTAAGATCGAAGACACCATTGCCACCGTATTCCGGCAAATTGCCCTGACTCGATTTGAACAGCGGTTGCACGATGCCCGCCGGAATGAGGGTGAGTTGTCCCGCGAACGGATCTGCACGCTGTGGCAGGGCATCAATGCCGCACTATACGGCGATGCGGTCACATTGACCGACGACTATCGTTGGTGGTGGTCATACATTCCGCATTTCGTGCATACGCCTTTCTATTGTTACGCGTACGGCTTCGGCGAGCTATTGGTCCTGGCGCTCTATGAAACCTATCGACGCGAAGGCGCTGTCTTCGTCCCCAAGTATCTCGAGCTGTTGGCGGCGGGAGGATCCGAGACCCCATCCACGTTGCTGAGACCATTGGGGGTCGACATCACCGATCCGGGTTTTTGGCACCTCGGTCTGGAACCGCTGGACAACATGGTGCGGCAAGCTGAAGCCCTGGCGGGCTGAGACCCTTGCCGGCGAACGCGGGCAGCGTTACGAACTGAGCATGCACATCACAATGGTCAAGAAGAAGCTCAAGGACGGTGCGGACTGTCGCAAGTGTAACGAGGCGACTGATCACCTGAAGTCACGCGGTCTTTGGGACCGTATCGACGAAGTGGTCTGGGCGCATGAGGACGACCCGAATAGCCCCGGCATGCAACTGGGGAACCGACTCGGCGTCGAGCGTGCACCGTTCTTCGTCGTACGCGACGGAGACCAGGAAAAGGTATATACGAGCGTGCTCCAGCTCATCCGCGAGCGGCTCGGCCAAACCGTCACGACGACCGAGCAAGCGCTCGACGTCGATCCAGACGATGTTGGAGGAATCTAACAGCAGGATGTTACACTGTTAGGGTGTTGGCTGTTGGGCGGAAGCGTCTCTGTAACGCCGTGTGTGCGTAACCGCCAGCAGCGTAACAGCGAACAGCCTGGTCACTTTACGTTGCCCGCGTGTAGGCCGCACTCCTTCATCGTCTCCTCTTCCCACCACCATCGTCCTTCGCGCTCATGCTGGCCCGGGTGGACCGGGCGGGTACACGGCTCGCAACCAATGGATACAAAGCCGCGTTCGTGCAGCGTGTTGTAGGGTACATCGTGCTGGCGAATGTACGCCCATACCTGCTTGGAGGACCAGTTGGATAGTGGGTTGAACTTCACCAACGGGCGTTCGGGGGAACCAAATGTCGGGTCCATCTGGATCACCGGCACTTCAGCGCGTGTTCCAGGGCTTTGGTCCCTGCGCTGACCGGTGATCCACGCGCGTAGCGGCTTGAGGGCCCGCACCAAAGGCTCGACCTTGCGAACGCCGCAGCACTCCTTGTGGCCGTCCTTATAGAAGGAGAACAATCCCTTCTCATGAACCAGCTTTTGGACAGCTTCTGGCTGGGGGAAATACGTGTCGACTGGCACGCCGTAACGCTCGCGAACCTTTTCAATGAACTGATAGGTCTCCGGATGTAGCCGGCCGGTGTCGAGCGAGAACAGCTTGAAACTGCCGCCGGCTTTGGCCGCCATGTCGACCAGCACAACGTCTTCCGCGCCGCTGAATGACACTGCAATATCGGGACTATATTCGCGGATCGCTAGCGCGATGATTTCCTGAGGGTCACGGTTCACATACTCGGCGGCCACTGCCGCCATCGACTTCGCATCGAGCGCCATCTGGGTTCCTCACTTCGGTGTGGTATTGCCCGGCCGGTTTCGACGGGAACGTTATGGTTCATACAAGTCGCGCGCGTGACTCGCAACCCCTCGATGCCCCGCAAGACAGATCAGGTTCACTCCGTTGGATCCTTGTGTTATCGTCTCATCGACCCGGTCGGAGTGTCATGTCGGGAGATCGCAGCGCGACTGAGAAGATTCTCAATTTGCTGCGGCCGTACGCATCCAATTGGAACGGGACCCTCGGCCGCGGCGATCTCGTCATCCCCCACCGGGACATTCCGCGCTTGATTCATGAGATCCTGGACGCCGTCCGTGATCCCGAGGAGCGCCCGTCAGAGGTCACAGAGAATGAGATCTTCCAGGTGCTCAATGAGGCGCGGCGCCTGCCTTCCCTTCAAGACCAGGTGGCGCGTCTGCAGTCCGCCTTCCTGATTACGAAGCGCTGACCGGTTGCGCACCGATCCACGAGCGTCTCCGCCGCCTCTTGCGTCCGACGGGGTCTCTGGCGCAGTCTTGTCGCAGCGCCCCACCCCATGGACCTGCCGATGCTCGTTCGGGTAGCGGTGACGTTGCCACTCGTCGCCAGCGTCACCGGTTGCAGTTACATCCCCTGGTTCGGCCGCACGTTTACCGCGCCACAATGCATCGTCACGGGCTCCAAGGTCACCGACATTTCCACGACCAACCTCACCGCCGTTTTCGGCCTCGAAGTCCACAATCCAAACAGCTACGGCATACGCATCCGGCAAGTTCGGTATCGGCTGCGCATCTACGGGACGCGGGTAGCAGAAGGCACCGCACCGTCAGGCGTCACTGTCGCCGCGTATTCCAACACGGCGCTGAATTTCCCCGTTCGCATCCGCATGCATGAGCTGCGGTCCGCAGCTCGGCATGCATCCATGAGCGAGATCCCCTACGAGCTAGATGCTTGGCTGGCTCTCGGTTCGCCGGTCCCAAAGGAGATCTACCTGGTCAGCGCCAGTGCGCTGCGTCTCGACCTCCCGCTGGAGCTGACCCGCGCCAAGTAGATTGCGTTTCCGCGCCCCCGCTGGCAAAACCGGCGCACCGAAGTCGGACGACACCAGTGAAGCGCAACAGCCTGGCCGCAAGTGTGCGGGTGCGATCGCGTTTTGGTGCGGTCCTGAGAAGACGAGGGTAAATCAAATGGGATTCAATCTTGCCGAGATCAATGAACGCATCGCCGCAGCGAGTCCCGAACGCGAGTGTATCGTGTATCGCGATCGCGTCCTCACGTGGCAAGCCTTCACGGAGCGTACGCGGCGACTCGCTAACGCCCTGCACAGCCACGGCCTCGGATGTCATCGGGAGCGATCGTCCCTGCAAGGTTTCGAATCCGGACAAGACCATCTTGGCCTCTACCTCTATAACGGCAACGAGTACCTCGAAGGCATGGTGGGAGCCTTCAAAGCACGCGCCGTTCCCTTCAACGTCAACTACCGTTACATCGCTGACGAGCTCGTCTACCTGCTGACCGACGCCGACTGTCGGGCCCTGATCTACCACGCCCGCTTCGCGCCCACGCTCGCGACGATCCGGGCCAAGCTGCCGAACCTCCAGCTCCTGCTCCAGGTCGCCGACGAATCGGGCAACGCCCTTCTGCGGGGTGCGCTCGACTATGAGACGGTCCTCGGCGAGGCTTCCGCAGAACGTCCAAACCTCTCCTGGTCTCCGGACGACCTGTACATCCTCTACACCGGTGGCACGACCGGAATGCCCAAGGGCGTCTTGTGGCGTCAGGAAGATATCTTCTTTGGAGCTCTGGGGGGACAGCCCCTTGGCCGCCCTCGATTTCAGACGCTCGACGAGGTCGTCGAAGCATCCAAGGGCGGCGCTCAGATGCGCGCCTTGCCGGCGCCGCCGTTCATGCATGGAGCCGCGCATTGGATGGCATTTACCTGCATGCACCAGGGCGGCACGGTGGTCATCCAGAACGATACCGCTCATCTCGATCCCGATGACGTGTGGAGCACCATCGCGGCGCAACGCGTGAACTTCCTCACCATTGTCGGCGACGCCTTTGGGCGTCCTCTGCTCGATCAACTCGACAGGAAGCAGTACGACCTCTCCGGCTTCAACGTCTTGCTGTCGGGGGGAGCGATCCTCACCTCAGCACTGAAGGAAAGCTTTCTGCAGAAGATCCCGCACCTTATGATCATCGACGGGTTCGGTTCGTCGGAAAGCGGGGGACAAGGCACGCAGGTCACCATGGCTGGGGTAAAGCCGACCACCGGTAGCTTTCGCATGAACGAGCAAACCGCAGTGTTAGCAAGCGATTTGAGCAAGCCTTTGACGCCAGGCGCTGACGAGACGGGTTGGCTCGCGCGCCTAGGGCATACGCCTTTGGGATATTTCAAGGACCCGGACAAGACGGCCCGAACGTTTCCGGTTATCGATGGGGTACGCTACGCGGTGCCAGGCGATCACGCCCGCCTCGAAGCCGACGGCTCGATCACGGTCTTGGGCCGCGGTTCGGTCAGCATCAACTCTGGCGGCGAGAAGATCTACCCGGAAGAAGTTGAGCAGGCCTTGAAGCACCATCCGTCGGTCTACGACGCAGTCGTCGTCGGCACACCAAACGAGCGGTTCGGCGAGCAAGTGACCGCCGTCGTGCAACTCCGGGCCGGAGAAACGCCGTCGGAGCAGGAGCTGATCGAGTCGTGTGGCCGCCATCTGGCCCGTTACAAGCTTCCCCGGGTCATCGTCTTCGTCGATGCAATGGTCCGCAGTCCATCGGGAAAGGCAGACTATCGGTGGGCGAAGCGTACGGCCTTGGAGCAGCTTGAGCCCCCCAAGTAACGCATCGCGTCTAAACCGGAGCCTGAGATCTCACGCCTTCGCAACCGCATTTTCAGCATCTTTCGCTTGTGTCGGTAGCCTCACTATGCTGTAACCAGCCGGCGGCAAAACGGGGCAAATGGAGGCTGACGGCAATGCGGCTGTTCGAGGAAAACGAATCCTGGCTACAAGGGCTCCCCAATTTGCTCGCGCTCACTCCTCTGTGTGGAGGTGAAGCTCGGGTCGGCCAGCCAACCGGGATCAAGGCGTTGATGCTTGCGGTGCTCGAAGACGGGATTCGCAGCTATCTCAGCTCAGTTGCGCAGGTGCGCATGGAAGCCGAGTTTTGGATCCTCAGCCCGCGGCGTCGTTCGCCGTTTGCGTTCAACGTCGTCTGCGAAACCCTCGGCCTGGATCCCGGCGCCGCTCGCACCGCCATCTTGCGCTTGCGCCAGCGCGACAGCACGTCGCGGCGGCCTCTCCGCCGCAGCCGTCCCAATGTGCATCGTCGGGGCCGCCTGGCGGCGGTCAAGACGCATTGACCGAACTACCTCGCTTCCACCCCTTCTGCGCACCGTAGTCCGGGCCTGGCGCGCGCCACGCTGCAGCGACAGGCGTCCGGTCATCCCGCTACTGGCTCCCGATGATGACGGAATCGTGCGCCAGAAAGATTGGTGAGCGCTCGAGGTCGATGAATCGTTGCTCGTCTTCGAGCAATTGGCGCCCGGCGTCAGCCGCGCCTGGGCGTTGCGGCAGGGCCACCAAGTCATCAAGGTCGAACCACACCTCGGCGACCCCATCGAATGATTCTGGGGCACCCCGCACACCGGCAACCGCGACAGCCGCCGGATGCTCGAACGTGTGGGCTTGAACGTATCGCCTGATTCCCAAGACAGCTGCATGCGCCGCGACTAGTGGAGCGTGGCGCTCACGCCAGTAGCGCTGGAACTCCTCCCGCGAGAGGTGCGGGAGCCGGTGCAAACAGAAGATCAAGTGGATCATGGCCGGCCTCCGGGTCGCCTCGGTCGTTTGACGCCACTCTGCCATACGCTAAAACAGGGCGCACCCTGTAGCGGAGGACATCACAATGTACGAGCCCGGCGAAGACATCTATGGATCACCCGAACATAGGGCGTTCCGGGAGACCGTGCGCAAGTTCGTGCAAGCCGAATTAGCACCGCGGGCCCGAGAGTTCGACGAGATGGGGCGATTCGACAAGTCGCTCTACAAGAAGATGGGAGAGCTCGGGTTGCTCGGTATCCGCTACAACCCGACCTACGGTGGGCTCGGGCTCGACTACTCCTATCACGCGATCTTTCTCGAGGAGCTGACGCTGTGTGACAACGCCGGCGTGTCGATGGGCATCAGCGTCCAAACCGACATGGCGACTCCCGCTCTACACCGTTTTGGGACCGAGGAGTTGAAACGCAAGTATCTGGTCCCGGCGATCGGCGGAGACCACGTAGCAGCCATCGCCGTTACGGAGCCCGGTGCCGGGTCCGACGTGGCCAACATCCGAACCCGCGCCGTGCGTGACGGCGACCATTGGGTCATCAACGGTTCGAAGATCTACATCACCAACGCCGCGACCGCCGACTGGCTTTGCTTGCTGGCGGTGACGGATCCCGATGCCGGCTACGGTGGGTTCACGCAGATCATCGTGCCGACAGACGCTCCAGGTTTCAGCTACAAGCTGCTCGACAAGATCGGCAACATTGGGTCGGACACGGGGCTACTCTTCTTCGACGATGTCCGGGTTCCCGTCAGCCATACCATCGGCGATGCGAATCGGGGTTTTCAGCAGCAGATGATGCAGTTTCAGGACGAGCGCATGGTACCGGTCGTCACCGCGCCGATCGTTTCCCGCCAGCTCTGGGAGCTCACCTTGCAGCACTGCCAGCAGCGCATCGTCTTTGGGAAGCCGCTGTCGAAGATGCAAGTCAATCAGCACAAGTTCGTCGACATGCTGATCCAGATCACCGCGGCGCAGGAACTGGCGCACCGCTGCATCCGCCAGATGGTGCGCGGCGACGACGCGACCATGGATATCTCCATGGCCAAGATCTTCTGCTCCAATGTGCAGCAATTCGTCGCGACGACTTGTGTGCAGCTGTTTGGTGGCGCCGGCTATTGCTGGGAGAACCCGGCAGCGCGCGCCTTTGTTGACTCTCGCCTGCTCACGATCGGCGGCGGAGCGGACGAAGTGATGAAGCAGATCGTCGCCAAGATGTTGCAGATCTAGCCAGAAAATGACGGTCCTGCCCACGAAGATCGAGCCGCGTTCCGAGGGCTTCCAGGCCAACTACGCTGCGATGGTGGAGCAGCTCCGTTATCTGGACGAGCAACTCACCTTGTCGCGCGCCGGTGGCGGCGAGAAATATGTGAGCCGGCATCATGCGCGTGGCAAGCTGCTGCCGCGGGCCCGCATCGAGCTGTTGCTGGATCGAGATGCACCGTTTCTCGAGATCTGTCCCCTGGCGGGGTGGGGGACCGAATACGCGCTCGGCGCCGGCGTGGTCACGGGCGTGGGGGTGGTCAGCGGCGTGGAATGCGTCCTGATTGCAAATGATCCCACGGTGAAGGGCGGCGCGACGAATCCCATCACTCTCGAGAAGAACTTCCGCGCCATGGACATCGCCGCCAAGAACCGCCTACCGCTGATCAACCTGACGGAATCGGCCGGCGCGGACTTGCCCCACCAGGCCAAGATCTTCGTGCCCGGGGGCCGGACTTTTCGAGAGCTGACGCGCCGCTCGGCAGAACGCATCCCCACGATCTGCCTGGTATTCGGTAGCTCGACTGCCGGGGGCGCGTACGTTCCTGGCATGTCCGACTACGTCGTCATGGTGAAGGACGGGGCCAAGGTATTTCTCGCCGGTCCGCCCTTGGTGAAAATGGCAACCAACGAGGATACCGACGAGGAGTCGCTGGGCGGCGCGGAGATGCATAGTCGCGTCTCGGGGGTTTCGGACTACCTTGCGGAGAACGAGATCGACGCCATCCGTCTCGGCCGCGAAATCGTCGGTCATCTCAACTGGCGCAAACTGGGTACGGCTCACATGCGAACGCCGGAGCCACCGCACTACGACCCGGATGAGATCTTGGGGATCGCGTCGGTCGACGTCCGCAAGCCATTTGAGGTCCGCGAGATCATCGCGCGCATCGTCGACGGTTCGCGCTTCGAAGAGTTCAAGGCCAAGTACGGTACGACGCTCGTCACGGGTTGGGCGCATCTGCACGGCTACCCGATCGGGGTGATCGCCAACAACGGAATCTTGTTCTCTGACTCCTCCCAGAAGGCGGCCCAGTTCATTCAACTCTGCAACAAGATCGATGTCCCGCTTTTGTTTCTCCAGAACATCACCGGCTACATGGTGGGCACGCAGTACGAACAGGGAGGGATCATCAAGGACGGGGCCAAGATGATCAATGCCGTGTCCAACTCGACGGTTCCAGCGTTTACGGTCATGATTGGCAGCTCATACGGCGCCGGCAACTACGGCATGTGCGGGCGCGCCTATGACCCGCGTTTCCTCTTCAGCTGGCCGAATCATCGGATCGCCGTGATGGGACCAGAGCAGCTCGCGGGAGTCATGTCGATCGTGCGGCGCACGGCCGCGGAACGCGCCGGCCAACCCTACGACGAAGAGCAGGATACCGCGGTCCGCCAAATGGTCATGCACCAGATCGAGCAGGAATCGAACGCGTTCTTTGCCACCGGGCGAGTGT
>Ga0187892_10008015_pt1 | contig 14687 bp, 11 predicted proteins | sample MA1701073metaG_FD_139345 | JGI IMG/M metagenome (GOLD analysis project Ga0187892, IMG submission 139345) | Bio-ooze microbial communities from a basaltic lava cave in the Kipuka Kanohina Cave System on the Island of Hawaii, USA - MA170107-3 metaG ... | reverse complement strand
AGGACCATTTCGTGATGCTGGGCGGGCAGCAGAGCGCGCGATCGATCGTGCATCTCAGCGAGGTCTTCCGCCTGGCCGACCAGGCTGGGGTGCTGCGCGAGCCGGACCGAGCGGCGCAACGCATGACGGATCTCCTCAGGGTCCACGGAATCGGCTGATCCCGGCCACGGCGCCTTGGTCATCCGCAAAATTCAATTGAAAAAGCCCCCCGACCTCGGCAATCCTAGGGCCGCACGTTCGGAGGAGGGTCCTATGTCATTTGCGTCCCGATTGGCTGCATTGTTGGTCTTCGCGATTCCGAGTCTGTCGCTCGCCCAATTGCAGGTTGTTTCAACATCTCCGGCCTTGAACGCTTTCGCGCCCACGACGGTCACCATCTCGATCGAGTTCAATCAGGCTCTCAACACCGCGACGATCGACGACGACACATTCCGTGTGTCTGGCATGTGGAGCGGAAAGGCGGAGGGCAACTATACCTTCTCCAATGGCGACAAGACCGTCACCCTGACGCCGGATGACCCGTTCTCCGCGGGTGAGATGGTGTTCGTGAACCTGTCGCACGATATCACCAGCAATACCGCCCAGCCGCTTCGCGCCGCAGGGTATGCCTTCCAGTTCATGACCAAGACAGCGCCGAGCGCGGCGACCTTCGCCGAGATCGACAACTTCTCGAACACCAGCGGCCCGCACACTCAGATCTACGGCGCAAATGCTGCCGATCTCAACAACGACAACTACCTCGATCTGGCGACGATCAACGAGGAGAGTGACGACGTGCGCGTCTTCCTCAACCTCGCCGACGGCAGCGGCCTGTACGGCGGCATGGAGACGCCCGTGCCCATCGGTCACCAAGCCAGCCCCAATGCGCCGGCAGACTTCAACAACGACGGTAATATGGACTTGTGCGTCGGCGCTGCTTCTACCAGTGATGTCTGGGTATTGCTCGGTGCCGGCGACGGTAGCTTCTCGAGCGTGACAGGCATCGACACCGGCGGCGAGCCCCACGGTATCGTACCGATCGACGTCGACGGCGACGCCGACCTCGACATCGTCACCGCCAACGTCGGTGACAATGAACTGCAGTTGTTGATCAACAACGGCAGCGGCTCGTTCGGCGCGCCGACGTCCTTCGAAGGCAACGTCAACGGTGAGTACGGTCTGACCGTCGCCGACATGGACGGCGACGGTATCAGCGATCTCATCGTCGCCGGCCGCAATGGCAGCGAGATCGCCGTCATGCTCGGCAACGGTGACACGACCTTCACTGCCGCCGGTGCGGCGCAGTCGACCGGTGGCAGCACTTGGGTGGTCGTGGTTGGCGACGTCGACGGCGACGGCATTCTCGACGCCGCCACTGCCAACGACGGCAGCGGCAACGTCGGTGTTCTGATCGGCAACGGCGACGGCACCTTCGATCCGGTCGACATCATCAGCATCGGCTCACACGTACCCTCGGTGGATCTCGGTGACCTCGACGGCGATGATGATCTGGACCTCGTCGTCTCCAGTTACGGTGGTAGCTTCTGGCGTTGGTTTGAAAACGACGGCAGCGGCAACTTCACAGTGGTCGATTCGTTTGCGGCGCCGTCGAACCCGTCGTGTGCCGTGCTGCTCGACTTCGACAATGACGGTGATCTCGACATGGCGCTGACCGACGAGATCGCCGATCGGGTCGTGCTGATGGAAAACGGCGGAATGTCATCGTGCAGCCTCACGCCGCGCACCAATTGTCGGTTCCCAACCGAGGAAGGCAAATCGACGTTGGTTCTGCGTGACAAAGACGATCGCGATGCGCTGAGTTGGAGCTGGCGCAAGGGCGAGACGACGCTCAAATCCGAGCTCGGCATGCCGACGGGCAGCGACGGCTATGCGCTGTGTCTGTACGAAAACGGCGTCTTCCAGCAAGGCTGGGAAATGCCGGCGGGCCAGCAGTGCGGCAACAAGCCCTGCTGGAAGGACACCTCGAAGGGCTACTCGTACACCGACCGTGATCTGACCCCCGACGGCATCTCCAGTGTCCGCCTGAAGGAGGGGTTGGTCGACGGCAAGGCGACCGTTGGTGTGCGCGGCAAGGGAGTGCGTTTGGATATGCCGCTGCTGCCGGACCTCAACGATGATCTCGAAGTGCAGTTGCAGCGCACCAACGACGTCTTGTGTTTCGCCGCGGAATTCTCGTTCCCCTTCAAGAAGCACGACAATGAGACGCTGAGGGCGCTGTCCGATGCGCCGCCGAATGCTGGGGTGCCGGACCCGATCTGGTCGGAGATTCACTCGCTGGTGATCGGACCGACCTGTGGTGGGTGCCACGGTGGCTCGGGCGGACTCGCGGGTCTGGGCGACTGCAACACGGCTCACGCCAATCTGGTCAACGTGATGAGCACGGAGCTTCCGAGCATGGATCGAGTCGAGCCCACGGCGCCGGCGATGAGTTGGCTGATGCACAAGCTCGACGGCACGCAGGGCAGCTTCAGCGGGATGTGCAGCGGTGGTTTCTGCGGCTCGCAAATGCCGCTTGGCGGCGACCCGCTGTCGATGGAGGTTCGCGACGCCATCCGGCAGTGGATCATGGACGGCGCGGTGAATGATTGTCCCTAGGTGAGACCTAACCCCCCTGCCCCCCTTCCCGCGGACGGGAAGGGGGGTGTCGGAGTTTCGCTTCCCGATGGGAAGCGGGATCGACATTTCCACTGCGCTGAATCTCGACCCTGACGTAGGGGCGAACCTTGTGGTCGCCCAGGGCCTGGAGCGGATGCCGGCGCCGTCGACCAGCCGACATTTCGATTGACACCCCCGGTCGGCGCAAAGCTAGGAGGATCTGGCCAGTGCTCCAGGAAGGGGGACGGATGGCCTGGTACCGAATTCGGAGATCGAACATCGGACCGGGGCGCCTGTCGCTTGGAGATGAAAGGAGTGAGCGCTTGTCATTGAAGTAGATGAACCGCTACAGCGCTACGACATGCGCAACCTCTCCAGCGATTCCCGTCTGCTCTCCCTCAATACCGCAACCGTTGATCCACTGTGGTCGCTGCGCGAGTGCATTGAAGGTTGCGTGCGCCATGGCGTCGGCGCCATCGCGCCTTGGCGTCACAAGCTGGTCGAGTGCGACTTGAACGCCGCAGCCAGGGCAATTGTCGACAGCGGACTCGTCGTATCCGACCTCTGCCGCGGCGGCATGTTCCCCGCCGCCGATGCCGCCGGTAGACAAGCTGCGATCGACGACAATCGCCGCGCCGTCGATGAAGCCGTCGCGTTGAACGCGCGCTGCCTCGTTCTCGTCGTCGGCGGGCTGCCGCCGGGCTCGAAGGATATCGCCGGCGCGCGCCGGCAGGTGCGCGACGGCATTGCCGCCGTGCTCGAGCACGCCCGCGCCGCGCGCATGCCGCTCGCCATCGAGCCGCTGCACCCGATGTACGCCGCCGAACGCGCCTGCGTGAATACGATGGCGCAGGCGAACGACCTCTGCGACGAGCTTGGCGTCGGCGTCGGCGTCGCCGTCGACGTCTACCATGTCTGGTGGGACCCGAACCTCGAAGCCGAAATCCGCCGCGCCGGCGCCGCCGGACGTCTGCTGGCGTTCCACGTCTGCGACTGGCTCGTGCCGACGAATCACCTTTTTCTCGACCGCGGCATGATGGGCGACGGTGTCATCGACATCCGCCGCATCCGCGGCTGGATGGAAGACGCCGGCTACGACGGCACCTGCGAGGTGGAGATCTTCTCGGCCGAGGATTGGTGGAAGCGCGATCCGGACGAGGTGTTGCGAGTCTGCGTCGAGCGGCACCGGACGGTCGTTTAGGTAACCGGTAACCGGTAGCCCGTAACCGGTTACCGGTTACCGGCTACCCTTCCTGGCCTCGATCTGGCCGAGGATGCGTTCGTGCGCCGCGCGCGTCAGCGGATAGTTCCACGCCAACCAGATGGACAGCGCCAGGAAGAACGCCGGCGCCACGGCGGTCAACACACGGATCATCTGTCGCACCAGCTCGGACTGCTGAGCGCCTTTTTCGAAACCGGCCAAGTCCAGAATCGTCAGAACGAGGAAGACGCCGAGCGCACCCGCGAGCTTGCGCAGGAAGGTAAAGACGCCGTTGTACAGACCCTCGCGCCGATGGCCCGTCGCCAGGTCGTCTTCGTCGATCACCTCACCCAGCATCGCCCACGGCATGACGTCGACGACACCGTAGCCGAAGCCTACCAGCGGCGGCAGGACGAAAAGTAGCCAGCGCGGCCAGTCGGGCTCGATGAAGAGAAACGCCAGGCTCGTCACCATCCACCAGGCGGAACCAATGATGAATACCGTCGCCTTGTCGTAACCCTGCGCGAAGCGCAGCCACAGCGGCAGTGAAATCACCACGGTGGTGAGAAACAAGAACATGGTGAGCTCGAAATCTTCGGAGCGGCCGATCCAATAGGTGAAGTAGAGGATCAACAGCGCCGAGACCAGGTCCATCGAGATCCGCCCCATGAGGAAGAAGGCGGTCAGCAAGTTGAAGTTTCGGTGCCGCAACAGCGTCCGGATGCTGTCGACGAAGCCGTCGTTGGCGGGACGGGCGGCGAACTCCGGCCGCTCGAAGGTCACCCGGTAGACCAACAACCACGGCACCGCCAGGGTCAGGCCGTAGGCGACACCGGCGAGGGCGAATCCGTCGGCACCGCCGCCGAAGAGATTGGCGACCGGCCTTGTCGCGATCGCAGCGAAGACGCCCAGCAGCGCGCCCACCGTCCGGTATGTATTCAACGATGTCCGCTCGTCGTAGTCCTGCGCCATCTCCGGCAGCAACGCCAGATACGGAACCGACAGGACGGACATCCAGATTCCCATGAGTGTGTAGGTGACGCAGTAGTAAATCGCGTTTGCCAGCTGGCTTTCGAACGGCGGCGGGATCCACATCAAAGCCCAGAAGACGCCGAACGGAATCGCGCCGATGAGAAAATAGATCCGCCGCCTTCCCCAGCGCGACCGAGTGACGTCCGAAAGCCGTCCGACCATCGGGTCGACGAAGGCATCGAGCGTCCGCGCCACCAGCGGGACCAGCCCCGCCAGCGCCGGCCGCAGCCCGGCGACCTGCGTCAGAAAGTAGGTTGTGTAGATCAACCCCAACGCCGACAGCGCAGTGTTCACCGTGAAGTCGCCAGTTGAGTAGATCACCTTGTCGATCGGCTTGAGCTCGCGGGACGCCATGGCTCGGGGACAATACATGGATTCGCGGTTGAAAAAAGGGTGTCAGGTATTGGGTGTTGAGGTGTTAGAGGTTAGAACTCACGTCCAGTGGCCAACCCTAACACCCAACACCCTAACACCTAACACCCTTCCCGCATGTCCTCCGAACATTCTCGCGCCTTCCGCATTCTCTTTCTCTGCCTCACCTGCATCGGCATGGGCCAGTCCATGCTCTTCGCGATCCTGCCGCCGGCGGCGCGCGAGATCGGGCTGACGCCGTTTCAGGTCTCGACCATCTTCGCGACTTCGGCGAGCATCTGGGTCTTCGTTAGCCCGCGCTGGGGCCGGCAGAGTGACTTCTGGGGACGCCGTCCGGTGATTCTCATCGGTCTGCTCGGCTTCGCCGCTTCGATGGCGTTGCTGGCGACGATGATTTACGTCGGCTTGCACAAGCTCTTGCCGATGGCGGTGGTCTACCCGCTGATGATCGCGTCGCGTTGCGTCTTTGCGCTCGTCGGCTCGGGCACCGGGCCGGCGTCGCAAGCTTATGTCGCCGACCGAACGAGCCGCGTCGAGCGCGCCGCCGGAGTCTCGGTGGTCAACGCCGCCCTCGGTCTCGGCCAGACGATCGGCCCCGGCACCGGTGCCGCCCTCGCGGTCTTCGGCCTGCTGGCGCCGTTGTATTTTTCGTCGGCGCTCGCGGTGTTCAGCGCCGCTATGATCTGGATCTTCCTTCCGGAGGACGGACCTCCGATCGAGAAAGGCAGTCCCGAACCAGCTCGGTTGAGCTTTCGCGATCGCCGTGTCTTGCCGTTCCTGCTGCTGGCGACCTCGTTGCAAGCGGTTCAGGCGACGACTTCGATCACGCTTGCGTTCTTCATGCAGGACACTCTCGGTCTCGATGCCCATCAAACGGTGCAGTACTCCGGCGCGGGCTTCGTCGTCCTCGCCATCTCCGGCTTGCTGACCCAGCTGGTCCTCGTTCAGCGGCTGAAACCGGCGCCGCGAACGATGATGCGCGCCGGCGTGCCGCTGGCGTTGCTCGCCTTTGTAATGTTCCTTAGCGCCAAAAGCTTCTTCGTTTATCTCGGAGCGCTGTCGTTCCTCGGCGCCGGTCTTGGGCTCGTCCGCCCCGGCAACGCCGCCGGTGCTTCGCTCGCCGTCGAGCCAACAGAGCAAGGCTCCGTCGCCGGCTTGACCAACGCCATCGGCGTCCTCGGCAACGTCTTCGGCCCGCTTCTCGGGACGACGCTGTTCGAGGTGTTGCCGCAGGGACCGTACATCTTGAACGCGACGTTGATGGCGATCGCGTTGGTGTTCGTGCTTACGAATCGCCGCCTGCGCGCGGCGCGGGCGTAGGAAATCCTCCCTGTGGTCCCTCCTTTGGAAAAGGAGAGACCATACAAGCAAAGGCACCGGTCAAGCGCCGGGACAAATCCGAGAAGCGGGGATCTTCCTCCTTTTCCAAAGCATGCCCTGAGCCTTGTCGAAGGAGAGGACCGAGGAGGATTCGAGTCGTTTACCCCGCCTGGAAGTTCACGAAGATCGGCGACGACCATGCCCGTTCCTCGACCGAGCCGAGGCAGTCATCCTCGTAGTTCGTGCGGTAGTCGCCGTGACATGGCCTCACCGATGTGCAGATGCCGTTGGCGTCGTACTGGCAACGCAGATTGTCGGCATTCACTGCCTGGCTCGGTTCCTCGATCGCGCGCGCGTAGTAGACCGTGTCGCGGCGGCCGACGGAGAAGTCGGGGTCGTAGAAGTCGACGGTGCATCCGGCAGGGTCGGGTGTGCAGTGCAGGATACGCCAGGGGTCTTCGATCAGATCGCGGACCGGCTCACCGGCGAACGCTTGCGGGCGGATGCGGACGATCTCGAAGCGCGTGATGCGCTTGCGGCGTTCGGAAGGGTTGTAACATTCATTGCGGCAAAGGTGCTGAAGACGCTCCGAGCCGAGCGCTTTCTCGGCGTACTCGGGGCAGCCGGGTTTCTGCTCGAAAGCGCCGACGGCGCGGAGCTGAAAATGTGGCGGGCCGCTCATCGAAACTTCCGAGCCCATCGGCAGCATGCTGTCGGCTGACGGCGCATTCGGTGGATTGAGCAGATCGAACCACAACAGAATGCGGTCGCCGCTGGTAGCGTACACTTCGCGGCGCTTCAGCGCGTTCCATACCTCGTTGCGGTCGCGGCCGTCCGAATGAACGGCGACCAATCCACCGGTCATGAAGAAGGATGCCTGCCGTTCGGCTTCAAGCAGCTGGAACGCCTGCAAGGTCGAGTGCTCGCGATCGAACTTTTCCGATGCAGCGGCGACCTCGCGGGCTGGGGCGGCGAGCAACCGTTGTCCCTCGTCGTCGACCGGACCTGCCGCCTCGGTCATCTCGTGCCGGGCGAACTCCTTGTATCCGGTGCCGGGCCGGGCTTTGTGATTGTCACTCGACCCAATGAAGCCGAAGCGGAAACGCTTGGGCGTAGACTCGTCGAAGTTGGTCAGTGCCATGATGTACTGCACGGAACTGGCCGGCCGGAAGTTGAACGAAGGCAGGAAGCAGTCGCGGCACTGGCCTGAATCGAGCCAATCTGCCGCGGTTGCGCCCGGCACCGTCAGATGGCCCTGGAGGTCGGCGTCAACATAGTTCTGGCGCGCTTCGACAGCGCGCTTTTCACACTCGGCTTCGTCGCTGCCGCCGGCGATGCAGCGCGCGCGTATGATCTCGCCCGCTTGCCAACATGATGGCAGGTAGGTGCTCGTCGGCTCGGCGCAACTCGCGGTGTCGTTCTCGAACAGCACTTCGCGGTAGTCGCGGTACTCCTCCGAGTTGCCATGACCGGAATAGATCTCGATGATTGTCTGCCGCGCCGGATCATGCTGTGCCGCGACCAGCTGTTTGTCCCACGACGAGCCGGGCGGCGTGTAGAAGCCCCAGGTCGTACCGTGCGGGATGACGATCGACTCGAGTCCCCAATCGTCGAGCTTGCGGAAAAGCTCACTGGGAGTGGCGGTGCTTTCGCGGCAGGTGGCCGGCAGGTCGCGCACCGGAACGTCATCGGCGCAATTGTCCACCGCCAGACGCTCCTGCACGTAGGTGGCGAAGTCGTAGTAGCGCTGGTGGCCGCCGACGACGGCGAGGTAGCCGAGCTGGAACGGCCGCGGTGCGTTCTGAAGCATTGCGCGCGATGTAAAACTGCGCGATGCGATCGGCCGGGTCGGGATGTCGCTGTCGCTGAGTCCGCGGAAGATCACATTCTTGTGGCCGTAGTGGTTCTGCGGTGTGTCGCCGACCTGCGTCCACTCCCAGCCCAGGAAAGCGACGACGTCCGGGTTGGCTGGATCGCCGGCGACGGCGTTGCACTGACGAATCGACTCGACGGTTTCCTGCCAATGGCGTGGCGTCAATCCCTCGGCGTGATCGTTGATCGACCAGAAATCGAGGGCCGAGCAATAGCGCGCAAAGTCGCAAGCGTCGGCGGGAGGATGCGCGCCCTCGCCCTGGAGCATCGGCAGGCTGGTCAGGAACGCATCGAAGGAGAAGGTCGTGTGAACGTGGAGATCGCCGAACAGGATCTGCTTCGCCTGGCCGATACCGATGCCCCGAGCGGCGGCCTTCTCGTCTTCGGCGCGCCGGTTAACGACTTCGGCGGGTATGACTTGGTTAGTCACGCTGCCCGGCTCTTCGTGGTAGCCGAGCCAGCCCTTTCCGGCGCCGTATAAGGCGAGCAAGACAGCGAGGGCGAGGGCGGCGATGAAGACGACGATCCATTTGAACATGCGGTGACCTCGACTGCCGTCCCGACTAGTTCAAATTGCGCGCGCCTTCAATTGGTTCCCTCCCTCGTTGCCAACTCCGGCAACGGGGGAGGGCCAGGGTGGGGTCGAGGCGAGTTTGCGCAATACCTACTGCGTTCCCGCCGTTGAAGTTCACCCCCTCGGGCGACTACACAGAAGACAGCAGCGGAGGCATTCCATGAACTTCGACTTCTCGGAGGATCAGAAGCTCCTGCAGAAGACGGTCAACGAGCACCTGCGCGACCACGCGCCGCTGACGGTGGCACGGCAGGTGCTCGAGTCGGAAGCGCGCTACAGCGAGTCGTTGTGGCAGGGCGCGGCGGAGATGGGTTGGCTCGGCGCCGCGGTTCCCGAGGCTCTCGGTGGCAGTGGTTTCGGTTACCTCGAGCTGGCATTGATTGCCTACGAGATCGGAGCAGCGCTTACGCCAATTCCGTTCTCTTCGTCCGTCTATCTGGCGACCGAGGCGGTGATGCTCGGCGGCACTGCGGGACAAAAGCAGCGGCTCTTGCCGGCGCTCGCTTCAGGACAGTTGATCGGAACCTTCGCGCTCATGGAAAGGCCCGGGCGCTTCGCTACTGACGGCGCCGCAACCGAGTTCGTCAACGGACGACTCACGGGGACGAAGGTTCCAGTCTGCGATGGCGATATCGCCAACGTCGCCATCGTTGTCGCCCGGCGCGAGGGCGACGTCGCCGTTGTCGTCGCCGACCTCAACCAGCCAGGTGTCACTCGGCGAGCGCTCGATTCCGTGGATCCGTCACGCGGTCTGGCGCAGGTGCATTTCGAAGATGCCAAAGCCGAGTTGTTGGGTGACGGTCTCGGTTGGGGGTTCGTCGAGAACTTGCTCGATCGCGCCGCCGTATTGATGGCGTTCGAGCAACTCGGCGGCGCTGAACGCGCCCTCGAGATGACACGCAACTTTTGCATGGGGCGTTATGCTTTCGGGCGCCCGGTTGCTTCCTTCCAGGCAATCAAGCATCGGCTAGCGGACATCTACGTCGAGATCGAGCTGGCGCGCTCCAACGCCTACTACGGCGCCTGGGCGTTGAGCATGAACAGCGACAAGCTGCCGGCCGCCGCCGCCGGTGCACGCGCTAGCGCTTCCGACGCCTTCGAGCTCGCCGCAACCGAGATGATCCAACTTCACGGCGGTGTCGGTTTCACCTGGGAGTTCGACTGCCATCTCTTCTATCGACGTGCCAAGCACCTGGCGCTCGCGTTGGGAACGTCGAACGAATGGAGAGACAGGTTGGTGAAGGCGATCGCGGCATGAAGGACTCGCGCGACCCTACGACCCGATACGGAGATTCCGATGGACTTCAATGACACCCCCGAAGAAGCCAAGTTCCGCGCCGAGGCTCGCAGCTGGCTGGAGAAAAACGCCAAACGTCTCGACTCCGGTGAGCAGGTAGAGTCGGTAACGCTGACGCGTAGCCGGCCGGAGACGATCAAAGAAGCCAAAGCGTGGCAGGCCCAGAAGGCCGACGCCGGCTGGGCCTGCATCACCTGGCCGAAAGAATACGGCGGTCGCGGGGCAACGCCGATCCAGAAGGTCATCTGGGATCAGGAAGAAAAGAAGTACAGGACTCCGCCGACCATCTTCACCATCGGCCAGGGCATGCTCGGTCCCACCATCATGGTTCACGGCAACGATGAGCAGAAGGACCGCTACCTCAAACCGATGCTGCGCGGCGACGAGATCTGGTGCCAGCTATTCAGCGAACCCGGCGCCGGCTCCGACCTCGCCGGCCTGCGCACCAGCGCCGTGCGCGATGGCGACGACTGGGTGATCAACGGCCAGAAGATCTGGACCAGCGGTGCGCATTACTGCGACTTCGGCATGATCGTCACGCGCACCGACCCCGGCGCCCGCAAGCACGAAGGCATCACTTACTTCATCATCGACATGAGGTCGCCCGGCGTCGACATCCGGCCGATCAAACAGATCAACGGTGCTACCAATTTCAGTGAGGTCTTCTTCAGCGACGTGCGTGTCCCCGATCGCAACCGCGTCGGCGCCGTCAACGAAGGCTGGAAGGGCGCGATCACGACGTTGATGAACGAGCGCTCAGCGCTCGGCGGAGGTAGTGGAGGATTGCCGGAGCTCGACGACCTCCTCGGCCTGGTCAAACAGGTGGAGTGGAACGGCCAGCCGGCGCTCGCGGATCCATCGGTGCGCCAGCAACTCGCGCGGCTCTACATCCGCTTCAAGGGGCTGGAATACGCTCGCTACCGGACGCTGACGGCGCTGTCGCGCGGTGTCACCCCTGGGCCGGAATCGTCGATCGGCAAGCTCGTCGGCGCGGCGTTGCGACAAGAGATGGCGACCTTTGCGATGAGTATTCTCGGTGCTTCCGGCGCTCTGATCGACGCCGACGTCGCGGCTATGGGCGGTGCCTGGACACAGAGCTACCTTAGCACGCCGGGCATGCGCATCGCCGGCGGTACCGACGAGATCCTGCGCAACATCGTCGCCGAGCGCGTTCTGCGCCTGCCGCCGGACGTGCGGCAGGATAAGGATGTGCCTTTCAAGGATATTCCTACGGGCCGCTAGGTTGAGTCACAGGGCCTTGAGGATTCTTTCCAGTACCTCTTCATGAGTCCCCGCCTGGCAATCGACCGTGACGTCGGCCCACTGTCGATACAGCGGCTCCCGCTCTGCCAGGAGCTCTTCGAGCGTTTGTCCTTCGGCCATGACGACGCCGCGGCCGATGAAATCCTTGATACGCTGGGCGAGAATAGCGAGCGGCACATGCAGGTAGACGACAATGCCCCCTGCCTTCAGATGCGCCATGGCGCGCTTTCCGTATACGACGCTGCCCCCGGTAGCGACCACGGTGTCGCGTTGTTCGAGCGTCAAAACGGCTTCCTCCTCGATACGACGGAAGCCGTCTCGGCCTTCGGCGGCCAGAATCGCCGGTAACGTCTGGCGCTCGCGCGACTGGATGTAAACGTCGGTGTCGAGGAAATCCCGTGAAGTCGACTTGGCCAGTAGGACGCCGAGGGTACTCTTCCCGACTGCCGGCATACCGATGAGGATGACGTTGTTGCCTTCCTTGTATCCGCCGGGGTGGGGGCGTGCCATTGAGAGCCTAGACATACCCATAAAGGATTGGTAAGAAAACATATTCTTCGCCGACGGGGTGGATGCGTCAGGAACGGGCGTTCGCGGGTGTTGGCGAGGCGTAAACGGGATCCGGGTAGCGCGGACCCGATAAGCAACGCAAGGTTGGAGGTTGAATGGCAACGGATTCACAGAATTCGTACACACCAAATCGGGATCGACGCTCGCGGGGGCCTGCATTGACGGTCATCGTCGGCGACCGCGGCATCGAACAAGCGATGCGCGTCTTCAAGAAGCTGATCCTGAAAGAAGGTCTGCTCAAGGATCTCAAACGCCGAGAGCACTACGAGAAGCCCGGTGATCGGAAGCGCCGCAAACAGCGCGAAGCGGTGCGCCGCCGTCGCCGCCAGGCGGCGAGAACCAGAGGTCGTGGCATCGGAGAGCGCTGATGGCGCGCGACGACCTGCTGCAAATCCCCGGCACGGTAACCGAGTTGCTCGCCGGTGGACACTTCCGTGTCAAAGGCGACAACGGCAAAGAATTCGTCGCTCGGATCAGCGGTCGCCTGCGTCGCTTTCACATCAAAGTCATCCCCGGCGATCACGTGACCATCGCCGTCTCTCCCTACGATCCCACCCACGGCCTCATCGTCCATCGCGGCTAGCATGTGGCTGGCGTCTCTTCTATGCGACCGCTCCCCGTTGGGTCGCTATGGGGTGGGCTTGTGCGTTCTGCTGATCTCGCGCCGACATTCTGTGGGTGATTCGTAGTGATCAGATGACTGCGCCTCTTGCTGATGCAACCGCTTTCGTTACCGGCGCCGGCAGTGGCATCGGTCGCGCCATCGCTTGCCGTCTTGCACGCGAAGGGGCTGCGATCGGAGTCGCCGACGTCAACGAGGAGGGCGCACGCGAGACGGCGCGCTTGATTGTCGAGGCTGGCGGCCTGGCGCATGCGGCGCACGTCGACATCACGAATTTCGACGAGGTTCATCGTGCCGTAGTTGCCGTGCGAAACGCCTTCGGTGCGATCGGTGTTCTGGTCAACAATGCCGGCTGGGATCGCATCGAGCCGTTTGTGAAGAATACCCCGGACTTGTGGGACAAGATCATCGGTATCAATCTCAAGGGGCCGATTCACTGTTGCCGTGCGGTCCTCGACGACATGATCACCGCCGGCCGCGGCAAGATCATCAGCATCAGCTCCGACGCGGCGCGCGTCGGCAGCAGCGGAGAGGCGGTCTACTCGGCGTGCAAGGGGGGCATCATCTCGTTCTCAAAGACCCTCGCGCGTGAGCACGCGCGGCATCGTATCAACGTCAATGTTCTCTGCCCGGGGCCGACGGAGACGCCGTTGCTGGCCGAGATCACTTCCGGTGACGATGGTGCCAAGGTCATCGAGGCGATGAAACGTGCTGTCCCGATGCGCCGACTCGGTGTGCCCGAGGACATCGCCGGCGCCGTCGCGTTCTTCGCTTCTTCCGACTCCGACTTCATTACGGGCCAGGTGCTCAGCATCAGCGGCGGCCTGACGATGGCCGGGTAACGGGCGCAGTCCCGCTCTTCCGCTGCCTGATCGAATCCAGTATCCATTCCCTTCATGAGTGACCGTGATTTCCGTCTTTCCAAGAACGTCATGCCGGTGCGGTATGACCTTCACATCGATGCCGATCTGCAGAACTGGCGCTTCACCGGGCACGAAAAGATCGATCTGAAAATCGAAACGCCGACCGACGAGCTCTTCATTCACGCCGTCGGTCTCGACATCGGCGGTGTCACCGTTCATTCCGGTGGGCAGGCGTACACGGCGACCGTCAAGCTCAACCAGGAAGCCGAGACCGCGTGCTTCCGGTTCGCTTCGCTGCTGCCGGCGGGCGCGGCGCGCCTCGACATTGAGTTTCGTGGCGAGATCTTGCAGCGGCTGCGCGGGTTTTATCGTTCAGAGAAGGACGGTGCGCGTTACGCCGCGACGCAGTTCGAGGCCGCCGACGCGCGTCGCGCGTTTCCCTGCTTCGACGAGCCCGAGTTCAAGGCACGGTTCGCGCTGACGCTCGTCATCCCGTCGGACGTTGTCGCCATCTCCAACGGCGCGGTCGCGGCGACTCGCAACCTCGAGGGCGGCCGCCAGGAAGTTCGGTTTCAGGAGACGCCACCGATCTCCTCATACCTCGTGGCGTACTGTATCGGACCGTTCGAGGCGACGCCGACGGAAATGACGCCAACGGGTTGGCCCGTGCGCGTCGTTCTGCCGCGCGGCATGGCGGACAAAGGATTGTTCGCCCGATCGGCACACGCGCGATCCCTGGCCTATCTGGAAGACTACACCCGCATTCCCTACCCCTACACCAAAGTCGACGCGATCGGCGTGCCGGACTTCGAGGCCGGCGCGATGGAGAACCCGGGTGCGATCACCTACAGGCTGACGGCGATCGCGGCAGACGAGCAGCGCTCGTCGACCGGCGCATTGAAAGGCATCTTCTATACCGCGGCGCACGAGCTGACCCACATGTGGTGGGGTGACCTGGTGACCATGGCCTGGTGGAACGATTTGTGGCTGAACGAGTCGTTCGCCACCTTCGTCGGTTACAAAGCCACCGCCGACCTGATGCCGGAGTGGGGAATGTGGCGCGACTTCGTCGCCACCCTGGCGCGCCCGTTTTCGCTCGATGCATT
>Ga0187892_10008014_pt1 | contig 14688 bp, 12 predicted proteins | sample MA1701073metaG_FD_139345 | JGI IMG/M metagenome (GOLD analysis project Ga0187892, IMG submission 139345) | Bio-ooze microbial communities from a basaltic lava cave in the Kipuka Kanohina Cave System on the Island of Hawaii, USA - MA170107-3 metaG ... | reverse complement strand
CCGCGCCGACCAGCGGGCCGACGCCGAGGAGGAGCGGATTCGCCGGCGAGAGGGGATCGAGCGCGGGGGGAACGAGGTCGTAGAGGAGGCGGCCGTTCACGCCCGAGCCTCCGCAGAAATCGCGCGCCAGGGAGGAGGAGATCTCCCCGCTCGCGGCCTCACCGGCCGCGAGGTCGATTCGAAGGAGGACTCTCGAGGGGTTCGCCACGACGCCGCCAATCTACGCGCCGCGGAGAGGCGTGCCGAGGGGGAGCGGGATCCGGTGTCGAACCCCCCCCGTTTTCGACGATATAGATAGACGTCGTCGTGGACTGGTCCCGAATCTCGAAGCTCCCCGCGAAGGAGCTCCGCCGTCTCCAGGAGCAGCGCCTCCGGAGCCTGGTCTCGGAGCAGCTCGTCTTCTCCACGTTCTACCGCGAGATGTTCGAGCGGGAGCGGATCGACCCGCAGAAGATCCGCACCTTCGAGGACCTGTCCCGCCTCCCCTTCACGAGCAAGACCGACCTCCTCCCGACGGAGGAGCGCCCGGAGAGACCCCTCGACTTCGTCCTGCGGCCCGATCCGCCGAGCCTGCGGCGCTACTGGCCGCGCACGAAGCTCCTCCGCCTCCTGAGCCGCGGGCGGCAGGGGGCCGTCCGGCACCTCGAGCGGGAGTACCGGCCGAACTTCGTCACCTTCACGACGGGACGATCCGCTTCTCCCGTCCCGTTCCTCTACAGCCCCCACGACCTCGAGGTCCTGCGCGAGACCGGCGGCCGGATCATGGACGTCGCGGGCCTCACCTCCGAGGCCCGCGCGGTGAACCTCTTCCCGTTCGCCCCGCACCTCGCCTTCTGGCAGACGACCTTCGGGGGGTTCGCCTCGGGGGCCCTCGTGCTCGGCACGGGGGGAGGCCGGGTCCTCGGAACGACGGGGAGCCTCCGCGCGATCGACCGCCTCAAGGCGACGGTCCTCATCGGCGTCCCCGGATTCGTCTACCATTGCGTGCGCCGCGCGAGCGAGACCGGGATCCGCATGCCGTTCGTCCAGACCGTCATCCTCGGGGCGGAGAAGCTCCCGCAGAGCCTGCGGGACCGCCTGCGCGAGACGCTCGCCTCCCTCGGCGCCGAGCGGGTCCGGATCCTCGGGACCTACGGATTCACCGAGGCCCGCATGGCCTGGACGGAGTGCCCCGCGGAGGGCGGGGTCTCGACGGGATACCACCTCTATCCCGATCTCGGGATCTTCGAGATCGTCGATCCCGAGACGGGCGAGGTGCGCGGCCCGGGCGAGCCGGGCGAGATCGTCTTCACCCCCCTCCAGGGACGAGGGAGCTGCGTGCTCCGCTACCGCACCGGGGATCTCGCGGAGGAGGGGATCGACGAGAGCCCGTGCCCCCACTGCAGGCGGAGGGTGCCTCGCCTCGGGACGTCGATCTCCCGCGTCTCGAACCGGACCGAGCTGCAGCTCCTGAAGCTCAAGGGAACGCTCGTCTCCCTCGACGAGTTCGGCGCCGTCCTCGGCTCGCTCCGGGACGTCGAGGAGTGGCAGGTCGAGATCCGCAAGGCGGGAGGCGATCCCCACGGCCTCGACGAGATCGCCGTCTACATCGCGCTCCACGACGGCGCCGAGCCCTCCGCCGTCGCGGACCGGGTCCGCGCGGCGCTGCGCGACGCGACGGAGGTCACCCCGAACCGCGTCGAGGTCCTTCCCCTCCCCGACCTGCTCGAGAAGCTCGGGATGGAGACGGAGATGAAGGAGAAGCGGTTCGTCGACCGCCGCCCGAAGTCGTGAGCGAGGCGCGAGAGCGCCTCGTCGTCTTCGGCGGGGTCCGGACCCCCTTCTCGCGCGCCGGGAGCGATTTCGCCTCGCACTCCGCCGCGGACCTTGCCGTGGTCGCGATCCGCGAGCTCCTCCACCGCCTCGGAGTCGAGGGGAAGGAGATCGACGAGGTCGTCCTCGGATGCGTCGGCTCCGACGCGGGGGAGGCGAACGTCGCGCGCGTCGCCGCCCTGCGCGCGGGGATTCCGACGCGGGTCCCCGCGGTGACCGTCTCCCGGAACTGCGCGTCCGGCTTCGAGTCCGTGACGACCGCCGCCGAGCGCCTGGCGGCCGGCCAGGGCTCGCTGTTCGTCGTCGGCGGCACGGAGTCGATGTCGAGCTACCCTCTCCAGCTCTCGCGGCGTTTCGCCCGCGTCCTCGATCGAGTCCGCCGGGCGAAGGGGCTCCCCGCGAAGGCCGCCGCCGTCGCGCAGCTGCGTCCGGCCGCGCTCAAGCCCCGGGTCTCGCTGATCGCGGGTCTCACCGACCCGATCTCCGGGATGATCATGGGGTCGACCGCGGAGCGGCTCGCGCTCGACTTCGGCCTCTCCCGCGAGGAGCAGGACCGCTTCGCCTGCGAGAGCCAGAACCGCGCCGAGCGCGCCGCCGACCGGGGCCGCTTCGCCTCCGAGATCGTGCCCCTCTTCGCCCTCGACGAGGAGTCCCGCGACGCGCCGCGCTACCGGGCCGTCGAGCGAGACAACGGCATCCGGCCCGGCCAGACGATGGAGGCGCTCGCGCGCCTGCGGCCCGTCTTCGACCGCGGGAACGGGACGGTCACCGTCGGGAACTCGAGCCAGGTCACGGACGGGGCCTGCGCGCTCCTCGTCGGCTCCGAATCGAGGGGGCGCGCGCTGGGGCTGCGGCCGATGGGGCGCCTCCTCGCCCACGCGTACGCCGGGTGCGAGCCCTCCCGGATGGGTCTCGGACCCGTCTACGCGAGCCCCTTCGCGCTCGATCGAGCCGGGGTCTCCTTCGATCGGATCGGGCTCGTCGAGCTGAACGAGGCCTTCGCCGCCCAGGTCCTCGCCTGCCTCCGCGCATTCGCGTCCGCGGAGTTCGCCCGGCGCGAGTTCGGTCGCACGAGGGCGATCGGCGAGATCGACCCCGAGCGCCTCAACCCCAACGGCGGAGCGATCGCGCTCGGCCATCCGGTCGGCGCGACGGGATCGCGCCTCGTCCTCACCCTCCTCCAGGAGATGCGGGACCGGGACGTCTCCCTCGGCCTCGCTACCCTCTGCGTCGGAGGAGGGCAGGGGGGCGCGATCGTCCTCGAGCGATGGGGATGACGGGCGGCGGGACGACGACCGAGATCCTCGAGGCGCCCCCGCCTCCCTCCCTTGTCGCGTTCGAGGAGGCCGAGGGAGGCGTCGGGATCGTCCGGTTCGCCCTCGCTCCCGGGGAGAAGGTGGTCAAGATCGGGCCCGCCTTCGCGGAGGCCCTCGAGAGGGTCCTCGAGCGCCTCGAGACGGAGAGCGATCGACCCGGCGTCGTCTTCACGGGCCCCTCTCCCGAGATGTTCGTCGCGGGGGCGGACCTCGAGATCCTCCGCGACGTGAAGGATCCGGAGACGGCCCGCGCCCTCGCCGTGCGCGGCCAGAAGGCGTACGAGCGGATCGCTCGCCTGCGCGCGAGGACGGTCGCCGCGATCTCCGGTCCCTGCCTCGGCGGCGGGCTCGAGCTCGCCCTCGCCTGCGGCGTGCGCATCGCCTCCGACCACCCCAAGACGCGCATCGGGCTCCCCGAGGTCCGGCTCGGCATCGTGCCCGGGTTCGGCGGCACGCAGCGCCTGCCGCGGCTCCTCGGGTTCGCGCGCTCGCTGAAGATCGTCCTCTCGGGGACCCGCTATCCCCCGAAGGCGGCGCTGCGGATGGGGCTCGTCGACCGGGTCGTCCCGAGCGAGAGGCTGCTCGAGCTCGCCCTGAGCGCCGCCGCGGGAACGCTCCCGATCCGGCGCCGGTTCGTCCCCCTCGAGGCGCGGCTCGGGCGGTTCGGCTCCCCCGTCCGATCGGCGCTCGCCGCCCTCGCGACGGCGCGCGTGCGGAAGGAGACGGGTCAGCGGTTCCCCGCGCCGTACCGCGCGATCGATCTCTTGCGGCGCGCCTCGTCTCTCCCGATCGAGCGCGGGCTCGAACGGGAAGCGCAGGCGATCGGGGAGCTCGCGACGGGACCCGTCTCGAAGAACCTCATCCGGATCTTCTTCCTCGGCGAGCAGGCGCGCCGATTCGCGCGCCCCCCCTCCGGCGGAGATCTGCCGACGATCCGGCGGGCCGCCGTGATCGGATGCGGCGCGATGGGAGCCGGGATCGCGGCGCGGCTCGCGGACGCGGGAATGACGGTCCGTCTCCGGGACGCCGACGCGGCGGCGATCGCGCGCGCGCTCGACCGGGCGCGCCGCGAGTTCGAGGGGAAGGTGGCGCGGCGCCGCCTCGCCCCCCACGAGGCCCGGGATCGCCTCGACCGCCTCCAGCCCGCCCTCGACGGTTCGGGGATCGAGCGATCCGACCTCGTCGTCGAGGCCATCGTCGAGTCGCTCGACGCGAAGCGGGAGCTCCTCGCGGACCTCGCGGCGCGCGTTCGACCCGACGCCATCCTCGCGACGAACACCTCGAGCCTCCCGATCGCGGAGATCGCCCGAGACGTCCCCCGCCCCGAGCGGGTCGTGGGGATGCACTTCTTCAATCCCGTCGAGAAGATGCCGCTCGTCGAGGTCGTGCGGGGTCCCCGCACCTCCCCCACGACCGTGGCGGCGATCGCCTCCCTCACCCTGGCCCTCTCGAAGACGCCCGTCGTCGTCGGGGACGGACCCGGATTCCTCGTGAACCGGATCCTCGCCCCCTACCTCCAGGAGGCGGCGGCGCTCCTCCAGGAGGGGATGGGCGTCGCCGCGGTGGATCGCGCGGCGCGGGAGTTCGGGATGCCGATGGGCCCCTTCGCGGTCCTCGACGAGGTGGGGATCGACGTCGCCCTCGCGGTGGCCAAGCTCTTCGCGGAGGCGTTTCCCTCGCGGTTCGAGCCGCCGCGCCTCCTGGAGGCGCTCGTCCAGGCGTCGCGCCTCGGTCGGAAGAGCGGAGCCGGGTTCTACCGCTACGGCGGGGGGAAGAAGCGGGAGGAAGATCCCGACCTCTCGAGGACGATCTCGCTCCCGCCGCCGGGCGAGATCCCCGCCGTGTCGCGCCTCGTCGACCGGCTCTTCCTGCCCATCGCGAACGAGGCGCTCCGATGCATCGAGGAAGGGATCGTCGAGCGGGCGGGGGACGCGGACCTCGCCTCCGTCCTCGGATTCGGTTTCCCGCCGGAACGCGGGGGAATCCTGCGCTGGGCGCTCGAGGACGGCGCCTCCGCGACGCTCGACCGGCTCTCCTTCCTGCGGGCGCGCTACGGGAGCCGGTTCGACGCCTGCCCCCTCCTCGTCTCGCTCGCGACGGCGCGCGCGACCCTTCCGTAGCGATCCGGCTCGCTCCCGCACGGGGGGGGGTTCCCTTGCGAAAATGCGAGGTTAGGATATTCCTTTTGGTGGAGGAGGAGGACGGAGGAGACGGAGCGCATCTAGCCGAATGAAGGTTCGACGGCTTCCGACCGATAAGGATGCCGGAGGGGAAGCCATGAGGCTTCCGGGGATCTGCCTGGGACTACTGACCGCCTGTCAGGCGGCGTCGCCGTCCGCGCGACCCGCCCTGGAGGGTCCCGCGCCCCTGTTTCCGGCGCCCCGCCTCGGGCTCCACCTCCTCGACGATCTCCCGCCCGACGAGCCTCGTCGTGCGGACGTCGGGGAGCGGGGGGAGTGGTTGCGCCATCCGTGGAGCCCCCAGGCTTCGTCCAGAATCCCGTTCCCCGCTCCGGAGACGCTCCCCCTCGAGGACCGTGAGCCTGGCGCGGACGAAGCGCCGGGGCGCACCCCCTCCCCGATCGCCCTCCCCACCCGAACGGAGCGGCCCGAGCCCGAGCGGTTCTCCCCCGAGAACGTCCCGGAGCCTCGGGATGCGATCTCGCGCTTCGGTCGCGCGTACGCAGACTCGTTCGACGGGCTCGACAAGTTCGCGTTCCGATCGTTCCTCGACCGGTTCACTCCCCCGACGCCGGGACCGGTCGACCCCCTCGCGCTGGTCCCGCCGATCGAATCCGACCTCGAGGCGAGCGTGTTCCTCGCGAGCCGCCTCCGCCGCGTCTTCACCGCTCCCCTCCACGAGGGGCTCGAGGGGGCGGCGCAGATCGAGCCGGTCGTCGAGGGATTCGAGGTGATTCCCCAGGAGGGGCTCTCCGCCGTCGGGACGGTCGTCGGGGCCTTGAGCGGCGACGAGGAGGGGCCCGATCTCGGGAAACTGCGGCTGCGAACCCGCGGCGGGCTCCTCAACGCCCCCTCGCGGTTCGTCTCCCTCTACTACAAGTTCGGGATGCTGCGCGCCGAGCTCTATCCGACGCGAGCGAAGCTCCGGATCGCGCGCCGCATCGGGGACGTGCGGGTCGCGCTGCGCGGCGAGTACCACTTCACGGAGGGCACACCCGAGGCCAAGTTCGAGGTGTCCAGGACGTTCGGGAAGGCGTGGCGTTTCCAGGCCGTCGCGGGTCACGGCGTGGGGTTCTTCTCGGTTCCCTTTTTCTCCTCCCCGCCGGGTCTCGAGGAAACGGACTCCGGAATCGGCGGGATGGCCCTCCTCGAATACCGGTTCTGATCCGTGCGGGCCGCGGCGAGGAGGATCCGGGCGCTCCTCACGACGACCCTCCTGTTCGCCGCCTGCCGGCACGTGAGGAGCGAGGCGTCCCGGGCGCCGGAGCCGATCCCCCCCGCGCTCGCCCGGTACTACGGGCCCGCCGAGGAGGGGATTCGACCCGTCCTCCGCGAGCTGGAGAGAACCCCCGGGTACGTCGTCCGGATCGGGAGGCCCGCTCGCGGGTCCGGGATGCCGTGCGGATTCGAGTACTACCGCCCTCGCACCTCCCGGTCGTTCCCTCTCGTGTTCGTCCTGCCGATCCTCGGCGGGGACGGCTCCCTGACCCGTAACATCTCCCGGTCCCTCGCCGAGAGAGGGCTCGGCGTCATCCACCTCCTGCGACCGGAGGATCTCTTCCACGAGACCCAGGACGCCGCGTACCTCGAGGGCCTGTTGCGAGAGACGGTGGCGACCGCGCGAGGCCTCCTCGACTGGGCGATCGCCGAGGGAGGCGCGGACCCGGAGCGGATCGGCCTCGTCGGCATCAGCCTCGGCGGGGTCGTCGGAACGGCGCTCCTCGCCTCGGAGCCCCGCATCCGCCGCGCGGTGATCGCGCTCGCCGGCGCGGGGGTCCCCGAGATCGTGGCCCGGTCCGAGGAGTCGTCCCTCCGCCGATACGTGAGGGCGCTCACGGGGCGCGGGATCGCCCTGGACGCCATCGCGGCGGACTTCGAGCAGAACCTCCGGTCCGATCCCGACCACCTCGCCCGCTACGTCGATCCGAAGGGGGTCCTGTTCATCCGCGCCGCCTTCGATCGGGTGATTCCCGCGGCGAACGCCGAGCGCCTGTGGGAGAAGCTCGGACGGCCGGAGCGGCTCGACATCCCCACGGGCCACTACACCGCGGCCCTCCTCCTCCCCTACCTCCGCGCGAAGGTCGCCGCTCACCTCAGATCCTGGGACGAGGCGCCCGCCACGGCCTCGATTCGCCCGAAGGAACCCTCCCCCCCCGTCGCGGCCTCGTCTCGATAACCACGCCTTGATGGGGCGTCCCGGCATTGAATATCATTCCGGGACTATGGGCATCGCACTCTCTTCGCTCCTCGTCCTTCCGCTCGCCCTCGTGCCGGCCTCGCCTCTCGGGGCCCCCCGCCTGCAGGATGGGCCGGGGACCCTCGAGTCCCGGATCACCGCCGCCCAGAAGTCGATCGAAGAGCTCCGCGCGGAGGTCGAGGGGCTGAAGAAGAAGCTGGGAGGCGCGCCCCCGGCCGGCTCGAATCCCGCTCCCAAGCGACCCGTCGAGGAGACGCTCCCTCCCGAGCGGCGCATCGAGTACCTCGAGCGGGCGATCACCGATCTGCGTGCTTCGGTCGGGAATCTGCGGACCGACCTCGCGATGCGCGATTCGAAGGACGCCCTCCGTCGAGATCTCCTCGGCCGCATCCCGGAGGTCCAGCGCATCCAGGGGCCGGTCCCGACGGCGCCTCCCGCGCCGGCGCCCCGCGACGAGCACGACCACGGACAGGTGACCGCGATCCCCCCGACCACGGCGCCGGGGACGCCGATGGGGATCGAGCGTGAGGTCCCGGATCTTCCCGCGGGGGCGACGGCTTCCGGAGGGCCGGACCGGGCCATCCTCCGCGTGAACGGGGAGGAGGTCCGCAAGAGCGAGCTCGACGCCTACGTCCAGTATCTCAAGTCCTACGAGTCGGGGGCGGAGGGGCTCCTCATCCGCGACTGCATCGACTTCGCCCTCATCCCGATGGCGGTCGTCCGGGCCCACTACCGGGATCGCATCCCCCGTCTCCACGAGGAGATGGGGAAGCTCCGCGCGGAGATCGACGGTGGGAAGCCGTTCGCCGAGGTGGCCCGACGCTCCTCCGAGGACCGGGTGACCGCGGTGAACGGAGGGGATCTCGGGACGTTCGGGCGCAAGGAGATGAAGCTCCCGTTCGCGCGCGCCGCCTTCACCGCCGAGAAGGGAGCCGTCGTCGGCCCCGTGGAGACCCCCTTCGGAGTCCACCTCCTCCTCGTCGAGGACGTGACGAAGGGATCCACCCCCGCCGAGGACCGCGTGCGGGTGCGGCACCTCCTCCTCTCGTACGACCCGCAGAACGCGAATTACTGGAACCAGATCAACGAGCTGATGGACAAGGCGGTCGTCGAGGTGGTCGACCCCGTCTTCCAGAACGCCGTCCCGCCGCGCTACCTCCGCAGCGAGAAGTAGCGCCCGTCTACGGGGGGAGCGGCGCGATCGTCGCGAGGGCGGCGGCGGACCCGACCGTTTCACCCGGCCGGACGTGGAGGCGTTCCACGCGCCCCGCGGAAGGCGCCCGGATCTCGTTCTGCATCTTCATCGCCTCGAGGATGAGGAGGGTCTGGTCGGCCCTCACCGCCTCTCCCTCCGCGACGAGCACCGCCACGACGAAGCCGGGCATCGGGCTGCGCACGAGACGCGGTCCGGCCGAGGCGCCCGCCTCGGCCTCGTGCGCCGCGCGCTCGCGCTCGTCCTCGATCCGCACGGGGCGGCTCTCGCCGTCGATCCCGACGCGGACCTCCTCCTCCTCCCCCTCGAAGGAGGCGGACAGGACTCGCCCCGAGATCCGCACGACGAGGTCGTCGGGGTTCGCTCCCTCGCTCGCCTCCACCTCGAACGCACGTCCACCGACGGTGACGAGATAGCCCCCGTCCCGCTCCTCGAGGACGACCTCGCGCTCCGACTCTCCCGCGACGACGAAGTACTTCAAGGCCGGACCCTCCGCTGCCGGTCGCCGCGGCCGAGCAGCGTCCACGGGGAGAGGCCGTCCGCGTGCTCGGCGCGCCCGGCGCCTCGGGAACGCTTGCGGTGCCGCCAGACGGCGGCGAGGACGGAGGCGATCTCGTCGCGGGCGGGGTCGCGGGGCGGGTCGAAGCGCTCGAGGAAGTGGGTATCGAAGTCCCCCGCCCGGAATCGCGGATCGCGGAGCACCGCGAGGGCGAGGGGGGCGCCGGTCCGGACGCCTCCGACGTGGAGCTCCCCGAGCGCGCGCTCCATGCGCGCGATCGCCTCCGGGCGCGTCGGCGCCCAGACGATCACCTTCGCGAGGATCGGATCGTAGTGGAGGGTCACCTCCTGCCCGGCGAAGAGGGCGGAATCGACGCGAACCCAGGGCCCGCTCGGGAGCCGGAGATCGCGGACGACCCCGGTCGAAGGGACGAAGCCTGCGTCGGGATCTTCCGCGTTGACGCGCACCTCGATCGCGTGGCCGCGGCGCTTCACCCCTCCGGGCGGGAAGGGGAGCTTCCCCCCCGCGGCGATGCGGAGCTGCTCCGCGACGAGATCGAGGCCCGTCACGAACTCCGTGACGGGATGCTCGACCTGGAGGCGCGTGTTCATCTCGAGGAAGTAGAACCGGCCTTCCTGCAGGAGGAACTCGACGGTTCCCGCGTTCACGTAGCCGACCGCCGTCGCCGCCCGGACGGCCGTCTCCTCCATCGCGCGCCGGGTCGCCTCGTCGAGCGCGGGAGACGGCGTCTCCTCGATGAGCTTCTGGTGGCGGCGCTGGATCGTGCACTCGCGCTCGCCCAGCGCGACGCACCTTCCATGGGCGTCCGCGAGGATCTGGACCTCGACGTGGCGCGGCGCTTCCAGGTACTTCTCGAGGTAGAGACGACCGTCCCCGAAGGCGCCGGCGGCCTCCCCCGAGCCGGTGCGGAACGCCCCCTCGAGACCCGAGGGATCCCGGACGACGCGGATCCCCTTCCCTCCCCCTCCCGCCGCCGCCTTGAGCGCGACGGGATAGCCGAAGCGCTCGGCGGCCGCGGCGGCGGCGCGCGCGTCGGCGAGGGGCTCCACGGTGCCCGGGACGAAGGGGACCTTCGCCTTCTCCATCGCGCGCCGAGCGGAGAGCTTGTCCCCCATCGCCCTCATCGCCTTCGAGGGCGGGCCGACGAAGACGAGGCGCTCCTCCTCGCAGCGAGCCGCGAATCCGGCGTTCTCGGCGAGGAACCCGTAGCCGGGGTGGACGGCCTCCGCACCTGTCTCTCGAGCGACCTCGATCAGGCGGTCGATTCGGAGGTAGGACTCCCGGGGAGGCGCCGGTCCCAGGAGGACGGCCTCGTCCGCGGCCCGCGCGTGGAGCGCGCCCCGGTCCGCCTCGGAATAGACGGCCACCGTCGGGATCCCGAGCTCCCGGCAGGTGCGCAGCACGCGGAGCGCGATCTCCCCCCGGTTCGCGACGAGGACCTTGCGGAACACCGTGGCGATCGTAGGCACTGCCGATCGGCCCGGCAAACCCCGCCCCCGGTTTTCCCCCTCGCCCGATCTGCGGTAGACTCTCCTGAGGGACCTCGGGAAGGGTAACGATGAATCGGACGGCTGTCGGCCTCGTCGCCGGCGCGGGGATCGCTCTCCTCGCGGGGCTCGCGGTCTTGCGCGAGACGGGAGATCGAGACGGAAGGGAGGAGCCCGCCGCCGCCCCGCCGCCGATCGTGGGGACCCCGGAAGCGGAGGTCGCCGATCCCCGGCTGCCGCCGGAGCCGCCGATTCCTCCCGCGCTCGTGGCCCAGCCGGTCTCTTCGAGCCCCGAAGGGGGGGAGCCGGCGCCTCCGGTGCAGACGAAGATCGCGCCCGGAACTCCGGACAGGTACCTCGAGCCCTATCTCCTGGGGCACACTCCCGTGGAGATCCTCGAGGACGGGACGCAGATCTACGAGGGCCTGCCGTTCACCGTCCGGAACCCCGACGGCTCGACGAGCGTCCACAGGATGACGGTCCGGATCGCCCCGACGGATCCGTTGCCGGTCGCCGCGGAGGACACTCCGCCGCCGAAGTGAGCAGGCACGTTGTCCAGACGAACGAAGACCGAAAGGAGCGGAAAGAGCATGGGAACTCAGAGCCGGACCTGGGCGGCGATCGCGGGGGTTCTCCTCGCGACGCCGGGATTCACCCAGAACGAGGTGTTCCACTACGACGGCACGACGGAGGCGACCTCTCGCGGGACGGGCCCGACGGCGGCGAAGGTCCTCGCCCAGCGCCTCCCGTCGGATCAGATCTGCGCGGCGACCTCGATCGCCGAGTTCTCGACGATCATGCAGGATCAGAACTTCACGACGACAGTCACGGCCGAGGCGCAGATCCGCGCGAGCCTTCCCGCCGGCGGCCCGGACCTCTCCGCGGCGGGCCTCATCGGTTCGTCCGGCCCGCTCGTGATCTCCTTCCCGATGCCGGGGACGGGCGTCGCCTCGGCGGCGCTCGTCTCGTTCTCGTTCACTCCTCCCCTCGCGGTGGCCGTCGGCAACAGCACTCCCGCCGGCGATCTCTACGCCGCGGTCGCAGTGAACCCGGAGCCCACGTGGCCGTTGGACGGAGGATCGATCCACGTCAGCGGATCGTTCTCGGGGGCTGCGGGCGAGCAGTTCTCCGCGACGACCGTCTCTCCGTACTCGATGGTGGCCGGGGCGATGAACCTCGGGTGGGACGGTCCCGTCGGGGGGATGGCCGTGGTCAGCTCGGCGAACCGCGCCTGGCGGATCGCGCCCCGATTGGGGAACGCGGTCACGCAGCCCTTCGCCTTCAACCCCGCCGCCTTCACGGGGGCGCCGGGGACCGGGTTGAGCCCGAACTTCGGCTACGCGGGGATCTTCCCGGACATGCTTCGGCTCGACCCCGCGATGACGCCCATCCCGGACGGGATCGGTTTCCGGCTCCGCGCAACGGCGCCTCCGGGGCTCGTCGCCGTGCTCGTCCTCAGCACGACGCGCCTCGCCACGCCGATCCCCCTGCCGCCGCTGGGCTCGATCTGCATCGACCCGAGCTTCACGTTTCCTCTCTTCGCGCTGACGGGCCCCCCTGCGCCCCCGATCCCCGGCTCGTCGCAGAAACCCCAGCCGCCGGGGACGAGCGAGGCGCTCTTCGGGCCGTTCCCGGGCTCTCCCGCGTTCGCAGGCGCGGGCCCGATCCACGTCCAGGCCGCGCTCGTGGACCAGACGACGACGCCGCCGACGATCCTCCTCATCTCGACGATGAGCACCCTCTACCTCTAGGTCCCGCGCTCCGCCCGCAACCCCTCGATCTCCCGGCGCAGCGCGGCCTCGATCGCGGCTGCCCGCGCGCCGGCGTACTCGACGAGGAGGAGAGAGAGGAAGAAGGGGACGCCGACGGCCGCGACCGCGACCTTCCCGGTCAGCGCCAGGATCAGGCCGATCCCCGAGACGACGAGCAGCGACCCGTAGGTCTTCACGAGGAGCATCCGGACAGCGCTTCGATCCAACTCGGCCTCCTTCGCGACGCCCGACCCCGCGCCTACAGAGGGAGATTCCCGTGCTTGCGCGGGGGATTCGAGTCGCGCTTCGTGCGGAGCAGGTGGAGCTCGCGGACGAGGCGGGGGCGCGTCGTCGAGGGTTCGATCACGTCGTCGACGTACCCGCGCGCCGCCGCGAACCAGGGGTTGGCGAACTTGTCCCGGTAGTGGGCGATCTTCTCCGCCTCCTCGGCGGCGGGGTCGGCGGCGGCCTCGATCTCCCGGCGGAAGATGATCCGCGCCGCGCCCTCCGCCCCCATGACCGCGATCTCCGCCGTCGGCCAGGCGAGGTTCACGTCGGAGCGGATGTGCTTGGAGGCCATGACGCAGTAGGCCCCGCCGTACGCCTTTCGGGTGATCACGGTGAGCTTCGGCACCGTCGCCTCGCAGTAGGCGTAGAGGAGCTTCGCCCCGTGGCGGATGATCCCGCCGTACTCCTGCGCGGTCCCCGGCAGGAATCCGGGGACGTCCTCGAGGGTGAGGATCGGGACGTTGAAGGCGTCGCAGAACCGCACGAATCGCGCCCCCTTCACGGAGGCGTCGATGTCGAGGCACCCCGCGAGCACGGCGGGCTGGTTCGCGACGATCCCGACGGCGAGGCCGTCGAGGCGAGCGAAGCCGCACAGCAGGTTCTTCGCGAAGCCGGCCTGCACCTCGAGGAACCTCCCCTCGTCGACGACCTCCCGGATCACCTCCTGCATGTCGTAGGGTCGGTTCGACTCGGCGGGGACGATCGCGTCGAGCCGGGCGCTCGTCCGCTCCGGATCGTCGGAGGCGGTGCGGCGCGGGGGATCCTCCGCGTTGTTCAGCGGAAGGTAGGCGAAGAGATCGCGGACGAGGGAGAGGGCGGCGCGGTCGTTCGCCGCGGTGAAGTGCGCCACTCCGCTCCGCTCCATGTGGACGGCGGCGCCGCCCAGCTCTTCCGAGGTCACCTCCTCCCGCGTCACGGCCTTGAGCACGTCCGGCCCCGTGATGTGCATGTAGGAGGTCCCCTCCGTCATCACGACGAAGTCGGTGATCGCCGGGGAGTAGACGGCGCCTCCCGCGCAGGGGCCGAGGACGAGGGAGATCTGGGGGATCACGCCCGAGGCGAGGGTGTTGCGCAGGAAGATGTCGGAGTAGCCGGCGAGGGACACCACCCCCTCCTGGATCCGCGCCCCTCCGGAGTCGTTGAGGCCGACGACGGGGACGCCGAGCTTGAGCGCGGTGTCCATGATCTTGCAGATCTTCGCCGCGTACGCCTCCGAGAGGGACCCGCCGAAGACGGTGAAGTCCTGGGAGAAGACGACGAGGGGCCTGCCGTCGATCCGGCCGTGGCCCGTGACGACGCCGTCGCCGAGGATGCGCTGCTTCCCCATCCCGAAGTCCTCGCAGCGATGCGTGACGAAGGCGTCCGTCTCCACGAAGGAGCCGTCGTCGAGGAGGAAGTCGATCCGCTCGCGCGCCGTCAGCTTCCCGCGGGCATGCTGGCGCTCGATCCGCTCCGCTCCGCCTCCCTGGCGGGAGGCCTCGCGCTTCTCGCGCAGGCGCTCGATCCTCGGGTCCGTCACCGCGCTCCCTTCGGGTCTGTGAGAGAATCCTCGACGAACTCCGTCAGCACCCCTCCCGTCGCCGAGGGATGGACGAAGGCGATCCGCGTCCCGTGCGCGCCGGGCCTCGGCTTCTCGTCGACGAGCCGCGCCCCGCGGCGGCGAAGCTCCTCGAGGGTCGCGACGAGGTCCCGCACCCGGTAGGCGATGTGGTGGAGACCCGGCCCTCTCCGCTCGAGGAAGCGCGCGAGCGGCGAGTCGGGACGCTCGGGCTCGAGACACTCGACGAGCCCGCGGCCCGCCCGGGCGAAGAAGAGCCGCACCCCCTGGCTCTCGACGCGGTCCGATCCCGCGTCCTCGAGCCCGAGGGCCTCGAGGTAGAGGGCGCGCGCCGCGGCGAGGTCGCCGACGGCGATCCCCACGTGG
>Ga0187892_10008013_pt1 | contig 14692 bp, 19 predicted proteins | sample MA1701073metaG_FD_139345 | JGI IMG/M metagenome (GOLD analysis project Ga0187892, IMG submission 139345) | Bio-ooze microbial communities from a basaltic lava cave in the Kipuka Kanohina Cave System on the Island of Hawaii, USA - MA170107-3 metaG ... | reverse complement strand
ATCATTTATAAGTGAATTTGTATCTTTTTCTGACACCGGCGTGCGAGTTTGAATCATATGAATTAGACAGCGATGATCGTTATATTGCATTGTATGAAGCTGTCTTAACATATCTATTCTGTATATCAATTCGAGTTATCAATATAGGATCAAGAGATTATTTTTAAACAAGGCCATTTCAGTAGTCCTAGAATGAAGAGTGATGCCAACAAGATAGCAATAACATTAGTTTTGGCAATCTTGAAGGGCATGGTTGAAGAGGATAAGCTGATAGAAATGCTTGCTGGCGATGCTGATGCGTAACCTTGCGCTTGATCCGAAACAGAAAATAGCGGTAAACATAGATACTATATTTGGTGGGAACATTTCCCCTTATATTCCAGTAGATAAGTTCGATTTTACTTTCTCTAGAAGGACAGGCAGGATAAAGAATATCTTGCTTGATAATAATTTGGTAGCAACACTTCGCACCGACGGCGGTCTTGCACTCACCATCTTTGGTGCAAAACTGCTTCTTCAGAGTCCAAGCTTCAAAGAAAACTGCGTAACTATGAGCAACGATGTATCAGAATTCATTTCCAATGGCAAATCTGTATTCTGCAAGCATGTAGTTAGCTGTGGAAACAATGTTAGAGTTGGGAGTGATGTTGCTGTTCTTGATGAAGATGGAAATATTATTGCTGTTGGCAGGGCAGTACTTTCGGCCAAAATGATCAAAGAGTTCAAGCGAGGCGTGGCGGTGAAAGTGCGCGAGAGTTTAAAAGCAGGAAGATAAAATGTAAGAATGGAAATGATGAGAGGTAACAGGGAGTTAAGGCGCATGTTAGACAAGATGGGTCTTAACATGAATGAACTAAAGAATGTTGAAGAAGTCGTGATTAAAACAAACGACAAGGAGATCATAATAAGATCACCTTCTGTAGCCGAACTGAAGAGCCAAGATTCTACCATCTATCAGGTTGTAGGCGATGACGTTGAAGAAAAGGAGCGAGACGTTCCGAAGTTCAGCGACGAAGACATCATGCTGGTCTCCCAGCAGGCAAATGTATCGAAGGAAGTTGCTGTCAGGGCGCTTACCGACGCTAAGGGTGATCTTGCAAAGGCTATACTTAGCCTCACCACAAAGTAAGGATTTAATAACTGTCCTTGGGCATTTGCAACTGCTTTGGAGCAACCCAAGACCGAAACCAAAACCATTCCCTCTTCTCCTGTAGAAAATATCTTGGGTTCACTATCTGAACTTGAGAAGGATATCGATATCCTAAACGCTTCTATCGAAGATGTCAGGAAAAGGTTCAATGCCTATTCTGATGAGGAGGTCGGGAAGTTGAAGGAGAAGCTTACATCCATTGCAACGGAGGAAGCAAGAAGGATAGTGGATCAGGCAAAGCAGGAAGCGACCGAAGAGGCAGCAAGGATAATTGCAGAGGGAGACAAATCACTAGAGGCAATAAAGAAGAAGATAAACAGTTCTTTTGACGAGGCAGTAGATATGATCGTTGAAAAGATACTTAGCACATAATGTCTTCACGTTTTGATCAATAATGCGAGTTACTTGTTTTATTCCCATAACGTTTAATAATGTTTTACTGCAAGTCACCATCATGAAGCGCCGCCCCTAAGGAGTGACCTTATTCAAACTAGGGTCCTTGTAGCTACGCTACATGGAAAGCCGTACTACAAAATTATTACTGCATTGAAATCCTTGGGTTTGCAATTTGATTCTGTATTGCCAGAAGAAGCTGCAGATCTTAATTCGCAACTAGTGATAACTACAAGAGAAGAGAAGAATCTGATCGGTGATGGAAATATTCTTCTGGATAGTGAATTAGATGATGAGCCCGCACTGATAAAGGCAAAGATCCTGCGAAGTTTGATGGGAATGTATCAGGACGATCAACTTGTCATAGGTATAGACCCAGGAAGCAGGATAGGCGTAGCTGCTTTCTACTTGCAGAAGGAAATAGAGAGCCAAGTGGTCACATCCGTGCAGGGAGTCGTTGACCTCGTTACTGTGCTTGTAAAGGGTACTAGGTCAAGCAGGAAACTGGTTAGAATAGGTGATGGCAACCCTGCGATGGCTAGAAGCATTGCGAACAAGATATACTCTAGGTTCAAGGACAAGGTAACAATCGAATTCGTAAACGAACATGGCACGTCTGCTGTGCGCTCGATGGATTCCAACAGAAGAGGGATACGAGATAGGCTGTCTGCCAGAGCTATAGCACTCAGAAAAGGGAGGCTATTCCGACCTGCTATCCGCATCGACAAATAATGGTATTTGGTACTGACGTTTCATATCGCGAGAAAGCCTCATGTTGCTCAATAACACTGCATCAAAATCCGGAGACTTTGTCTTGACAGTAATCCTATCGTGAGCTACTCTTACTATAACACCAAATCCCTCTACATTACCCGCCTTGCTCAACCCTACAAACATGCCATAGAGATGCCTTGCAGGTAATTCTTTCGATCCTAAACGGATCAGACCATTCTCCAAGACGATGTGATACAACCTCCCCGCAAGACCGAACTTCTTGTTTCTAATGCCAAACATGATCGGCTTTCCACCATAGACAAATCTGCTGAACTGCTCCAGCCTTCGCTTTTCTCTTTCACGATGCGTTTTTGATACAAGAATCGGAGCATCTACATGCATAATTTTGTCCTTGAATTTATCAAGCAGTTTTTTTCCTTTTGCTGGATTCCCAAGGTATACTATAAGACCTGGTTTCAAGGTTTCCGCAAGTTCAATCTTATAGTCGATTCCCTGCTCGTCAATGTAACCATCAGTGTTTATTATGCAGATATCAGAACTAGTCGATATCTTGTCTACAATATCTTTCACGCTCCATATTACAAGACCTTCCATTGTTCTTGGCGAGGGTGCACCTATGAAGCGATAATATTCCGCATCGATATCTCGCAGATCCAAGAACTGTTCTTCGATCTTTGATGCACCTATACACCCTGGAGGTGCAAGATCGCCTTGGCCAACATCTCCATCAACTATACTCACTTTCAGACCATTTGCTATCGCAATGTTAGACAAGTAAGTTGTAAGGGTTGATTTTCCGGTATCGTTTGCACCGACCAGCATTATGCACTTTGGTTTATTGGTAACTACATTCTTGGCTAGGTCCTTCCAGATAGAAACACCCACCTTGTTACCGGCCAGGAGCTTATAGTTTCCCCACCTGCCCAAGCTGATTTTTATTTTGGATCTTCCCGTTGCTTCAAAAGGTAGCACCTTGCCAGGCCTTACACTGACCTTCCTCCAAGAAGCATCCATGCCTAGAATGTCAATAGTTCCTTCACAGACAGCCGTGGCCGGCCCCTTTACGAGCAAAATACGTGTCTCAAGAAGGGGTACGAGACTAATGCGCAAGGATTATATATACTATTTGCTCACTTTATGAAACTTTTGGATTCCGCGACCAATCAGAACCACATAAAATTTAATAAAAAATGCTTTATTTTCTAGAAAATATTTGATAATCCTTAAATACCTTTTATGCATATAATAAAATGCAGAATACGATTTCTGTAGGTAAAAAATTATGACTTGCAAAGGAATTTGCGTTAGGTACAAGGCACAGAAGCCAGTTGGTTCAGGTAGGTATGCCTCTGGACAAAAACGTTGCCAGATATGTGAGATATTCATCAAGTGGGATGGTCTATGGTGCCCTTGCTGCGGTTACAGGCTAAGAACAAAGCCTAGAAACCTCAAGTACAAGGCCAAGCTGCGGGCAAGAAAGAAGATAGAGATAGCCCAGCCCATAGCAATAAGCACATAACTCGGTTGATATCATAGCGTTCTATGTCCGTAGCGGAGTATCTAGACCGAACTGTCAAAGTAGATGATAGAGAATTTTTGATACGCATGATGCGTATGGCTAACGGTTGTTTTATTTCTGTTTCTGAAGGCAGTCTTCACAAGATCGGTTCGCTAAACGTTTCTTTACGGGGTTCGATGGGCGTTAGCACTGCCAAAGTTATTCCTAGTAAGTATGACAGCGTGTTCCTGAACATGGTCTCCGAAAGGATAGCGGCATTGGTAAACGGCATCTGCATAACTTCGCTCTTTACATCAAGCGCACTTGATTTAAAAACTATGAAACTAATAATGGAGAGCATAACAAGTGCTATAGGTGGAGCACATGGATCTTCGTGATTATCTTGCCGCCTTGAAGAAAGAAGATGAACTGGTTACGATCAGGAAACCGGTTTCGACCAAGTTTGAAATTGCTTCTCTGACAAAACAAGTGGATGGGAAACAGGCAGTGGTTTTTGAAAATATCAAGGAAAGCAAGATAAATGTTGCAGCAAATGTCTGCGGCACCAGAAAAAGGTTTGCGATGTCGATCAACGCAAAACCAGACGCTATTCATGGTAGAGTTTTTGATGCTTTATCCAAGCCCAGCAAGCCAAATGTGGAAGAGGGCAAATTCAAGGAAAATTCTTCAAAAGATCTTTCGATTCTACCAATAATCACGCATTTTGAGAAGGACGCAGGACCGTTCATAACATCTTCGATAGTATATGCCAGAGAACAGGAGACTAACAACCAGAACGCTTCGGTACACAGGTTTCTGTACATGGACGAGAAGCATATGGCAATAAGGATGGTTGAAGGGAGGCATTTGCACAAATGCTATCAGTATGCAAAGGAGCATGGAGAAGATCTAAAAGTTGCAGTTGCCATTGGAGTGCATCCTGCAGTGATTATAGCATCTGCATACCAGGCAGCATATGGCGCAGACGAAATGGAGATTGCCAACTCTCTTCTGCAGAACTCGTTTACCTTGAGCAAGAGCGAGTATTCGGGTTTGCATGTTCCTTCACACACAGAGATAGTGCTCGAGGGCAGGATATTGAAGGATAGGTTCCAGGAGGAATGGATGGTCGAGATGCTTAGGACCTATGATCACAAAAGGAAGCAGCCTGTGTTTGAGCTAGAAGCAATAAGATTCAGGAATAATGCCATCTACCATGATATCTTGCCGGGTTATGGAGAGCATAGATTGCTAATGTCCATGCCTGTAGAAGCGAAAGTATTGCAGGGAGTGAAGAACGTTGTTCCAACCGCCAAGCAGGTTTGCCTGACTGACGGAGGCTGTAACTGGTTGCACGCTGTCATACAGATAAAAAAGAGGCTTGAGGGCGAGTCTAAGAATGCCCTGATTGCTGCGTTTGCAGCTCATCCATCGCTAAAGATGGCGGTAGTTGTCGATGACGATATAGACCCAACCAATCCAGAGGCAGTTGAATACGCGATGGCAACTAGATTCCAAGCAGACAAGAACATGATTATAATACCAAATGCGAAGGGATCAAGCTTGGATCCATCAAGCGATCAGGAAAACCTCCTGACAACAAAGGTCGGTATAGATGCTACTATATCCTTGCTCAAGCCAAGGGACAAGTTCGAGGTTGCAAAGATTCCTGGCGATGATAAGATCAAGGTAGACGATTACCTGTAAATCACTTGCTCTTCTTCGAAAGGGTTAACGCATTTGTATAGCCCTTCTTGATCCACCTGAAAGCATCCGCTGTAGTCGTAGATCTTGTATCTATTTCTATCCAGCCTGCCTTTGCTCCATGACTAAACGGTTTTATCCCTTTATTCCTGATAGCCTTTTTCTGTTCATCCTTCATGATCCGAACTATAACCTTATGATTATTCTTGCTGAAACCGACGAAGAACTTGCCTTCTGCTGAATAACATTCGTAGCCAAACATGGGTCTAGCACTTGTAGACGGAAGACGTTTGGTTTTGTTTTTGAGAGTGTTATAGGTCATATCTTATCGGTATGTGCATCAACCTAAAACACTGCCGCATCTACTACCATAGCTATGAATAGAGCTGCTAGGTATGGGCTTGAGAACTTGAACAACGTCCACGACATCTTTTCCGTTGGCTTGACCAGTAATTTTATGCTCATTGCAAATATGATTGCACCCAAAACAGTTGCTGTTGCAAGATAGATCATCCCAAACACATTCATGAAGAACGGCAGTATACTGAACAAAACCATCATCAAGGTAGTGCCAGCAATTACTCTTACGGAAGTGGTTTCATTTTTGACAACAGGAAGCATTGGTACGTTTGCTCTCGCATAGTCTTCTCTGATATGAAGAGCAAGGCTCCAGATGTGCATAGGGATCCATAGAAATACCAAACCAGCCATCACTAATCCCAACTCGATCGTAGCTGTAGTAACGGCAACATATCCGATCAATGCCGGCGCTCCACCAGAAAAACCTCCGAGGATTATGTTGGACATACTTCTTCGTTTCAGCCACTTGCTGTAAACTATGATATTGTCAAACAAACCAAATGCCATAAGTCCAAGTGCGTAGATGTTGATCATGTAAGCTAAAACTAGGGATATGCCAGCAAGGATCAGACCGTAATAAAGCGCGCTTTCAGCAGATATCCTCCCGCTTGGAATTGGTCTTGATCTGGTCCGTTCCATCTTTGCATCTATATCGCGATCGTTGTAGTTGGTCAGCGTATTGGCAGCCGCAGAACCAGCTGTAACCGAACCAATTAGTAATGCCCATGTTAAGGGCGAGACTGGAATATCGTGTATGTAGGATGCAGCAAGGGCAGCCATGCCAGCAGTGAATACCAGAAGGTACCAGATCTTAGGCTTTGTAACCTCATAGTAAACCCTGACCCCCGTGCCCAAGCCAGTCTTCAGCAAGTAAACTCACCTAGTTTCTGTCAGTATTGGTATTTATACGTTCAAGCGCGGATCAGTAAATCTTTTCAACTACCTGTCACTGATCAGTGAAGATGGAGACGGCTGAACTCAAACAATGGATCAGGCAAGCGCGTGAAGCGGTTCAGGACGAGCCCGACCCGTACAAACTCGAAGCGTTCAAGGTTGTACTAGCAAGGCTGATCGAGCATGCCTCGATAAGCGAGATACTGCCGGAAGGTGCAATAAGCAAGAAACAAAAGGCCAAGGTTGCTCCAGGAAAGATCCCTGAAAATATTCTGCAAAATATATCAGAACTAACAAACAAGCACAGGATACAAGTGTTGCTTTACTATGCTGGGAAGCCGCTTACTAAAGAGGAGATAAGAGAAAAGACGATCGATCTTGGAGTCGATGAAGGCTGGTGGAACGGAAGCAACTTCAAGCGCGATCTTATGAAAAGAAGCAAGTTGCTTGTTGAAGAGAAAGATGCTACGGGGGTGCCAACGTACAGGCTCAGCAGTGTGGCTAGAGCGTCTACACAATCACTTCTCGAAAAACTATCCTAATTTTATTTTGCAATTGCCTGCAGCGCAGCTGCTGTATATGCTGGCTCTTTTACTGTCCTTCGCATTTCTATGAAGGTTTCTGTCTTTTGCACGCCTTCAACCCTTCCAATTTTTTCCGATATAAGCTGGTGCATTTCGTCAAGCGCTTTCGCAGTTATCGTAACCAGAATATCAAACCTACCAGTGACTTCAGAAACTTCACGGACTTCTGGGATCTTGAACAACTCTGCAAGAACGTTGTCTCTTAGTTTGGAATCCATGTTTATGCCAGTAATCGCTTTTACATTGAATCCGAGCGCTTCTTCGTTAACTAGTATTGTAAATTTCTTGATAAGAGCACGTTTTGCAAGTCGCTTTATCCTGCTGTAAACTACCGATGCGTTTACGTTGATCTTCTTGCTCAGCCTCGGTACAGAAATACTTGCATCTTTTACAAGTTCTGCAAGAATTTTCATATCTAAATCGTCTATTCTTCCCATGCCTTTCGCCCAATTTATTACGGAAAAAGATATTAATAAACTTATTTTTAGCATATTTCATGTATTTTTGATGCAATTATACAGGCTATTCGTCGTATTCGGTATCTGATGCAATTTTTGCAGCTTTCGAGTGGATGTTCATTTCACAAAAACCCAACTTCCTTTGCGCTGCTATGATCCAGATCTATTCAGTAAGGCTCAGCACGGATTTTCCCTAATACGCAGAAAAACGCACGGGTGTAAAAGCTACTAGAGGGGGGGGTCTATATAAGGCTAGGAATAAAGACAATCAACAAATCAAGGCGATGCAGATTACTTTCTGATTAGATGCTGCAAGTGTCGATTACATGTAGTTTCTCTGTTTCAACAGCTCTGCCAGAAGCACAGCGCCTTTTGCAGAGCCCATCTTTTCGTTGTGCGACAATAATACATATTTTATGCCCTTATTGAACACGGTATCCTTTCTCAGCCTTCCAACAACGGTAGTCATTCCATCGTTCATGTGCCTGTCAAGCCTCGGCTGCGGTCTTGTCGGATCATCGTGAACGTATATGTATTCAGGAGGAGCAGAAGGCAGTCCCTTGATGCTTACATTATCTGAATACTTCAGCATGGCGTTCTTCACACTCGCAGGCTCGCAATCCTTCTCGGTCTCCACAAATACTGATTCCGTATGACCATCCAATACTGCTGCTCTTGTGCAGGTACAACTAACTTTCATGTCTGCAGGATTTACTGCCATCCCATTTAACTTACCGAGTATCTTCATGGTTTCTATCTGCACCTTCTCCTCCTCCTTTGGAATGTATGGAATTATGTTGTCAAAGATATCAAGAGCGGCAACACCTGGCGTTCTTCCGGCACCAGAAACTGCCTGCATAGATGTCATGAAAACGCTTTCAATACCAAAGTCATCCAGTATGGGTTTGAGTGTTATTGCCAAACCAGTAGTTGTGCAGTTTGGCAGAGGTGCAATGAAACCCTTCCAACCTCTGTTCTTTCGCTGTATGTTGAGCAGCTCAACTTGGTCGTCATTTATCCCTGGTATCAGTATGGGAACATCGTTTTCATACCTGAACGCTGCAGCTGTGCTTATGACAGGAATATGTTGAGCAAACTTGGGCTCAATCACCTTCGCATCCTCTGCCTCTACAGCCGTGAAGACAAGGTCTACCTTGCTAGGATCAATATCGTTAACGTTCTGAACCATCATATCTTTAGCATAATCAGGAACGGGCTCGTGCTGGTGCCACTTCATTATCCCTGTAGTTTTATCATGTAAGGCATCAATGTACTTCTTGCCAGCAGAACGTTCAGAGGCGGCTAGCTGCTTCACCTCGAACCACGGGTGTTTATTTAGGGAGACTACGAACTCCTGACCTACTACTCCCGTTGCACCTATTACAGCTACTCGAAGCATACGCAGACAATCTGCGTTTGTATTTAATAATCGTTTGTGGCAACGTCATGTAACAAAATATCTGGTTCTTTTTCATACGCTTCTCACGTTTCAAATTCCTAAATATTGGTAGGTCAAATCTATCATATGCTTACAAAGTCAGGGCAGTTTGATATCAATAGATTGATCAAGGAAGGTTTTCTCACGGCCAGCCCTCGCGCACATGGAGGAAAGCATTATATCAAAAATATCAAAGGTGATATCATAGATTTTAGCACAAACGTAAACCCGCTAGGTCCGTCTAGGAGGGTCGTAAGCACAATAAAGAAGAATCTCAATCTGATTTCTGCCTATCCTGAACCGGATTCGAGAGAGTTCAAGGAAGCTGCAAGCGATTATCTGCAGATCAATGAAGAGTGTGTAGTCGCAGGCAATGGCGCAAATGAGCTCATTCACCTCTTTGCCGATGCATTTGTGAAGAATGGCGATAAAGTGGTCATACCGATACCAACTTTTTTTGAGTATGAGTTTGCATGTGATAAGAATTCTGCTACGATAAGTTATGTTGACCTTGATAATCTTGTATTGAATCCTGATTCTATTTTAGGCGCAATGAACAAGGAAACGAAGGCTGTATTCGTTTGCAATCCCAACAATCCAACTGGGTTGCTGGCGAATCGTGATCATATTCAAAAAATACTAGACCTTGCATACAACAACAATACACTTGTGATGATTGATGAATGCTTCATCGAATTTGTTGACGAGCCAGAAAGGAACTCTTTTGTTAATGCCGTTAATGAATATGACAATCTTGTTGTCTTGCGGACGTTGACTAAGGCATTCGGGCTTGCCGGTTTAAGAGCTGGCTACTGTCTGGCTAACAGGAAGATCGCACAACTGTTGAACAAAGTGAAGGTTCCATGGAGCGTTAATGCTTTGGCACAGAAAGCTGCGGTGGTCGCTCTGCAGGATAGAGAACATCTCAAGAAGACAAGGCAGTTAGTGAAGAAGGAAAGGCAATACATGCAGAACAACATCGCTAAGATAAGCAAGTTTACTCCATGCAAATCAGACGCTAACTTCTTTCTGATCAAACTTGATGGTACAGATTCATTGCTACTGAAAGAAAAACTGCTGAAGAAGAGGATACTTGTTAGGGATTGTAGCACGTTTACCGGCATGGGTACGGATTACGTTAGAATTTCAACACAGAAAAGAAGAGAAAATACCCTGCTGATAAATGCGCTGAAGGAGCTTTGATCATGGTCAAGCTCCTGATGGTACAAGGCACATCATCCAACGCTGGCAAGAGCTCGCTGGTAGCAGCGTTGTGCAGGATATTCTCGGATGAAGGTTACAAAGTAGCGCCTTTGAAAGCACAGAACATGTCTTCCAACCTTTACATAACGAAAGAAGGTCTGGAGATGGCGAAAGCTCAGGCAATACAGGCTGTGGCAGCAAGAACCGAGCCTACTGTGTACATGAATCCCATACTGTTGAAACCAATGGGCGACTATGTAAGTAGAGTAGTACTTCTGGGCAAGGCGTATCGTGACATGCATGCGAATTATTACTACAGCAAGTTCGTGATGAAGCAAGGTGTGAAGTACGTGAAACAAGCCTTCCGAAAACTTGCTTCTAAATATGATATAATTGTAATAGAGGGAGCTGGCAGTCCTGCTGAGATCAATTTAGCCGACTATGACCTTGCAAACATGAAACTCGCTGAAATGGTGAACTCTCCAGTAGTTATTGTTGCAGATATTGATCGTGGAGGCTGTTTTGCGAGCATGGTAGGAACCTTGCAGTTGCTGAAGCAAAAGCACAGATCGCTTGTGAAAGGGTTTGTGATAAACAAGTTCAGGGGCAACAAATCTATTTTAGATTCTGCAATTGATTCTTTTGAACGCATGACAAAGAAACCTGTGTTTGGCATTGTGCCTTTCATTGATAATATTTTGTTGCCTAACGAGGATTCTCTAGGGGCTCCGGTTGGGAGGGTGAAAGATGATATGATCAACATCGCGGTGATAAGATATCCTGATGCCATTAACCTCTCTGATTTCGATTCTTTACTGCATGCATCTGATGCGTTGAACGCATATTACGTAACATCAACAAACAAACTTGAAGATGCTGATCTTATACTGTTGCCATCAAGCAGGGACATCGTTAGCGATCTGCAGTGGCTGCATGAGAGCAGGGTTGGCGATCAAATTAAAGCACTTCATGCAAAGGGCAGGCCTGTTATTGGAGTGTGTGAAGGCTTTGCGATGATGGGCAACAGGATTAGTTTTGATTCGAGCAAGCTTGAAGGTTTGGGTTTGCTTGATACAGCAGTCTATGCAGATAGAAAGCTTGCTGGTAATATCAAAGCAAGAGTTGCAAGCAGCAAGGGAATGGTTTCATCTGACGGTATTCTGGAAGCTTATCTGAGAGAAGACTTTAGAGTAGTAAACGGAAAGAACGTTACGCCGTTGCTTCATATCATGAGTTTTAAGGGGAGGAGCAGCAGGTTTGCGGAAGGTTCTGTAAGCAAGAACGGGCTGGCGCTTGGTTGCTCCATATACAGATTGTTTGACACACCTAATTTTAGAAACAATATAATCGAGTTCCTTTCACACAAGAAGGGCATAAGTGCGATTACGCATGAATTTGATGCCATGGAATTCTGGGACAAGCAGATTCAGAAGTTTAGCGATACAGTAAAGGATAACATTGACATGCATGGAATAAGAAAGTTGGTGGGGCTGAATTGATAGATCTTTCTACTGCACTATTGGTCCTTGGAGCAGCTCTTGCACTGGATTTTACTGTAGGTGATCCGCACAATAAATTACATCCAACTGCTTGGATTGGGAGACTAATTGGTGCAATTACACCAAGTTTGAAGCATCGATCGGCTAGTATAGAAAGAATCAAAGGTACGATAGCTGCAATCGCAATAGTTGCGCTTGCAGTCTTGTCAGCGTATTACTTGTTGTATTTTGTTCAGGAATTGTTTGGCCTGCTGGCTCTTGCGGTAATAAGCGTATTAATGCTCAAGAGCACTATAGCAATCAAAAGCATGGAGAATCATGCCAGAACAGTAATGAATGCCATTGCAAACAACGACCTCTCCGCTGCAAGAATTAATCTGTCAAAGATAGTTGGAAGGGATACTTCACACTTGGATGAACAGCATATTTTATCAGCAACTATTGAAAGCGTTGGCGAAAGTACAGTTGACGGTATCACTTCTCCGATATTCCACTATGCATTGTTTGGAGTCCCTGGTGCATTTACATACAGAGCCATAAACACTTTGGATTCAATGATCGGATACAAAGATGAATATCATAGGAACATAGGATGGTTTTCGGCAAAGCTAGATACTATTGCAAACTACATTCCCGCAAGGATAACTGCATTTTTAATGGTAATAGCAGCTAGGATGATAGGCGCTGACTGGAAGAATTCGATGCACATAATGTTGAGAGACAAAGATAAGACGCCAAGTGTAAATGGTGGCTGGACAATGTCTACGATTGCTGGTGCATTAAGAGTTAGACTTGAGAAGATAGGATACTATTCATTGGGTGAGGGTCATGAGCGCCTGACCTTGCAGCATTGCGAAACTGCGATATCATTGATGAAGATAACTACCCTGTTATTCTGTTTGGTGTTTGCACTTCCAGCGACTGTATTGCTAGCTGTATTTGGTTGGTGATTCTTTGGTAAACCAGCTAAGATCGTTGTTGTCATTCTTGACTATCCTACCAGTTGGCAAGGATTATGACATTAACTATATTGCAAGACACATGTTTCTGTTTCCTGCTGCCGGCGCAATAATTGGTTTGCTTATTGGTTCGTTTGCTTTTGGTCTGTCATTGATTGTACAGGGTTTGTTTGTGGGGTTGATAACTACTGCCGCACTGTTCATTCTAACAGGTGCGCACCATACTGACGCATTATCTGATTTTGCTGACGGTCTGATGGCAAAGGGAAGCAAGGATTCAAAACGCAAGGCAATGCGTGATCCATCTGCTGGCTCTGCTGGTGTTGCTTCTCTTGTCTTGTATTTAGCTGGTGCAGTTATTGCGGTTTCAAGTTTAACAGGTAAGGGAGGGTTTGGTTTGTTTGCCGCAATCTTGGTCAGCGAGGTAATTGCAAAGTATGTAATGGTTTTACAAGCAAACAGAGGAATAGCAGCATGGGAGGGGATAGGTTCTCCTTTTACTATGGAAATGAAGAAAAAAGTGAAATTGTTAGCGGCAACTGCAATTACAATTCCTATTGCTTATTTTGCGGGAGGCTTTGCTGGTTTATACGCATTGGGAGCGGCAGTTGTAATTGCGTTTATTCTTCTGAAGATTGCCAACAGAAGCTTTGGAGGAGTTTCTGGAGATGTGTTTGGCGCTTCCAATGAGGTAACGAGACTTTCATCCCTTATCATGCTGGCGTCCATGTAGTCAAGTATTAATTGGTGACACTTTAGGCATATCTTCCTGCACTTTATTAATTAATTCCACAGGAAAGTATCCGTTGATTTTTAATTTACTTCCATATAGCAACTCTATAGCCACAGCATCCTGTGTGCTTCTTCCTCCATATGCTATGCAATCAAGGTACACCCTCTGGATCTCATTTGTAAAATCTCCAATTCTAGGAAGAAGTGTTACACTTCCCTTTGTTCCCTGTGAAAATCCATGTTTTCTAAGAATTTCAGAACTTTCCTGCAAGTCATCAGCATAGATAAACAATCTTGCTGGAGTTTGATAATTAGTCAATTCGTATGCCTTGTAATCAAGCGTAACAAAACCATCTATAATATTTCTGGCAATTCTAACATCACTTTCGTTGTAATATTTACCAAACGTTCTTGCTTGCTTTAGTGCCTGCAGGGTTGGTAAGAGATGTTGCATAACATCAAGAGGTTGCTTGACACAAGTTCTAACTGTGTAATATCCTCGCCTAGTACGCTCTATCAAACCCAGCTGTTCTAGTTCATGCAGCCTTTTGTAAGCAGTAGCTCTGGAGCCCTCTAATTCTACTATTTCATCTACTCTGTAAGCGGGTTTTAGCTGCAGCTCTTGTATCATTAACAAAGATTTCATAGTATTATCTTTGAAAGATCAATATATAAATATATCTTAAATTTAAGATCAATATATAAGTAAATCATTCATAATTTCGTCTAATATTGCAAGTGAACTACGTTCAACCACACCATCCATTTTGTGATATGCGCTATTAACAATCAGCTAGGAGGAAATATTCCAAATGTAGCATCTCTACTCTTCATAAGTTAGCGTCAACATAATTATCTTAATTACAACGATATCCAGAACGAACGTAAATGTGCATAAACGACTTTGCATTTGCTTGTGCAACAGACAGCTCTCCTGCATACTTTACATACGAAGGCGAAACTATGATGATTATCAATAGCCAAGAACATGCAAAGCTAGGCAAAAGCGGGCTCCATAATGTCGAACCATATATGGAGGGACTCGTCTCACACGAATCTATACATGTGGTGATAAAGAGACTTGT
>Ga0187892_10008011_pt1 | contig 14694 bp, 20 predicted proteins | sample MA1701073metaG_FD_139345 | JGI IMG/M metagenome (GOLD analysis project Ga0187892, IMG submission 139345) | Bio-ooze microbial communities from a basaltic lava cave in the Kipuka Kanohina Cave System on the Island of Hawaii, USA - MA170107-3 metaG ... | reverse complement strand
TGGTGATGCTCGTCGGCCGATCGAAGCCCGGGTGCGCGGTCTCGCCGACCTTCGCGAAGCCGAGCGCGGCGAACGTGCGCTGATTCTCGACCAGCTCGATGCGCGTCTCGAGCTCGACGCTGGCGCGCTGGTTCGCGCGCGCGAGCGCCTCGACCGCCGCCATGATCCCGCGCGCCACGCCGCGGCGGCGCAGCCCGGCCTCGACGGCGAGCTTGCCGACGTAGACGCAGTCGTCGCGCAGCTGGGCGAACGCGCAGCCGACCGCGCGCTCGTCGTCGAGCGCGAGCACGAGCACCTCCTCGCGCGCCTTCTGCTCGAGCTGCCGCGCGTCCATCCGCAAAAGCGACGACGGCGGATCGATCCGCCCCTCCATGTAGGCGTAGGCGGCGAGCAGCAGCGCGTGCAGGCCCTCCCAGTCGGTGAAGCCCGCCGGCGCGATCTCGATCCGCACGGCGCGCACTAGCGCGGGTCGAGCCGCAGGTATGCGCGCGGCGGGAAGCCGGCCAGCACCCGGATCGCGAAGGGGAGCGGGTAGCGGGCGGCGATCCGCTCGCGCTCCCCGCCGTCGACCGGCACGACGCGGAAGGGCTTGCGCTCGCCGTCCCGCGTGACCTCGACCTCGGGGTTCGCGCGCGCGCGCCGGTACCAGGCGCGCGGCCAGTGGTTGGCGGAGACGTACAGCCGGCCGTCGAGCTCCACGCCCGCGATCACGGTGTCGTGCGCCACGCCTCCCTCGCGGGTCGTGAGCACGATGAACGGCGCGGCGGGCGGCTCGCCCGACTCCGCGTCGCGCTTGCCCAGGAACCCGACCACGCCCTCGAAGGCCACGACCAGCGCGAGATACGCACCGAGCGCGATCGCGAGCCACTTGAACGCCGTCACGCGCGCGCTCCCGGACTCACAGCAGGCGGCAGAACCAGACGCTCGGGATCTGCGCGTCGAAGCCCGCCTTCACGTAGGCGGCGCGCGCGGGCGCGTGGCTCGGGTCTCCGCCGGTCGCGACCGTGGCGACGAGCATGCCCGCGTCCCGCATGCGCGCGAGCGCGAACTCGTACATCGCCGTGCCCAGCCCCTTGCCCGCGTGCTCGGGGTGGACCGCGTTGAGGCCGATCTCGCCGATCTTCGTCTCGTGGCGCGTCTGCACCGACACGAAGCCGACGACGCGTCCGTCGTGGTCCGCGCAGTAGACCTCCCAGCCGGACTCCGGCGCGAGCAGCGAGTCGAGCAGCGCGCCCTGCGCGGCGTCCTCGCGCGCCTGCGCGAGCTCGTAGATGCGATCGCCGAGGATCGAGCGGAACGACGCGAACACGGGCGCGAACGCCGCGAGGCGGATCTCGTGCAGGCGCGCGCGGTCCGCCTCGGCCGCCCGGCGCATCGCGAGTCCCTTCTGCTGCGCGCTCGTCACGGTTCCAACGTAACACGCGCCGCGCGGCTGGCATGGCCGGGTGGTGGCCGGCGGCTTCCGGGTGGTCCGGGATCCGGGCGGGCTGTTCGCGCCGCTCCTGCTCGCTCACTCGCAGCGCGCGTAGCAGTCCGCGATCTGCACGTCGCACTCGTTCAGGCACTGCTTGCGCTGGCGCGAGGTCGTCGCGCCGCCGAGCAGCTCTCCGCACGCGGGCTTGCACTTCACGAACGCGTCCTGGCACGTCCTGCCGCACGCCTCCCCCTCCGCCGTTCCGTAGCTCGGCATCGGCGGAGGCGGATACGGGGGCGCGCAGCCGGCGCCGCACAGCAGGAGCAACGCGAGCGCGCGCGCGATCATCCGCCGCGCGCTCCGAGCAGCCACGCGTAGCCGCGCTCGAGCTCCTCCCTGCCCCCGCGCTCGGACACGCTGCCGTGCGCCACGACCACGCGCTCGAACGGCCAGGCGAGGATGCGGCCGAGCGAGCGCGCGAACGCCGGCCGGTCGCGCACGAACAGGCGCTCGACCACGGTCGGCGACAAACGTCCGTAGGCTCCGGACAGACGGAACGCGGCGCGCGTGAGCGGGGGGCTACACGCGTCGATGTTGAACGCGAGATCGCTCGCCACCAGCGTCCTGCTCGGCCGGTGGAAGAACACGAGCTCGTTCATCAGCGGGAAGCCGCCGAGCAGCACCTGGTCGAGCACCCCGCTCCAGCCGGCCGCGGGCGCCTCGCCGAGCACCGCCGCACCCGCGAGGTCGGGCCGCTTCGCGTCGAGGCCCGGCGCGAGGTGCACGCACGCGTCGGGATACTCCTTCTGCCACTCGCCGACGAACAGGTGGTGGAAGCGGTTCGGCGCGACGATGTGCGCCACGCCCCCCAACGCCCGGACCTCGCGCGCGAGCTCGGGCCGCGCCGCGATCGGCGAGTGCAGCAAGAGCTGCTCGCCCGGCAGCCGCACGACCGTCATGCGCGTGCCGATCTCGAGCCCGAGGAAGCGCAGCGGCGCGTCCGCGATCCACAGGTCCGCGTGAAGCTGCTCGAGCACGCGTCGAGCTTAGCCCTGCCACATCAGCCCTTGCGAGCGAGGATCCGAGCGATGCCGTCGGCTTCTGCCGCGTCGAGCAGTTCGAGCTGGCCAAACGCGTTCGCAAGCTCGCCACGGCGGGCGCGGCGGGTGCCGTCGGGGAACTCCTCGGGACCGGCATCGGCCTCGCTGCGAACCGCGACGGCGAGCAGCCCACCTGGAACGAGCCGAGCGACGAGCGCGCGATCGAGGCGCGGGTCCCAGAAAAGATGCGAGAGCACGAGGTCTACGGGCTCGCCTGCGGGCAGGCCCGCGTCGAGGTCGAAGACGTCGAAACGACACCGATCGGCCACGCCCGACTGCTCAGCCAAAGTGCGCGCAAGATCGATCGCAACCGCGGAGATGTCCACTCCCCAGCATTCGAGGCCGCGGCTCGCCAACCAGACCGCCCCTCGGCCGCGGCCGCAGGCGATCTCCAGCGCCCGGCCGCTCGTCGGCAACAAGTGCGCGATGGGGGCGAACGCGGGATACGGTGGAGGCGCGGCTAGTACCGGAGCCAGGCCGCCGTCCCGGTACCTTCGATCCCAGTGCTCCCGTCGGGACTCGCTCATCTCGGCACGAGCCGCACCGCGACGGAGCGCGACGTGTCGAAGAGCACGCCGATCCACCAGTCGCGAAGGCCGTACTTCTCGCGCAGCAGCGCGCGGATCCTCCCGTGCGCGCCGGGTTCCGCGACGGCTCTCGCCTCGTACTCGCCAGACCTCTCGGGCGCACGGAACGAGACGCGCGGGTCGTCCTGAACGTCGACGTACCACCCATTCGTCGGCGTGCCGGCTTCGAGCCAGAGCTCGCCTTCGGGCTCGGCGAACCAGACGTGCGTCGAGCGCAGCGAGCCGTCGGGCGCGCGCGTCTCCACGACCGCCACGCCGCTCGCCTCGAGCGCCCACCACGTGACCCCGATGAACGCGACGACGACGAGCGCGAGCGCCACGAGCGCCACCCGGAGCCGCATCAGTGGAAGACGCCGCCCGCGTCGATCACCTGGGTCTGGCCGGTGATCGAGTCGGACTTGCAGAACGACACGACCTGGGCCGCGACGTCCTCGAGCCGGGTGGTGCGCTTCAGCGCGGACTGGGCGGCCGTCGCGGCGACGCGCGCGGCCGGCACCTGCGCGAACATGCGCGTGCCCTCCATCAGGCCCGGCGCGACGCAGTTGACCGTGATCGAGGGCGCGAGCGCCACCGCGAGACAGCGCGTGAGGTGGATCAGCCCGGCCTTCGACACCGCGAGCGCGACGCTTCCGATCGGCGCGAGTCCCGGCACGCCCGCGACGTTCACGATCCGGCCCTGGTCCTGGCGCTTCAGGTAGGGCGCCGCGGCGCGCGTCATCAGGAACGGGCCGCGCAGATTCGTGTCGAGGGACCGATCCCAGATCTCGGGCGTCAGCGCGTCCAGGTCCGCGAGCGGCACGGCGTCGTTCCAGGCCGCGTTGTTGACCAGGATGTCGAGCCGGCCGAACGCCTCGATCGTCGCCTCGACCGCGTCGTCGCAGGAGTGGGGCTTGGTCTGGTCGAGGTGCACGAGCAGCGCTCGGCGTCCTCTCGCCTCGATCTGCCGGCACACCTCGAGCGCCTCGTCGCGGTGGCCGAGGTGCGTGAGCGCGACGTCGACGCCTTCGTCCGCGAGCAGGCTGGCCGTCACGGCGCCCAGGCCGCCGCTGGCGCCGGTGATCAGTGCGACGCGATCGCGCAGGTCCATCGGCCCAGCGTCGCAGAGCCGCGCGCCGCCGTCGACTACGACTTCCCGGCCGCCGCCCGCTCGAGCGCGGCGATGTCGAGCTTGACCATCTTCATCATCGCGTCGGAGACGCGCTTCGCGCGCGCCCGATCAGGATCGCTCATCAGCTCGTCCAGCACCGCCGGGACGATCTGCCACGACACGCCGAAGCGGTCGCGCAGCCAGCCGCACTGCTCGACCGCGCCGCCGTCGCGCAAGGCGTCCCAGTAGCGGTCGAGCTCGGCCTGGTCGTCGCAGCTCACCACGAACGACACCGCGTGGTTGAACGGATCCATCGGGCCCGCGCTCATGGCCGTGAACGCCTGCCCGAACAGCTCGAAGTCGACCACCTTGACCGAGCCCGGCGGCCCGCTCGGCGATTCGCTCGGCATCGCCACCACGCGGTTCACGCGCGAGTTCGGGAAGATCGCGGCGTAGAACTCGGCCGCCTCTTCGGCTTCCTTCGCGTACCAGAGGAATGGCGTGATCTTCTGCATGGCTTCTCCTTCGCTTCGCCCCCGTGTCTTCGGGTGCCGTCAGATAGACGTTCGAGGAGCCGCCGAATCGACATGAGCGGGGCCGCGTCGGTAGCCTTTTCCGCATGGCACCGGCCAGCGCGGATGTCCGGTTCTCGGAGCTCGTGCGCGCCTCCGCGCAGGTCTCGGAGGTCTCCGCCCGCCTGGCGAAGACGGGGATTCTCGCCGACCTGCTGCGCGCGCTCGCGCCCGACGAGGTCGAGATCGCGGTGAGCTGGCTCTCGGGCGAGCCGCGCCAGGGACGGATCGGAGTCGGGTACGCGCGCCTGCGCGAGCTGCGCGTGGAGCCCGCGGCGTCGCCCGCGCTGTCGTTGCTCGAGATCGACGCCGAGCTCGAACGGATCGCGCGCACGGCGGGGCGCGGCTCGGCGGCGGAGCGCGCGCGGCTGCTCGAGGCGCTGTTCGCGCGCGCGACGGCCGGCGAGCAGGACTTCCTGATGCGGCTCCTGGTCGGCGAGCTGCGCCAGGGCGCCCTCGAAGGCGTGCTCGCCGACGCGATCGCGCGCGCCGCGTCGGTCGCACCCGAGCGCGTGCGGCGCGCCGCGATGCTGGGCGGCCGTCTGCCGCGGGTCGCGCGCGAGGCGCTGGCGCGCGGCGAGGCGGGGCTCGCCTCGTTCCGGCTCGAGCTCCTGCGCCCGATCCAGCCCATGCTCGCGCAATCGGCGCCCGATCCCGAGGCCGCACTCGAGCGGCTGGGGCGCGCGGCGTTCGAGTGGAAGCTCGACGGCGCGCGCATCCAGGTGCACCGCCTCGACGACGCGGTGCGCGTGTTCACGCGCCAGGGTAACGACGTGACCGAGGCCGTGCCCGAGATCGTCGAGACCGTGCGCGCGTTGCCGGCGCGCGCGCTCCTGCTCGACGGCGAGGCGATCGCGCTGCGCGCCGACGGGCGGCCCGAGCCGTTCCAGGTCACGATGCGCCGCTTCGGCCGCCGGCTCGACGTCGAGCGCCTGCGCGCCGAGCTTCCGCTCTCGGCGTTCTTCTTCGACCTCCTGCACAGGGACGGCGAGGACACACTCGACCGCAGCGCCGAGCAGCGCTTCGCCGCGCTCGCCGGCTGCGTTTCCGAACGTCTGCGCACGCCGCGCATCGTCACGGCGGACGCGGCCGAGGCGCGCGCGTTCTTCGACACCGCGCTCGCGCACGGCCACGAAGGCGTGATGGCGAAGTCGCTCGACGCGCCCTACGAAGCGGGCCGGCGCGGCGCGGGCTGGCTCAAGCTGAAGCGCGCGAACACGCTCGACCTCGTCGTGCTCGCCGTCGAGTGGGGCAGCGGGCGGCGGCGCGGGAAGCTCTCGAACCTGCACCTCGGAGCGCGCGATCCCGCGAGCGGCGGCTTCGTCATGCTCGGCAAGACCTTCAAGGGCATGACCGACGAGATGCTGGCGTGGCAGACGCGCCGCTTCCAGGAGCTCGAGCTCTCGCGCGACGCCCACACCGTGCGCGTGCGGCCCGAGCAGGTGGTCGAGATCGCGTTCGACGGCATCCAGGCGAGCCCCCACTACCCCGGCGGCGTGGCGCTCCGCTTCGCGCGCGTGAAGCGCTACCGCGACGACAAGCGCGCCGACGAGGCCGACACGATCGAGACCGTGCGCGCGCTCGCGAGCAGCTAGCTCGTGCGCTCGGCGCGCACGAGCAGGAGCAGTGAGCGCCCGTTGTACTTCCCGGCCCACGGCACTTCCTGCACGAGCCGGTCGTCGCCGTGGTGCTCCTGCACCTCGAGGTTCCGGAAGCCGGCGTCCGCGATCCGGTCGAGGTAGTCCGCGACGGTATAGCGCTCCGCGCCGAGCCGATACTCCGTGCCGTCGTCCTCGAAGTTCGCCTCGACGCCCGCGCGCGCGAGCTCCGGATGGAACGCGGAGAACACGAAGCGCCCGCCGCGGCGCAGCGCGGCGAACGCCTCGCCGAAGAAGCGGCGGATGTCGGGCAGGTGCTCCGAGACCAGCGCGGAGAGCACCGCGTCGAAGGCCCGCCCGCGAATCGGCAGCGCTTCGTTCAGATCGGCCTGCGCGAGCAGCGCCCGCGGCGCGCGCCGTTGCGCCACGCGCAGCATGCCGCGCGAGAAGTCGAGCCCCACCGCGCGGCTGCGCGCGTCGCACAGCGCCGCGAGATGAACGCCCGTGCCGCAGCCGGCGTCGAGCACGCGCTCGCCGGCGCGCGGCTCGAGCGCCGCGACCGTCACGCGGCGATCGAGCGCGACCAGCGGGTTGGGCGTCGCGTCGTAGGTCGACGACCAGCGGTCGTAGCCCGCGCGAACCCCGGGTCGCTCCACACGCCTGGCCATCTCGTGAGAGTAGACTCTCCATCATGCCGATCGCCATCGATGCCCTGAAGCCCTATCGCACCGCGGTCTTCGACAACCGCCGCTGGGCGCGCTTCACGCCGCGGCCGCGCGACGTCTTCGTGTGTACACCGCCGAAGTGCGGCACGACCTGGGTGCAGACGATCGTGAACGCGCTCACGTTCCAGGACGGCGATTCGCCCGGGCCGGTGATGTTCGTCGCGCCCTGGCTCGACGCGGAGTTCACGCCGATCGACGAGCTGATCGCGCGGCTCGAGGCCCAGACCCACCGGCGCTCGATCAAGACGCACACGCCCGCGGACGGGATCCCGTGGTTCGACGACGCGAAGTACATCTTCGTCGGCCGCGACGGACGCGACGCGTTCATGTCGATGTGCAACCACCGCACGATCATGAAGGACGAAGTCGTCGACGGCCTGAACCAGCGCGCGCTCGCGGACGGCGTGCCGCCGATGCCGCCGTGGGACGGCGATCCGCACGCGTTCTTCGCGCAGTGGCTCGCGGACGGGGCGATGCTCGCGCACACGGCCACGTACTGGCAGCGCCGTGCGCGCGCGAACCTCCTGTTCGTGCACTTCGCGGATCTCAAGGCGGATCTCGCGCGCGAGATGCGCCGGATCGCGGAGTTCCTCGAGATCGAGGTGCCGGCGGCGAAGTGGCCGCAGCTCGTCGAGCGCTGCACGTTCGAGGCGATGAAGGCGCGCGGCGACGAGATCGGCGCGTTCGCGATCTTCGAGGGCGGCGCGAAGAACTTCCTGTTCAAGGGCACGAACGGCCGCTGGCGCGACGTGCTGCGCGCCGACGAGCTCGCGGCGTATGCGAAGCGCGTCGCGGAGACCCTGCCCGGCGACGCCGCCGCGTGGCTGGAGCGGGGTCGCACGGCCCTCGAGCTGCCATAGATAGGGGTTGACGCTCAGGCGAAGATAAGACGAAAATCCGCCGCGTGGGGATGGAGACGGGGACGGGGAACGAGGTTCCGTGGACCGCTTCGCCTGCCTGCTCATCCAGGACCTGCCGCTCGCCGCCGCGCTGCGGGCCGAGCCCGAGCTCGCGGCGAAGCGCGTCGCGATCACGGAGCCGCAGACCGGTGCGGCGGATGCGCGGCGGACGCGCGGGCAGCAGACCGACCGTCTCGCTCGCGAAGATCCTGGACGCCTGGGTGCGGCGGATGCGCGGCGGACGCGCGGGCAGCAGAGCCCGGCGATCGTCGCGGGGTTCCTGCGCGGGCTGACGGTCGCGCAGGCGCGCGCGGTCGAGCCCGACCTGGTCGTGCGCCCGTTCTCGCTCGAGGCCATGCGTTCGGCGGAGCTCGCGCTGGTCGACGTCGCGGGCACGGTCTCGCCGCGCGTGATGGTCGCGGCCTCGGGGCTCGTGTTCATCGACCTGTGCGGCACCGAGTCCCTGTTCCCGAGCGAGCGCGGACTCCTGACCGCGCTCGAGACGCGGCTCGCCGACGTCGGTCTCGCGGGCATCGGCTCCGCCAGCGCGCGGCTCGGCATCGGACCGACGCGCACCGTCGCCGAGCTCGCCGCGCGTCACCGCGAGGGCGGGCGCATCCTGCACGGCGACGAGGCCGCGAGCTTCCTCGTGCCGCTGCCGCTCGACCTGCTCGACCCCAAGGGCGAGCTCGCCGATCGGCTCGCGCGCTGGGGCGTGCGCACGCTCGGCAAGCTCGCGCGGCTGCCGCGCGAGCCGCTCGGCACGCGGCTCGGCGAGGCCGGCGTGCGGCTGGCGCGCCGCGCGAACGGCGAAGACCTGTCGCCGTTCCGTGTACACCCGCCCGAGCTGCGCTTCGAAGAGGGCGCGGACTCGGAGTGGGCGATCGGGAACCTGGAGCCGCTCGCCTTCTTCCTGCGCGGCCCGCTCGACCGGCTGCTGCGTCGCCTGCGCCTGCGCGGCTACGCGCTGCGCCGGCTGCGCCTCGAATTCACGCTCGAGAGCGGGGCGCCGTTCGCGCGCGAGCTCGGCCTGGCCGCGCCGACGCTCGAGACGAACGTCCTGCTCGCGCTGGTGCGGCTCTCGCTCGAAGCCGAGCCGCCCGCCGAAGGGGTGCTGCGCGCGCGCCTGGTCGCGACGCCGGACAGCGTCGAGACCGCGCAGCTCGACCTGTTCCTGCCGCCCCTGCCCTCGCCCGGCGAGCTCGCCATCACGATCGCGCGCATCGAGTCGCTGTGCGGCCCCGGCCGCGTGGGCGCGCCGTGCGTGCAGGATACCCACCAGCAGGACGCCTCCGCGCTGGCGGAATTCAGCATCGCCCGCGAGCCCGCACGCGGCGCGTCACTCGCGGCCGACGCCGATCCCGAGGACGCGTCGCCTTACGGTGTCATGGCGCTGCGCGCGCTGCGCCCGCCGCGCGCGATCGGCGTGCGCGGCGGTGAGCCGCCGGTCTACGTGTCGCTCGCCGCCAACTCGTTGCTCGACTCCGAGGGCGGCCGCGTGCGCAACGCCGCCGGCCCGTGGCGCATCTTCGGCGAGTGGTGGGGCGAGAGCCGCTTCGCGCGCGACTACTGGGACGTCGAGCTGTCCGACGGCGGCGTCTACCGCCTCTACCACAACCTGCCCGACGGCTCGTGGTTCGTCGACGGCGTGTACGATTGATGAGCGCTCACTCGCCGCGCGGCTCGCGGTTCGCGCCGTCATCGCTCCGTCTTGCGATCGACGTGTCCGAGGTCGCGACCCGGCGCGATCCGATCGCGCACGCGCTGCTTCAGCTCCGCGATCTCGGGGAAGCGTTCCTCCTGCTTGCGCGACCACACGGTCGCGCCGTCCGCGCGCACCTCGAACACGCCGCCGCTGCCGGGTTTCAGCGCGAGCTCGGCGATCTCCTGCTCGAACGTCGAGAGCAGCTCCTGCGCCATCCACGCCGCGCGCAAGAGCCAGCGGCACTGCGTGCAGTACTCGATCTCGACCCGATGGCTCACGGCGCGCGCTTCGTGCCGTTCGAGCCGGCCGCGACCCACGCGGCGTACGGCTCGAAGGCGTGTGTCACCTCGACGGCGAAGATGGCCGGCAGCTCGTACGCGTGGAGCTCCCGGATCGCCGACTGGACCGCGGCGTACTGCGCGGCCGTGGTCTTCAGCAAGAGCCGGAACTCGGGCTCGCGCTGCAGCGCTCCCTGCCAGACGTAGACGCTCTCGATCTCCGAGATCTGCGCGCATGCCACGAGCCCGCGCGAGACGAGCGCATCCGCGATGCGCTGCGCCTGCTCGCGCGACCCGACGGTCGTGAACACGGCGAGGAGGTTCACGGTGCGCTCGCGGCGCTCGGCGTCGGCTTCGCGTTTCATCTCGACGGGATCCGCGCGATCACCTTGATCTCGAACTGGAAGCCGGCCAGCCAGGTCACGCCCACCACGGTCGCGTTCGGCGGCGGGTCATCGGGGAAGGCGCGCCTCAGCGCCTCGATCATCAGGCCGGCGCTCGCCGCGGGATCGACGAGGAACAGCGTGGCGTCGACCACGTCGGCGAACGTGCAGCCCGCGCCTTCCAGCACGCCGCGCAGGTTGTCGAAGGCGAGCTGGATCTGGGCCGCGAGCTCGGGCTCGGGCGTGCCGTCCTCGCGCGCGCCGACCATGCCCGAGACGAAGAGGAGATCACCCGAGCGGATCGCGGGCGAGTAGCCGTGCTCGGCGTAGAGCGCGTGCGGGCGAGCGGGGAATACGGCCTGGCGAGTGGTCACGATCGAACCTCCAGCTCCATCATGCATCGCCTCCCGTCAGATAGCGCGAGAACAGCAGCGCCAGCTCGTCGGCCCCTCGGGAGCGGTAGAACTCCGGGCTCGAGTTCACGGCCACGCCTTCGGCGGCGGACACGAGCAGAAAGGCAGCGACGTCGAGGTCCCGCACCTGGATCTCGCTCCGGTGCGACGCGAGCAGCGCATGGACCCAGTCGACCAGGCGCCCGCGGGCCTCCGCCACGCGCCGCCGGAAGAGCGCGTTCGGAACCTGCTCGAGCGAGCGGTAGAGCAGCGGGGCGTCGGGCCGCGCCCGCACGAGGAGCCGGAGCAGCTGACGCAGGGCATCGTCGATCGATGCGCTCGGATCGAATGCGACGCCTTGCAGTGTCGCGAGCAAGCCCTCGACCTCGCGCCGGATCAGCGCGTCGAAGACCTGCTCCTTGTCGGCGAAGTACTGGTAGATGGTCCCGACGCTCACGCCTGCGCGCTGGGCGATCCGGTTGGTGGTGGCGCGGGCATGGCCTTCGCGCTGCAGAACCTGAGCCGCGGCCTCGAGCACGACCGCGATCGTTCGTTCCGAGCGGAGCTGTTTCGCCTTTCTCCTCGGCGGTTTCCGCGCTGTTCGGCTCATCGGGCGCTGCCCCTCCCGGACGCGAGTAGCGAGACCTGAGCAAACCTTCAGAATTGTGTCGATGCCAAACATCCAGTTCGCCTACTCCACCCGGCCGACCCGCAACCCGTTCCGCTACCTGCTCGCGGTGTGGAGGACGCTCCGCGATCCCACGGACACCGACGAGGTGGCGATCGTCGAGATGGGCTTCGCGCGCTCGCGCGTCGGCCGCCGCTTCGCCCGCTGGGAGGATGTAGTCGAGGCGCTGCGCCGCGATCCGCGCACCCGGCCCGCCTTGCTGGAGCGGAAGCCGTGCGATCCGATCGATCTGGAAGCGCTCGCGCGCAAGCCCGCGGGCACGCTCGGCCGCGTCTTCGCCGAGCACTGCCGCGTGCGCGAGCTCAACCCGAACCTCGGCTACATCCCGCCGGACGGCGAAGTCGACTGGATGCTCCACCACCTCGCACTCACACACGACGTCTGGCACGTCGTGACCGGTTGGGGCAACGATCTCGCGGGCGAGACGGGACTCGGCAGCTTCTACATGGGGCAGCTCGGCGCGCCGGCTTTCTTCGGCTATCTGATCGGCCTTCTCTCGCTCAGTACCGCGTTCCGCCGCCGGTCGTTCCGCGAGTTCATGGACGCCGTCACCCTGGGCTACGAGATGGGGAAGCGCGCGGAGCCGCTCTTGGGCGTGGACTGGTCGACGCTCTGGGACGTGCCCATCGAAGATGTGCGCACCCGATTCGGGCTCTCCGGGGTGAGCGTCGTCGGCGAGGGCATTCGCAGCGCCGCGTGAAGCGCAGCACGCGCCCTCGCTTCCGCGCTCATCCCGTCTCGTCCCGACCCGGCCCAGCGCGGCGCTCCAGCCGGGTAGACCAACGCTCCCGCCCGAGCCAAGCTGCGAGGCAAGACACCCGGGGAGAGCCGCGATGGCGATCGGACTCGAGGACACCAAGCTCCACTACGTCTCCATCCGCGAGGCGCGGCAGATGTCCGGGCTGCGCATCGTGCTCGGCGCGCTCGCGGTCCCGGGCCCGTGGCGCGAGGCCTGCAAGGGGGTCTTCCACGTGAAAGGGCTCGCCTACACACCGGTGCGTAGCGCGAACGAGGGGGCCTCGGACGGGATGATCGGCATGAACGGCACGCAGAGCGAGCTGGTCGCCTGGACCGCGCAGTCCAGCGCCCCGGTCGTGGCGTGGAACGACGAGCGGCCGCGCTCGCTGTGGAACGACCAGCTCCAGCTCGCGGAGCGCCTGGCGCCCGGGGCCGCGTTGATCCCCGCCGCGTTCGAGGACCGCGTGCGCATGTTCGGGCTCGCGAACGAGCTGCTCGGTGAGGGCGGGCTCCTGTTCAGCAAACGCCACTTCATGTCGGGACCCGCGCTCGCCGCGCTCCCGCCCGGCCGGCCCGAGCGCGCGGTGCTCGAGTTCCTGGCCCGGAAGTACGACTACAGCGATGCCGCGCTCGCGGGCGCGACGGCGCGCATCGTCGGGATCCTCGGCGGGCTCGATGCGCAGCTCGCGGCGCAGCGCGCGCGCGGCCGCCGCTACCTGATCGGCGACGCGCTCTCGGCGCTCGACGTCTACTGGGCGGCGAGCTGCGGCTTCCTCGACCCGATGCCCGCGGATCGCTGCCCGATGGCCGAGTCGTTCCGCGCCCCGCACCTGTACGGCGTTCCCAACGAAGCGATCGACCGCGCGCTGACCGCCGCACTGCGCGCGCACCGCGACTTCGTCTACGAGCGGCACCTCGAGCTGCCGATCGTGTTCTAGTCCCTCCGCTGCAGCTCCTCCTGCGTCGGTCGCTGGAACGACGCGAGCCACGGCTTCATCATCGCCTCCGGAATGTGGAAGGCGAGCGCCGGACGCTGCGCGTTCCTCTGCGCCAGTCGCCGCAGCAGCTCGGCCTCGGAAACGTCTAGGAAGTGCACCTCGCTGCTCGCGCCGAGCTGCCGCGCGCGCGAGCGGTAGTCCTCTCGCTCTTCGCGGGCCCAGAAGCCGAAGTCGAGGATCACGTTCGTTCCCAGCACCAGAGCCCGGCTCGCGACGCCCCATTGCAGAGTCTCGATCAGGCTGTGCCTGCGGTCGTGGTCCGGATCCTCGGCGTCCTGACCGAAGAGCGGGATCTGCCACTCGTCGGGCGTCAGTCGAAGCGCCGCGTGTTCGCGCTCGAGCGCGCGCGCGAGCGTCGTCTTCCCTGAGCACGGAAGCCCGACCATCAGGTGCAGCGTCGCTACGGCCGGGCCCTCGGGCTGGGCAGGATCGCGAAGCTCAGGTCGCTGGTCGCGCTGCCAGGCGCCACGCGACGACAGCCATCAGCAGCACGGCGAGGAGGATCGCTGCCTCGCGTGGCAGTGCGGGGGCCTGCGCGGGCAGACCGGCGGCGAACGTCACGTTGTCCAGCGAAAAGCCGTTGGCGGTCTGGTCGGTGTTCCAGGTCCACAGCGCGTACGCGATGTCCGGCTCGGCGATCCCCATGAACGCCCCTTGATTCCCCGACACGGCGGCGATCACAGTTCCGTCGGCCCGGTACGCGGTGAGCGTGGTGTTGGAGCCCGTCCCATCCGAGTTCGCGCCGATCGCGGTTCCCTTCGCCGGGAAGTCGAAGCGAATGGTCTCGCGCCAGCCCGCGCTCGACGCGGCCGTGCCGCCTCCGATGATATTCGGCGCGGTGTGCGCCGCTCCGAAGTTCCCGCAGCCGGGCAGCCGCGCGACGTGGGTCTCGTCGGAGCCGGTCGGCGTGGCCGAGATCTCGATGCCCAACGCTTCGTACGTGTCGCGCGGAAGCTCGATGAAGCACGGACCCGCGGGCACGACGAGCTCGTCGAAGTTCAGCGTGGTGCGGCCGGCCCGGAAGGCCGCGATCTGCGCGGCATCGGTCGTCGAGAGCACCTCGCCTACGGCCGTAGACGCGAGCAGCAGACAGGGCCAGACGACGAGGAAGAGCCGGACGACGCGCGTCGGGCTTTCTGTCGTGAGCACGGTGACCGCACCTCCCTCGCGCCGTCGGCGGCCGACTGTACCACGCTGCCTGGTGTTGGCTCGATCTTTTTCGAGCGGAATCGAAGCGCCGATTCAATCGAGGTACTTCCAGGTCGCCGGTGGGTTCGGGCGGCCACGAGCGAGATCGTCGCGCCGCCCGCCGAATGGCTGACGACCGCGACCGGCTCCGTGATCACGGCCATCGCTTCGACCACCGTCAGGGCGTAGTCCTCGAGCGTCGCTGCCGGGTCTTCGCACGGCAGGTCGACGGCGATCCCACGGTGGAACGACACCCGCCCGATGCGCGCGGGGCCGCTGTTGCCGTAGCCGCTCTTGAGCTCGATGTACATGACGATGGCGTCAGCGCCCAGGCACGCGCCG
>Ga0187892_10008010_pt1 | contig 14694 bp, 9 predicted proteins | sample MA1701073metaG_FD_139345 | JGI IMG/M metagenome (GOLD analysis project Ga0187892, IMG submission 139345) | Bio-ooze microbial communities from a basaltic lava cave in the Kipuka Kanohina Cave System on the Island of Hawaii, USA - MA170107-3 metaG ... | reverse complement strand
GTGCAGCGGCTGCTGGAGTCCTTGAACCGGCTGGTGGACGCCGGGCACACGGTGCTGCTGATCGAGCACCACCTGGACGTGATCAAGACGGCCGACTACGTGATCGACCTGGGCCCGGAGGGCGGCCATGCGGGGGGCCGGGTTGTCGCCACCGGCACACCCGAAGATATTGCGGCCTGCGCGGCCTCGCACACGGGTCGATTCCTCAAGGCCCGGCTGCAGGCGCGCGGGCAACGCACACGACGCGAGCCTTCGAAAGGCAGGGTACGGTGAAACGCTGCCGGTGGCACACCGCGCACGGTCTTTCCTGGTTTCTGCTCGTGGGCGCGAACCCGGCCGCGGCACAGCAGATCACGGCGGCCGGCCAGCCTGCGCAGCTCGATATTCGCGCGGCCGGTCAACACAGCCTTCGCGTTACATTGCAGCCCCTCCCTCCAGACCGCGCGTTTCCCCATACGCCCGCATTGGCGGAGCGGACGTATCCCGAGCCGGGCCTGAGTCTCCGTGCAATCACACAGCCGGTGCGGCGCAGGATCGGGAGTCTCGAGGTGGAGGTCCGGCCGGGTCCCATGCTGTTTGTCAGGAATGCGGCCGGCCGGCTGGTGCAGGAGATTCGTTTCGAGACCGACGGCACGTTGTCGTTTCGTCTGGGCGACTCGCCCGTGCTCGGCCTGGGTGAGGGCGGTCCGCTGCCGGAACGCGGCACACCGTGGCGCGAGCAGCTCGTGCAGTACGACCGGCGCGGCCGGCTCGACACCATGGCGCCGCGCTGGCAGAGCGACATGTACGGTTCGCGCAATCCGGCCGCTGTGCTGTGGGGCACGGATGGCTGGGGCCTGTTCGTCGCGACGCCCTGGGTGCAGGTCGATCTGCGCGATGCGGAGCGCGGTGTGTTCCTGCCGGTGCAACCGCCGTCCGCGGCGCCCCAGAACGAGCGCAACCAGCAGCAGAACGAAGGCAAGGGACTGCCGCCGGCGTCCAGCTTCGTTGCCGGCGTTTACGACTTCTTCGTCTTCGATGCGGGCGACCCGACGGGCGCACTGAAGGATTTCTCACTGATCACGGGCCCATCCGTGCTGCCGCCGAAATGGTCGCTCGGCTACATGCAGTCCCACCGTACGCTGGAAGACGATCGGCAGCTGCTCGGCATCATCGATACGTTCCGGGCCCGCCAGATCCCGCTGGACGCCGTGATCTACCTGGGCACCGGCTTCGCGCCACGCGGCTGGAACACGCGGCAGCCTTCGTTCCAGTTCAATCCCGAGGTCTTCACGCGGGATGCGCGCGCCGTTCTGGCGGACATGCACGCGCGCAATGTCCGCGTGATCGTGCACATGGTGCCGTGGGACCGCGACCGGCTCGCTACGCTGCACGGATCCATTCCGGAGCGGCCCGGCGAATCGCTCGATGCCTGGCACATCCGGAACTACTGGCAGGAGCACGTCGGTCTGTTCGACGCGGGCGTGGACGCGTTCTGGCCGGACGAAGGCGACTGGTTCGACCTGTTCGAGCGCATCAAACGCCACCAGTTGTACTACCAGGGTCCGTTGTCCACGCGGCCGAACGTGCGGCCGTGGAGCCTGCACCGCAACGGCCATCCCGGCATTGCGCAGTGGGGCGGCTGGGTCTGGTCCGGCGATACGGAAACGTCATGGAAAACGCTGGAAGCGCAGGTCGCTGTCGGCGTAAACCACTCGCTGAGCGTCGCGCCCTACTGGGGATCGGACATCGGCGGCTTCTATCCTGACAACGAGTTTACGGGCGAACTCTACGCCCGCTGGTTCCAGTTTGGCGCGTTCTGCGGCTCGTTCCGGTCGCACGGCCGGGTGTGGTGGCTGCGCCTGCCGTGGGGGTGGGGCCTGTCGGACGTGGGTCCGCGCGAGTACGGCAACAACAACGCAGCGATCCCGGAGGGCGACCGGCGCAACATCCTTGCCTCCGAGCTGAACAATTCGGCGATCGAGCCGGTCGCTCGACAGTACGCGCAGCTCCGGTACCACTTGATGCCCTACACCTATTCGCTGGCGTGGGAAGCGCGCGCGACCGGCCTTCCGCTGATGCGCGCGATGTGGCTGCACTATCCGGACGATGCCACGGCGCGCGGCCTGGGCACGCAGTACCTGTGGGGCCGCGACCTGCTGATCGCGCCAGTCTTCGAGAAGGGCGCGACTTCACGCCGCGTCTACCTGCCGGCTGGCGACTGGTACGACTGGTGGACGGGCGAACGGTCGGGCGGCCGGCGAACCGTCACGCGCACCGTGGATCTGGCGACGATGCCCATCTTCGTGCGAGCCGGCGCCATCCTCCCGGTCGACCCCGTGCGCCAGTACACGGCACAGCCCGTGACCGAGCCGACGCTGCTGCGCATCTACAGCGGCGCAAACGGGGAGTTCACGCTCTATGAAGACGACGGCATCAGCCAGGACTATCTGAACGGCCGGGGCTCCTGGATTCGACTGGCGTGGGACGATGCCGCGGGCGAGCTGACCCTCTCGCCCGGCGCGCCGGCCGGCTCCACCGACGTTGTTGTGCCGCGAACGTTTCGCGTGCTGCTTCTGCCCCGGGGCGAACAACGCGAGGTGCGCTACACCGGCAGCACGGCGCGTATCCGGTTCTGACACGACTGGGAGGCGATATGACTTCACGGGCGTTCCGCAGTCTGGGAGTCGTGATGGCGGCCACGGCTCTGTCGCTGCCCGTCCGCGCGCAGTCCGTGCAATACCGCTCGGCTGCGGGCGTCGAATACCGATCGCTGCCCGACACGGGCGCGATCGCGCGCGCCCAGATCCGGCTCGACGGCGATCCGCGCAGCATCGAGCGCATCATTCAGCTCGGCATCGCGCAGTCCGGAGTGCGCCAGTTCCGGGAAGCCATCGAGACGTTCACCCGCGGACTGCGCATTGCCCCGAGTGATGCGATGCTCTATCGCTGGCGCGGCCACCGCTACCTGTCCGTCCGCGAGTTCGACCGCGCCATGGATGATCTGACGCGCGGACTGCAGCTCGACAACACGAACTACGGCATTCTCTACCATCTGGGCATTCTTCGTTTCGCGCGCGGTGACTTTGCCGCGGCGGCCGACGCGTTCCGGAGCGCGCAACGGCTGGCACCGGATGCGGGAGAGCTGGCTGGCGCTACCGACTGGCTCTGGATGTCGCTCTCGCGCGCCGGGCGCACGGCCGAGGCCAGGGCGATGCTCGAAGGCCGGCCGGACTCGCTGCCCGTGGCAAACGCCTACGCCCAGCGGCTGCGGCTCTACCGCGGCGAGATCGGTCCCGACGCAGTCATCACCGCCGCCGATACCACGGACGTCGCATTGGCCACACTCAGCTACGGCCTCGGCAACTGGTATCTCGTGCAGGGCGACAGCGCACGGGCACGGAGCTGGTTCGAGCGCGCCATCCAGTCCGGCGGCTGGCCCGCGTTCGGCTTCATTGTGTCCGAAGTCGAGCTGCGGCGCCTGCGCTGAGCGAGCAAACAGCCGGCGACCACAACGAATCCCGGGATCCAGACGTCAAACAAGCAACCACCACACCAACGATCGGTGACCCCTTGCCGAACCCGTAACGCCCACTGAGCGGAGAACCTCCATGTCCAGCCAGAGTGGTATCCTGCGAATCTCGTGTTCCTCGATGGCGCTGCTTGCCCTGGCCGCGGCGGCCACGCCTGCCGCCGCGCAGGTGCACGCGCCGGTCACACGCGCGAACTGGGAACTCGTGAACAAGTTCGACAACGAGAAGCTCCAGCCGTTCGTCTACAGCTCCGCTGTGCAGCCGCGCTGGATCGGCAAGACGGACTCGGCCTGGTACACGTGGCGGGACGCCAAGGGGACGCGCTACAACCTGCTGATCCCGAAGCTGCGCTCCAACCGCCCGCTGTTCGATCACGAGAAAATGGCCGCGCAGCTGTCCACCATGGGCAGGAAACCCGTGGACGCGGGCAACCTGAACCTGCTGCACCTGCGCTTCACGGATGATCTGCGGTCGCTCCGCTTCGTGGTCGACAGCACGGGCTACGATTACGGGCTCGCCGGCGAGCAGCTGGTCAGTCGCGGGAAACTCACGCGCCAGCAGATCCGCGAAGAGCAGACCGCGGCCACCCGCGCGCAGCTCGGCGTCTTCGGCGGCCGCTTCGGCGGCCCCGGTCCGGACGGCCAGCCCGAATGGCGCAACTTCTCGCCCGATAGCAGCGCGTTCGTGTTCGCGCGCGAGCACAACCTCTTCATCGTCGAAGTCGCGCGCGGCGACACTGTGCAGATCTCGACCGACGGCGTGAAGGACTACAGCTTCGGCGCGCGCGACACCACGCAGCAGCAGCAGTTCCAGCAGCAGCAGGACGAAGGCCAGCAGGCGCGTTCGCGCGATCCGCGCGTCTTCGCCAACGTCAGCTGGTCCGCCGATTCGCGCGTCTTCTCCGTGACGCGCTCCGACTCACGCAACGTCAAGGAGCTCTACCTCATCAACATGCTGGCAGAGCCGCGACCCACACTGACAACGTACCGCTACCCGATGCCCGGCGAGGAGAACGTGCCGGTTCCCGAGCTGCACACGTTCAGCCGCGACGATGGCCGGCTCCGCAAAATCGAAACCGTGGGCAAGTTCAAGGACCAGGTCACGACCAACATCCATTTCGCCGCCAACTCGAGCAAGCTGCGCCTCATCCGCCGCGACCGGTTGCGCCAGAACATGGAACTCGTCGAGGTCGACCTGCCCACAAGCCAGGTGAAAGTCCTGCTCACAGAGTCCATACAGGGCGCGACCTTCGAGGGTTCACCCGTCGGCATCTCGCCGAATGCACGATACGTCAAGTCCGGCGAAGACTTCATCTGGTGGTCCGAACGCACCGGCTGGGGCCACTTCTATCTCTATGACCACAACGGCAACTTCAAGAACGCCATCACCAGCGGCGAATGGCGAGCCGAATCCATTGTCGCGGTCGACTCCGTCCGCCGCGTCCTCTGGATCTCCGGCGCCGGACGCGAGCCCGGCGAGAGTATCTACAACACGCACCTCTACCGCGTGAACCTCGACGGCAGCGGCCTCACCCTGCTCGACAAGGGCGATGCGAACCACTCGTCCGTCGTCTCACCTTCGCGCCAGTTCATCATCGACAACTACTCGCGCCCCGATCTCACGCCCAGGTCCGTGCTGCGGGATGCCAGCGGCAACATCGTGCTCGAACTGGGCGAGATGGACTTGAGCCCGTTCCTCGCCATGGGCTGGAAACCGCCCGAGACCTTCGTCGTCAAGGCCGCCGACGGCGTCACCGACATCTACGGCAACATGTGGAAGCCGTTCGATTTCGATGAGAGTCGCAAGTATCCGATCATCGTCCACGTCTACCCGGGACCCCAAACGGAGAACGTGTCCAACACGTTCGCCGCAACCGGCGGGCAGCAGCGTCTGGCTCAGCTCGGATTCGTGGTCGTGCAGATCGGCAACCGCGGCGGCAGCCCGCGCCGCAGCAACGCCTACCAGAGCCATGCCTACCTCAACCTGCGCGACTATGGCCTCGCCGACAAAAAGGCCGGAGTCGAGCAGCTGGCCGCGCGTTATCCCTGGATCGACATCCAGCGCGTCGGCCTCTTCGGGCACTCCGGCGGCGGATTCATGACGGCCGCCGCCATGCTCGTGCCTCCCTACAACGAGTTCTTCAAGGTCGGCGTGTCTTCCGCAGGCAATCACGACAACAACGTGTACGGCGACTACTGGGCTGAACAGAACCACGGACTCCTCGAAAAGCGCGTGGCCGCCACGACCACCAATTCCGATCGCCAGGATGGCAGCGCCGTGCAGGACACCACCACGCGCTTCGACATCCACGTGCCCGCCAACCATGAGGTCGCGGCCAACCTCAAGGGCCGGCTCCTGCTCGTCCATGGCGACATGGACAACAACGTCCACCCCGCCGGCACGATCCGGCTGGTCAACGCCCTCATCAAGGCCAACAAGCGCTTCGACTTCATGATCATGCCCGGCAAGGCCCACGGCTTCGCCGACTACCAGAACTACTTCAACCGCATGATGTATGAGTACTTCGCCGAGCACCTGCTGGGCGACTACTACCGCGTGAACGCGGAGATCCGCTAGCGCCTGCCTTGCGGCCGCCCGGACCTGCGGGTCCGGGCGGCTCTTGTTTATTCCGTTCATCGGACTAATATTCCGCTCATCGGAACCCACGACCCGGGAGGGCACGTTGGAACGGGAACCGCTGAGCCCGCTGACGATGGCGATTCTGCTGGCGCTGGCGCGGGAGGAGCAGCACGGGTATGCGCTGATGGGGGAAGTCGAGGCGCAGACGGGGAAGCGGCCTGGGACGGGGAGTCTGTATGCGGCGCTGGAGCGGCTGGTGGAGGAGGGACTGATCGAGGAGACGGCGGAGGGGCCAGGTCCGCGGGAGGATCAGCGGCGGCGGAATTTCCGGATCACGCGTGGAGGCCGGGACTGCGCACGAGCGGAGGCGGCGAGGATGCTGCGGGTTCTGGATCTGGCACGGACGCATGCGTTGATCGGGAGTCTGCGGGACCTGCGTGAGGAGACGCGATGAGCGGAGCCACGGAGGGATCGCGGTTGTACCGGCTGCTGCTGTGCGTGGTGCCGAGGGACTTCCGGGAGCGGCGTGGGGCGTCGATGGAGCAGGCGTTCGTGAATCTGCGTCGGAGCGCGCGCGAGCGGGGGAGCGCTGCGGTGGTGTGGCTTTATGTGACGGAGTGCTGGGATCTGGCGCGGACCGGGTCGGCGCTGCGGCGGCGCGCGTGGCGTGTGGGAGCGGTGCTGGACGACGTGCGGCTGGCGGTGCGGATGGTGGTTCGTCATCGCGGGTTCTTCGCGTTTTCATCCGTCACGTTCGCACTGGGCATTGGGGCGACGACAGCGACGTTCAGCGCACTGAAGTCGCTGGTGCTGGACCCGCTTCCGTTTCCGGGAGCGGAGCGGGCGGTGCTGGTGTGGCGAACGATCGGCAGCGGCTGGTTTTCGCCGAACGAGGCGGAAACGGAAGCGCTGGCGGCGGACCGGGAAGTATTCGAGACGATTGCGCTGTTTGCGGGGGAGACCGTAGTGCTGACGGGGAATGGTCCGCCGGCACAGCTCTCATCGGTGGGCATGGGACCGAGCCTGGCCTCGTTCATGGGAGTGCAGCCGGTGCTGGGTCGCGGGTTCGCGGCATCGGAGTACGAGGGTGATGGTTCGCGCGTGCTTCTGCTATCGCACGCGTTATGGCGCGGGCAGTATGGCGGATCGCGTGACGTGCTGGGCCGGACGCTGCAGCTGAATGGTGAGGCGTGGACGGTGATCGGGGTGATGCCGCCGGACGCGGTGTGGCCGAACGGTGCGCCGGGGCGCGTGGACGTGTGGGTTCCGCTGGCGGAGCGTGCGCGGTACCGGCAGCTGGTCGCGCGGCTCCGGCCGGGAGTCACGCTGGAGGCGGCGTCGGCGCACGTGGGCGACGTGTTCCGGCGCGTGTCCGGCAAAACGTCCTACGGCGCGCGAGTCACGAGCGCGACGGCGCTGCGTTCAGGCGCGTTGCAGGAGCCGCTTCGCGTGCTCATGATTGCGGTGACGCTGCTGCTGCTCATCGCGTGCGTCAACGTATCCAACCTGCTGCTGCACCGTGTGGCGAACCGGGAGCGGGAGATGGCCCTGCTCTCGGCGCTCGGGGCCGTGCGATCCCGGCTTTTCCGTCAGTTCCTGATGGAAAGCGTGGTGCTGGCGCTGTGGGGCGGCCTGCTGGGAACGCTGCTGGCTGCGGGGCTGGTACGCGCCGTACAGCGGCTGCGTCCTGCGGATCTCGCCGCGCTCGAGATGGTTCGGCTCGATGCCGGGGCGCTGGGTTTTTCGCTGCTGGTATCCACGTGTGCGGGTCTGCTGTTCGGATGGCTGCCGTCCGTGCGGGCCACGCGTGCGGGTGCGACGGTGCATCTGGCGCGGGCGCGGCGCGAGGGCGAGCTCGGGCAACGCGGCTTTCGCTGGGCGCTGGTCGCCGTCGAAGTGGCGCTGTCGTTCGCGCTGCTTGCCGGCGCATCGCAGCTCATCGTTTCCCTGCGAAGCGCGGCGCTGCGGGATCCGGGCTTTCGGGCCGAGGGGCTGCTCGACGTGACGATCACGCTCCCGTCCTGGCGCTATGTCGAGCCCACGATGCGGCGCCTGTCGTTCGAGCAAATGGCGGACGCGATCCGGCGGCTTCCACACATCGAGGGTGTGGCGCTGGGTCAGGGGAGCCCACCGGAGAGCGGGATCTACTTTGGCGTTGTGCAGGTCGAGGGAAAAGCGGCGGAGCCGGAAGCGTCGATGTTTCACGGGACCGCGATTTCGCCCGAATACCTCGGCGTAGCGGGCCAGGCGCTGACTGCGGGCCGGAGCTTCACGGCCGCGGAGATGACGGACAGCGCGAATGTGGTCATTCTCGGCGAAACCAGCGCGCGCCGGTTGTTCCCGGAAGGCGGCGCAGTCGGGCAGCGTTTCTCGCTGGGCGGCGGCCCGCCGCAGACGGTCGTGGGCGTCGTGCGGGATGCGGCGCTTGGCGGGCTCTCCGCACGATCGGATGTGGACATCGCATACTGGCCGCTGGGCAGCGTGCCCGCATCTCTGCACATGCTGGCAAGAACGACCGCGGATGACGCGGGCCTGGCGAGCCGTCTGCGCGAAACCGTGCGCGCGATCGAGCCGGACGCGCTGGTCGAGCTGCACCGAGCGGAAGAGCTGCTGCGGCGCTCGCTCGCGCGGGAGCGGCTGACCACCACACTTCTTTCCGGATTCGCGGCGCTCGCGGCGCTGCTCGCCGCCGTGGGCCTGTACAGCGTGTTGAGCCAGATTGTCGCGGCGCGCACGCACGAAATCGGTGTGCGCGTCTCGCTGGGCGCGGATTCGGCACGAATTCGACAGATGGTACTGCGCTCGGGACTGACGGCCACCGGGATCGGGCTGGTCGCGGGCGGCGTGCTTCTGGCCGCCGGGTTGCAGCTCCTGCGGAGCCGCATGTTCGGCCTCACGGCCCATGCGCCGCTGGCCTGGATCGCGGCGGCGCTCGTTCTCGCCGTCGTATCGCTGATCGCGGTGTGGCGTCCGGCCGAGCGAGCCGCACGCACCGATCCCATGGTCGCGATGCGTGCCGATTAGGCGTGCCCGCTCGGCACGCAGCTCAGCCGCCAGGGCGATTTCAGCTGGAAGGGCGTGCCGCTCGAAGCGTACAAGGAAACGACGGATACGTGGAAAGGCGCGATGCGGCGCGAGTTGTCGGGCAAGCGAGGTGAAACGCAATGCTTTCACGTCCGCTATTTCGAGATCGCGCCCGGCGGCTACAGCACGCTGGAGCAGCATCAGCACGAGCACGTGGTGATCCCGATCCGCGGTCAGGGCGAAGTCCAGTTCGGCTGCTCCATCTATCGTGTGGGCTTTGGCGATGTCGTCTGCATCTCGCCCGGCGATCCGCATCAGTTCCGGACGCCGGCGGATGCGCAGGGTCCGTTCGGATTCCTGTGCATTGTGAATGCGACGCGCGATATGCCGGTGGCGGTCGACGGCGCGGGATTCTGCCACATCTGCGAGTAGCCCGGAGGATGTGAGGGTGGATCGCGGCTGGCCCGTTACGAGGCCGCGGGTCGGCGGGACGGCAAGGCTTGCGGTGACGCGGGGCGCAGTCCCACGTTTGCCGGATTCCCGAACGATGTGACGCTGTCCACCCTGCGACACTCGAGGCCATCCATGTCGAAGCTGCTCTCTTCGCTCCTGCTGGCCGCAGCCGCGAGCGCAACCGTCACGACCTCTGCGCATGCCACTGCGGTCGGCCAGGCCCAGGCGCAGGACAGTGCCCGCCGGGGAGATTCCCTCACACTGAGGCCGGAGCGGACGATTTCGTTCGAGACGACGGAGGGCACGTACATGAATGTGGACGTGTCGCCGGACGGGCGGATGCTGGTGTTCGATCTGCTGGGCGACCTGTACACGCTGCCGATCGGCGGCGGCCAGGCGACACGCATCACGAGCGGTATGGCGTACGACTACCACCCGGTCTTCTCGCCGGACGGACGCCGCATCGCCTACGTGACGGATGCAAGCGGCAGCGACAACATCTGGACGGTCGCCGTGGACGGATCGGACGCGAAGCCGCTGACGCGCGAGCGGGAACGAGCCGTGGCCGGCGTGGAGTGGACGCCGGACGGCGAGTACGTGCTGACCCGGCGCGGCGCGCTCTGGCTGTACCACAAGGATGGGGGCAGCGGCACGCAGCTCACGCGGGACGCGCAGGCGAACGGGGCGATGGGCCCGGTGTTCTCGCCCGACGGCCGCTTCATCTATTTCTCGGCTCGCGCCGGCAATCCGTTCGGCCATTCGGCTTCGCTCGCCAACATCACCGGGTGGCAGATCCGCCGGCTCGACCGGCTGACCGGCGATGTCGCGCAGATCACGGCCGTGCCCTACGGCGCCTTCCGCCCGCGCATTTCGCCGGACGGCCGCTGGATGGTCTACGGCAGCCGTGTCGATGCCGTGACAGGGCTGCGCGTTCGCGACCTGCAGACGGACGCGGATGAATGGCTGCTGCAGCGAACGGATCGGGACAATGCGGAGAGTGCGGGCACTCTCGATCTGATGCCGCGCTACGATTTCACGCCGGATGGCAGCGTCATCATCATCGGCACGGGCGGCACGTTCCATCGCGTGGATCTGGCGACCCGGCAGGACACGCGCATTGCGTTCCGCGCGCAGGTCGAGCAGCAGCTGGCTGCGTTCGTGTATCAGCAGGAGCGCCTGCCGAACGACGCGGTGAGCGTCCGGAACATCCGTTACGCCAGCCGCAGCCCCGATGGCAAGCGTATGGCGCTGTCCGCACTGAGCCGTGTGTACCTGATGGACCTGCCGGGCGGTGCACCCCGCGCGATCCCGGCGCAGCCCGGCGGCCAGTTTCAACCCGTGTTCTCACCCGATGGCCGCTCGCTGGCCTGGATCACGTGGCACGACACGGCGGGCGGTCATGTGTGGAAGATGACGCTGCCGGGCGGCCCGCCGCAGCGGCTGACGCAACACGCCGGCTTCTACATCCACCCGACATGGTCGGCGGATGCGTCGAAGCTGGCCTTCATCCGCGAGGATCCGGCCGCGTTCCGCAACGTCTGGTCACGCAACACCGGCCAGATCCTGTGGGTCGACGCCAACACGCCGGGCCGCGTGCAGTACGTGACATCGGCGCCGAGCGACAACCGGTTGACGTTCAGTCGCGATGGTACGCGCATCACGTATGTATCCGAAGTTGGCGCCGCCGGTGGCGGCCCGGACGGGCCGCCGTCGAACCCGTCCAGGCTCGCCTCGATCCGCCTGGACGGAACGGACAAGCGGATCCACGCGAACATCGGTGCGGAGGCCTACGAGATCGTGCCATCGCCGGACAACCGGTTTGTCGCCTTCGCCGTGCGCGAAGACATCTACGTGGCCGCGCTGCCGCTAACGCCGGAACCCCCGACGATCAGCGACCGCACGGGCCCCGGCCCGGTCAAGCGCATCACGCGGGAAGGCGGCATTGATGTGCACTGGGAGGATAACGGCGCCACACTCGCCTGGAACTTTGCCAACACGTACTACCACGTGAACGCGGAGCGCGCGCTGCTCGCCTCGCCGGAGGCACGCGATACCACACCGCGCGGCGCCGGCGCTGCGCCGGCTGCGGCGGCCGTCAAGCCGGATTCCGTCGTGATTGCCATGTCCGTGCCGCGCCACTCGCCGCGCGGAACCGTGGTGCTGCGGGGCGGCGACATCATCACGATGCGCGGCGACGAAGTCATGCGGAACGCCACGCTGATCGTGACGGACAATCGCATCACCTGGGTGGGCCCGACGGCGCAGGCACAGGTTCCGGCGAACGCCCGCGTGATCGACATCACGGGCAAGACGGTGATGCCCGGGCTGGCGGACATCCATGCGCACCTGCGGCCGCCGCGCGACATCTTCGTGCAGGCGGCATGGCCGTACCTTGCGAACCTGGCGTTCGGCGTGACCACCACGCGCGACGTATCGAGCAGCAACGACGGCTTTGCCTATTACGAGCTGGTGGAAGCCGGCATGGTGCTGGGACCCCGCATTTACAGCACGGGCCGCGCCATGCTGCCGGGCAACATTCGCATCGAAAGCCTGGACGACGCGCGGGCCTCCGTCGCCCACTACAAGCGCCTGGGCACGAACGTCGTCAAGCAGTACACTCAGCCGCACCGGCGCCAGCGGCAGTGGCTGATCCAGGCGGTCCGCGAGCTGGGCATGAACGCAACCAATGAAGGCGCGAGCGACCTGCGCCTCGATCTCACCATGATCACGGATGGCTACACCGGCTTCGAGCACGCACTGCCCGTTGCCGATCTCTACGGTGATGTGATCCGCTTCATTGCGGAATCCAGGACGTGGTACACGCCGACGCTGGTCGTGGCCTACGGCGGCCCGACGGCGGAGTGGTACTTCTACCAGAACACGAACGTGCACGATGACGTACGGCTGAACCGCTTCACGCCACACGAGATCGTCGACCGGCGCACGCGCCGCGGCAACTGGAACCATCCCGACGAGTTTCACTTCATCGCCGTAGCCCGCGGCGCCGCGCGCATCATGCAGGGAGGCGGAAACATCGCACTGGGCGCGCACGGCGAGGAACAGGGCATCTGCGCGCACTGGGAATTGTGGGCGCTGCAGATGGGCGGGCTGACGAATCACCAGGCGCTGCGCGCGGCCACGGCCATGGCCATCGAGGGCCTCGGCTTCCAGCAGGATCTGGGAACGCTCGAGTCCGGCAAGCTTGCCGACCTGCTCGTGCTGGACCGCAGCCCGCTCGAGGATATACGGAACAGCACGTCGATCCGCTACGTGATGAAGAACGGCGAGCTGTTCGAGGCGGAGACGCTGCGCCAGATCTGGCCGGTCGACAAGGCAGCGCCGGTATTCACGGATGTCGATTTCACGCGTGCGCCGGCGCGTGGCAATTGACGGGGCGCGGCGATGGTGGCTCGGTCTGGCGCTCGCGGCCGCGTGCCGCGCGGCGGGCCCGCCGGCCGAGCCACCCGCACCCCTCGTCTATGAGGAGGGCGTCGCCTCGTGGTACGGGCCCGGCTTTGATGGCTGGGCCACAGCCAGCGGCGAACCCTTCGACGCCCGTGCGTTGACGGCGGCGCATCCACGCCTCCCGTTCGGCACGCGGGTCCGCGTGATCAACACAGACAATCAGCGCGAGGTCGTGGTCCGCATCAACGATCGCGGCCCGTTTACTCGGGGCCGCATTATCGACGTGTCCCAGGCCGCCGCGGAGGCGCTGGGTTTCCTGCGCGCGGGCACCGCGAGCGTGCGACTCATCCTGGAGCGGTGAACGCCAGGATGCGCGTGGGCGCCTGCCCGACTTTCGCTTTCCTCTGCACGACGCGCAGCCCACGGTGGATGGCCGCAACCTCGCCGGCGCGCTCCAGGCTGACATAGAGCGGTTCACCGGCCGGGTGCAGCGTGAACCAGTGCGGACCCTGGCCCACGGTCAGGTCGGCCAGCGGCGCATTGCCGGGCAGCGTGAACGCGTAAACCTTGTCCGTCGCATAGACGGCGATCCACAGCTCGGACTCATCCGGAGTGAGCAGCACGCCGTGCGTGTACGTATCGAGCAGCGGCGGCGGCGTGCCGGGCGGAATCGGCATGGTCACGCGGTCGACAAGGGAGTCGGCACCCAGATCGAGCGCGGCATATCCGATCATGCCGGAGAGCGAGAGGTAGGCGCGAGCATCCGCCCGGGTCAGCGCCATCACGCGTGGTACGCCGTCGATGCGGATCTGGCGAACGGCGGTCAATGCGACGGGATCGATCACGGTGATCATGCTGTCGCGAAGCGATGTGACGTAGACGCGCGTACCATCCGCGGACGTATAGGAATTGTGCTGTTCACGGCCAGCGGGCACTGTCCGTACGACGCGCATCGAATCCGTCCGCACGATCACGGTCTGATCGCCGCCTCGCTGAGGCACGAAGAGGTGGCGGCCATCGCGGGAGATGGTGGGCTCATTGGGCACGGGTCCCACATCGACCTGACCGAGGAGCGCATGCGTGGCGACATCGACCTTGAGCAGTGCGTTCGATGTCTCGACGGTGATGTAGAGCGTGCGCCCGTCGGGCGAAGCCACGAGTCCGTGCGGCCGCGGCCCGGTTTCGATGGTGTCCAGAACCTCGAGCGTGTTTGGATCGAGGCGAAACACGCCCGCGTACCGGTCCGCCACGTAGAGGCGGACTTCGCCGGTGGAGGGTCCGGCGGCGGGCGATGGCTGCGGGCTTTCCAGCGCGCACGCCGTGGCCAGTAGCAGAATCGGGACTCGCATCCAGCGACCGCGAACCGACCGGATCATGCGGTTCCGTCTCCTGTGGTCAACGGTCTCAGGCGAGCTGCACGCCGCGAATCGCGGGTCACGGCCGCACAATGAAGCCCGTTCGCGTGCGGAAATCCGGAGCGAACGGCAGCGCCAGCCTGGCTTCGACCAGCCAGTTCACCGAAATGGACCGGCCGTGGAACGAGAGTGGCGAGTTCGGCGGAACGCGAACGGCGGCAACGAGTCGAAGCGGCTGGCCCGGTGCGGCCGGCGCATCGCTTCTGGCGATTTCCGTTTCGCGGACGACGTGGCGGCGCGGCGTACTGCCCTTCCCCGAATCCTGCACGACTTCTTCTTCGCACATCAGCACGAGGCGTGCGCTG
>Ga0187892_10008009_pt1 | contig 14695 bp, 12 predicted proteins | sample MA1701073metaG_FD_139345 | JGI IMG/M metagenome (GOLD analysis project Ga0187892, IMG submission 139345) | Bio-ooze microbial communities from a basaltic lava cave in the Kipuka Kanohina Cave System on the Island of Hawaii, USA - MA170107-3 metaG ... | reverse complement strand
TGGCTGTGGGCAATTCGCGCAGAGTTCGCGCGGCATGGCCGCGACCGTCTCTCCGAGCTCCGCACCGAGCGCCGCACCGGCGGGATCACCCGGAGGCAGGCTGCCCGCGGTAACCTGTCGGGCACAGGCGGCGGGCCTGCGCATGGCGAGTTGACGGTGCTCGTCGCAGTCGACGGCGGAGGCGGGCCGCCGTCAACTCGCCAACGCGCGAACGGATCCCGGGCTCGTGTCGGTTTCACAGCGCCTGGCGCCGTCAACTCGGCATCGCGCGATCCGGCCACCGGGCTCGTGTCAGTTTCACAGCGCCTGGCGCCGTCAACCCGTCAACCGGCCGCCCGCACAACCGCGCGTGTCACGTTGCAGGCGCCGCGCCGCCAAACCACGCTGTGGCGCGCGCGGCGAGCTGCGCCTTGGCGCGTGCGCGAGCCACACCTTGGCGCGCGGCACGAATCGGGCGTGCGCGTGCGCGTTACGCGGAACTGGCCGGCGCCAGGCCGGTGCCAGCAGGGCGGCGCAGGGGCCGGCGCGCGTCTAACGAGTGGCGCCGGGCCGGCGTCCGATGAGTGACGAGAGGTGAGGTGAAGAATGAGGATCATGGTATTGGCGGGATTGGCCCTGGCGGTGGCGGCACCCGTTGCCGCGCAGGGTCACGCGCACGGACCGGGGCAGGGCGCATCGGTTCCATCCTTGACGGCGCGCGCTAAGGCGCAGATCCAGGAGCTGGAGTCGGCGGTGGCGGCGTACCGCACGCCGGAGCTGGCGCGGGCCGCGGGCTTCCGCCCGGCGCTCGGTCTGATCCCGACGATGGGCGTACACTGGGTGAGTGCGCAGCGGGTGCGCGATGGCGAACGATTCGATCTCACGAAGCCGGATCATCTGGTGTTTGCGCCGGTGAACGGGGAGCAGCGGCTGGTAGGCGTTGCGTTTGCGTACCGCGGCGCGCCGGGTGATGCGCGGCCGGCAGGCTTCGATGGCGATCTGGATACATGGCACGAGCACGCGTTTCTGGCGCCGGCCGGTCAGACCCTGACGATGCTGCATGTGTGGTTCGTGCCGTCGCCGGACGGTGCGTTTGCGGGGCACAACCCGTTCCTGCCGTACTGGGCGGCGGGAGTCGAGCCGCCAGCGGAAGCGCGGCTTGCCGATCCGGCGGAAGCGAAGCGGATTCGCACGCTGGCGCTGGCGCTGAGCGAGACGGTCGATTCCGTGAACCTTGTCCAGCTGTCCCGGCGGTCATCATCGCTGGAGGCAGCGCTCGCGCCGCATCGCGCGGTGATCCGCGAGCAGATTCCACGCCTGACCGATGCAGTTCGGAGCGGCGACGTCGCGGCGTGGAACGCGGCGGCGGACCGCGCGAATGCGGAGTGGCAGAAGATCCGCGAGATCTATCTGCGCGCGGTTCCGCCGGCCAGGCGGACGCGCTTGAGCGAGTTCTTCGACGAGATCATCGCGGGCGGTCACGGCAGCCACTGAACGCCGGCCTGGCACACGCTGGGCACGTCATGCCCGTGCGAACCGCGGGCGGCGCGGCGGCGCCGGTCGCCTGCGAGAGAGGCCGCGCAACGCGCGCACGCTCAACCGTCAGCGGCCATCGCCTGGCTCAAGGTCTGCTCGGATACCTCATCACGTGACCAGTGCGCCGCGGTGCGGCCATGGCGCAGCAGCACGAAGGTCTGGCCGACCCGCAGTGCGTGGGCCGGATTGTGGGTGACGAGCAGGACGGCGAGGCCGCGTTCTGCGGCGCGACTCACGACCTCGAGCACTCGTGCGGCCTGTCGCACGCCCAGCGCAGCCGTGGGCTCGTCGAGGATCAGCACGCGGGCGCCGAAGTAGACTGCGCGCGCGATGGCGACGGCCTGGCGCTGCCCGCCGGACAACTGGCCCACACTCACGCCCAGGTCGGGGACTTCGATGGCGAGCGAATCCAGCGTCTGTCGTGCGCTGGCTTCCGCGCGGCTCACGTCGAGGCGCCGCAGCGGTCCGAATCCGCGCAGGGGTTCGGCACCGAGTACGAAGTTGCGCCAGACGCTCATGAGCGGCGCCAGCGCGAGGTCCTGGTAGACAGTCGAGATGCCGCAGAGCCGCGCGTCACGCGGTGAATCGAGGGAGACGGGTGCGCCATCCATCAGCACACGTCCGGATGTCGGCCGCAGCACGCCGGACAGGATGCGGATGAGCGTGGATTTGCCGGCGCCATTGTCCCCGAGCAGGCAGGTCACGTGCGCTCGCGGCAGGTCGAGGCTGACGTGGTCGAGTGCGAGCACGCGGCCGTACGCAAGCGATACGCCATCGGCAGCGAGCGCCGCGGACATCACGGTCGTTCGAGCGCGCGGCGGCGCAGCCATTCGTTGGAAAGAACGGCGAACACGAGCATTGCCCCGAGGATGACCTGGAACCAGTCCGCATCCACGCCGATCATGACGATGCCCTGCTGCACCATGCCGTAGATGAGCGCGCCGCACGCGGCGCCGATGGCGCTGCCGTATCCACCGCTCAGCAGGTTGCCGCCGATCACGGCGGCGACAATGGCGCGGAACTCCTGGAACTCGCCGCGCAGCGCATCGGTTCCGTCGAAGCGAACGGCCTGGAGTACCGCGACGAAGCCTGCGGCAAGCGCGGTGTTCACGAACAGCTGGATCTTGACCCGTGCGACACGCACGCCTGCATTGTGCGCCGCTTCGGCCGCTCCGCCCGCAGCCTGTATCCAGTTGCCGGCGCGCGTGCGCAGCAGCAGCCAGGTTGCGAGCAGCGCGAACAGCATCCACCAGAGGATCGCGATGCGAAACCCGGCAATGGGCTCGCCGGCGAGAATGATCCGGGCGAGCGCGTAGCCGCTTGTCTCGGAGAGCCCGCCCAGCTGCGTGCGTCCCGTGAGCGCCCGGCTCGACGCGATCGCCACGCCGCGCAGCATGAACAGTGTGCCCAGCGTGATGAGGAAGGAAGGCAGCCGCGTCTTCACGACGAGCCATCCATTGAGCAGCCCGATGAGTGCGCACGCGGCCATCGTGACGAGAATCGCGGGCCACAGCGACCAGCCTGCTTCCGTGGTGAGAAGGAGCAGCAGCACGCCAGCCGCGCCAATGATCGAGCCCACGGACAGGTCGAACTCGCCGCCGATCATGAGCAGCGCGACAGCCACGGCGAGAATGCCGAGCGGCGCCGCGGCATTGAGCACGGCAGCCGCGCCCGCTGCGCTCCGGAACGGTGCACCGGCCACGATCGCGAAGAACAGCCAGACGAGCAATACGCCGGCCAGCGCCGCGCCCTCCGGCCGCGCGAGCAGCCTGCGGATCACCGGATTCCGCGGCTGGCGAGGTCGATCACGGCCGCGGCGTTCTCCCGCGTGACAAAGCCCGGGCCCGTCGCAATCACGCGACCGCCGCCGGGAACCGTCCCGGTCTCCAGGTACTTCACGAGGAGCACCACCGGCAGATACCCCTGCAGGTATTGCTGCTGGTCGATCGCGAATCGCATGCGTCCGTCGCGCACGGCTTCGAGCACGCGCGGCGTGAGGTCGAACGTGGCGTAGGCCGTGCCGGCCGCGCGGTTCGATGCTTCCAGCGCCGCGAGCGTCGGTTCCGTTGCCGCCGGGCCCAGCGTGAGCAGGCCGTCGATCTCCGGGTCCGCGGCCAGCGCGCTCGCCACGCGCTGCTCCGTATCCTCCGGATCCGCCAGGCTCACACTCAACACGCGCATCGCACCGCCCGCCCGAGCGAGAGCGTCGCCGAACCCCGCGCAGCGCCGGTCCTGCGCGACGTTGCCCACCTCGTGATTGACACACAGTGCGCGCCGCACGCCATCGGCAGCGAACCGCTCGCCTGCCAGCACGCCAGCCTCATACTCCGTTTGACCGATGTGCGCCAGCACGCCCAGCGCGCGCCACGCTTCATCCCCGCTGTTGATGCTGATCACGGGAATCCCGGCGGCGATGGCCGTGCGCAGGCTCGCGCCCAATGCATCCGCATCCGGAATCGATACGACGAGACCGGCCGGCCGCGACGCCACAGCGGCTTCGATCCGCTGGCTCATCTCGACCATGTCGAAGCGCAGCGGCGCCTGATACTCGAGCGTGATGCCCAGTTCCCTCGCCGCGTCGCGCGCGCCGTTCGCCACCACGGACCAGAACGCATCCGCGGACTGGCCGTGCGTCACCATCGCGATGCGGAGCCCGCCGCGGAGGGCGGCCGCCGGACCGGCCTGAGGCGAACCGCAGGCTGCCGCTAACAGCAGGGTTATGAAGGCTGCGGCTCGCGCGGTTGCTGCAGGGTGACGCGGGGCGGGATCAACGGACATGGGATGCCGTTCGCGCGGCGGCAAGCCGGTGGGCGCGCTCGGCCAGCTGCGGCGTGCCGAGCCGGTTGCACCAGTCGCCGAAGGAGGGGCGCGGTCCCTGCCAGTGCAGCGCATCGACCGTGCGCGATACCGGCGCGTCCGTGCGCAGCCTTGCGAGCCGGCGGAACAGCAGCGCCCGCTCGCGTCCCTCGGCCAGAGTGGCGGCCAGCCGCGGCGCGCCGGTGACTTTCACGCTCCAGTCGATGCCGCGATCCGGAACGTGCTCGAGATGACCGTAGGCCGCGAGCACTGTGGCCGCGGACTTGGGGCCCCAGCCGGGCAGCCCCGGATAACCATCGGAACTGTCGCCCACGAGCGCCAGCCAGTCCGGAATCGACGCCGGCGGCACGCCGTACTTTTCGCGCACGCCCGCTTCATCGCGCATCAGGTTGGCGCGGCGGTCCAGCTGCACGACGCGGCTGCCCTGCACGCACTGCGCAAGGTCCTTGTCCGGTGTACAGATCACGACCTGCGTGACGCGCGGATCCGCGGCGGCCATGGCAGCAGCCGCGGCCAGCGCATCATCGGCCTCGAACTCCGTCATCGCCCAGACGACCGCACCCATTGCGTCGAGCGCGTGCTCGAGCGGCTCGAACTGCGCGAACAGAACGGGATCGATGCCGTCTCCCGTCTTGTAGCCGGGCCAGAGATCGTTGCGGAACGACTCGATGATGTGATCCGTGGCGACGCCGAGGTGTGTCGCGCCGCCCTCGATCATGCCGAACACGGAGCTGACGACGCCTCGTACGCCCTTGAGTGCATCGTCGTCCGTCGCCGCGGCCGCCGGCGAATAGAAGTGACGGAACAGCTCGTACGTTCCGTCGACCAGGTGAACGATCATGGGGACAGCATAAGCGGCGGCGGACGCCCCGGCCACATGACGCCCGGAATTCGCGTGCTGCGGCTGTTGCCCGGCCGCGCGCCGCTCTATCCTTTCGGGTGTGGCCGCCGGCTCCGAAAGGCGGCGGACTTCCGGAGATCATGAGGCCGCGGGATGAGCGCACGGTACGACGCGGATGTGGCGATCGTCGGGTCGGGTCCCGGCGGTGCGACGCTCGCGCGTGAGCTGGCGCGGGCCGGCCGGCGAGTGCTGCTGCTCGAGCGAGGCCGCGACTGGCGCAGGCATCCGCTCTATGGCACGTATCCCGGCGCACTGCTGTACGCGGACCGGCACGCGTTGCTCTTTACGCGTGAAGGGTTGAACATCATCCGCCCGCTCATGCTGGGTGGCGCGACCAGCATGTACTGCGGCTGTTCCGCGGCGCCGCCCGCCTGGCTGCAGGAGCGCCATCGCATCGATCTTCGAGACGATGCCGCAGCGTTTCAGCGAGAGCTGGACATTGCGCCCCTGCCTGCCGAGCTCCGCGGTGAAGCATCGACGCGCATTGCGGAAGCCGGAACCCGACTGGGCATGCCCTGGGCTCCCCAGGACAAGTTCATGTTCAGCGAGCGTGCGCGCATGCGCTGCGGCGCACACTGCATGCTGGGATGCCGGTGCGGCGTGAAATGGAACGCGGCCGAGTTCGTGGATGACGCGGTCGCGGCGGGCGCCACGCTCCTGACGGAAGCCCGGGTCGACCGCGTGCTCATCGAGGGCGGCCACGCGGCCGGTGTCACGGGAACCCGGGCCGGCGGGCGCTTCACGGTCCGAGCCGGTACCGTGATTGCCGCGGCGGGCGGCATTGGCAGCGCCGAGCTGCTCCGTGCCAGCGGTTTTGCCGCGGCCGGTCGCGGCATGGCCATGGACACGACAGCGATGGTGTACGGCGTGGTGCGGGGCCGCGGCATGGGACAGGATCCACCCATGACCTGGAGCTGCGCGGATGACGCGCTGGGCGTCCTCTACTCGACGCTGATCGATCCATGGCTAATGTATCCGATCATCCTGTCGCGCAAGGCGCTGCGCATGGCCATGACCTGGCATCGGTGGGGCCGCACGCTCGGCGTGATGATCAAGCTGAAGGATGAAATCAGCGGCGAGATCGACGACCACGGCACCATCCACAAGGGACTCACCGCTGCTGATCGCGACCGCCTTCAGCAGGCCGAGGCAACCGCTGCACGCATCCTGCGCGAGGCCGGCTGCGATCCGGCAACGCTGATCACCACGCCGCTGCGCGGAACGCACCCATCAGCCAGTGTGCGCATCGGCGACGTCGTGAACCAGGAGCTGGAAACGGAAGTCAGCGGACTGTACGTGTGCGATGCGAGCGTATTCCCGGAGGCGCTGGCCCGGCCCACCGTCCTCACAATACTCGCGCTCGCGCGGCGTCTGGCGCGCACGCTCGGCGCCGCGGCGCCGTATCCGGTCAGCTCGACGTAGCCGCGCCCGCGCACGCGCCGTCCGTCACGCTGGCCGGCCACATCGACCGCACCCTCCCAGTAGCGCACGGACAGGTTCAATTCCTGATCCGCTAACACTGGCGTTATCTCGAGGTCGAGGTCCGGCGCGCGCAGGCGCAGCTGCCAGCGCGCGGGATAGCGCGCGCCGTCGAGCGGGCTGGCCCAGACATCGAGCACGTGCAGCTCGATGTCGCGCGCGGCGACCTTCGTGGCGCGGCCGGCCGCGTCCACGTACGTGCCGGCGCTGAACGGGTCCGCGCTCCCGTCGGCCCGGCGCAGCTGGTAGAACATCAGCTCGGATCCGTCCTCGAGCTGGAGCGCGAACCAGTCCCAGCCGCTGACGTCCGCCGGAAGCCCGCTCGTGCCCCACTCGCGATCCAGCCAGCTCTCACCCGTGACGCGGAACTCGCCCGTTCCGGTCCGCACACGTCCCGAGGTCGGCATGCGCGTGAAGGACAGGTAATACGATGCGTTGCCCGGCTGCGCGCCTTTCCGGCTGAGACCGGCGTCACCGTGCAACACGAGCGGCTTGCCCGCGCTCAGCACCAGCTCGACCTGCAGATCGCCATCCGCGGCGCGGAGCCGCAACGGAAAGATGGCCAGCGCGGCCGTGTCCGGGGCCCCGAGCGGGTCCGCACTCTCGATCGACCAGGGGCCGGCCCACACGCGGAACGGCGCCGCTTCCGCACCGGCCAGGCCGGCCGCGCCGCGCGCGAACTGCTCGCGCACGTGGAACCGGCCGGCCGTGGCATCAGTCAGCGCGAAATGCGCCATCCACGCCTGGCGGGCGGCCCACGCGGACGCCCGATCCGGCATCGAATCGGAAAGCGCACTCCGGAAAAACGTGAGCTGGTAGCCGAATCGGCGCCCGCCGTCCGCCTCGAGGTTGCCCGTGATGTACCACCACTCCGTGCGGTATCCGGGATGCTCACCATGATCCTGCGGGAAGCGGAACGCCTGCGGCTCGAAGGCGCGCGCGAACCCGGCCGTATCCGTGCCGCCGAGCAGCTCCTGCAGCGACAGCGTTGCGCGCACGGCGGGCGCGCGTCCGCGCACCTCGCGGAACAGCCGTACGCCGGCCACCACGCAGAGGGCGGCAAGAACGAGGCTGCCCAGCCAGGCGCGCCTCATTCTTCGCGCAGTGCCGCGGCCGGCCGCATTCGCGCCATGCGCGCGGCCGGATAGAGACCGGCCAGCACCGCGGCGATCACGGCCAGCGCCGCGGCCTGGAACAGGCTTCCGGCATCGGCCTGCATGGTCATGGTCCAGCCGAACGAGCGCTGGTTCACCACGTGGATGAGCAGCCACGCGAGCGCAAGGGACAGCGGCATGGCGAGAACGCCGGCGGCCAGCCCGAGCAGTCCGGTCTGCGCCGTCACCAGGCCCCAGAGCTGGCCGGGCGTGAAGCCGGTGGCGCGCAGGACACCCATTTCGCGAGCTCGCTCGAGCTGCAGCGCCATCAGCGCCGAGAGCACGCCCGCGAACGCCACCAGCAGCGCGAGCATCTGTAACACGCGCGTTATCGTGAACGTGCGATCGAAGACCTCGAGCGTGCTGTCACGGAGCCCGCGGTTCGAGCGGATGAGGACTTCCTGCGGCCACGGCGCCGAGGACAGCCGGCGCACCAGCCGGTCCGCGTCCACGCCCGGCGCCAGCCAGAGCGCGAGCGATGAAACGCCGCGGTCCGTCCACAATGCATCGTGCGTGCGCCGGTCGAGAAAGGCGACGCCGAATTCGCTCGAGTAGTCGCGGTACACGCCGGCCACGGCAAACGCACGCGGTCCGCGTCCAGTGGTGAGCCGCACGGTGTCACCCGCACCGACACCGTTCCGGAACGCAAAGGATTCCGAGACGAGCAGCCCGCCCGCCTCGAATGCGGGCCACGCGCTCCTCGCGTCGCCCTGAAGAAACATGAACGATGCGCGATGCCGCTCGTACAGCTCGACGGCAACAAGGCGCAGCTCCCCATCGCCGAAGGGTACGCTGGTCTGCCGGTAGCGAGTCACGCCCTGTACTTCCGGCTGGCTCGCGATGCGCCGCACGACATCCTCGGCGAGCAACCCATCGCGGCGCCCGCCGCCGCCCGACGGCGACGATACGTAGACATCCGCCTGCAGCGACACCGAAAGCCAGCGCTCGACGCTCCAGCGGAAACTCGAGACCATGATCGAGACCGCGGCGCCCACGGCGACCGCCACCATGAGCGCTGCGACGGCGGGCCCCGTGCGGCTCAGCGTCGAGGTCAGCCCGCGCACGGCCAGACTGCCCATCGTTCCTGCAAGAGCGGCGGCCATCGGCCGAAGCAGTCGAAGCAGGAACACCGTCGCGAGCGGAGCGAGCAACGCCGCCGCCACGACAATGGCGAACAGCGCAGCAAATCCCACTCTGACATCCTGGCCGGGAAGCATCACGGGAATCCAGCTGGCGGCCAGCAGCAGGACGCCCACGCGCGCCGCAGCTCGCACGCGCGCGGCGGCTTTCGATTCGAGCATGGACCGTGCGAGCGCCACGCGTGGCGGTGTCGACGTTGCCTCGCGCACCGGTCCCAGCGATGCGACCACCGTCGCACCCATGCCGAGCAGGATTCCGCGCAGCACACCGGCCGGCGACAGGCTCACGTCCGTCACGGACACGGCGAAATAGAGATCGTTGATCGTCTGCGTCACCAGTCCGACCAGCCCGCGGGCCAGCGTGAGTCCGCCGGCAAGCCCGAACAGCGTACCCAGTGCGCCCATGGCCAGCGCCTCGGCCAGGAACAGCCGCGCGATCTCGCCCCGCGTCACGCCAATCGCGCGCAACCGCCCGATCCACTCGCGCCGCTGTACCACGGAAAACGACATTGTGTCGTAGATCAGCAGCGCTCCGAACACGAGTGTTATCAACGCGAACGCGCTCAGATTCAGCTCGAAGGCCCGCGTCATGCCCGCCGTCGCTTCCGCGCGCGCGGCCGCGCCCGCCAGCTCGAGACCCGGCAGCGCACGACGGATGCGCTCGGCCTGACGCTCGCCCGCTTCGCCATCCGCCAGCTTCAGGTCGATCCGGTCCAGACGCCCGACGCGGCCGGCCAGCTCCTGCGCCACCGCAATGTCGCTGAGCACGACATCGAACAGCGCACGCTCGCTCGGTCCGTCCTGCCCGTCGATGAAGCCGGCGACATGGCCCGCGCGCACCGTCCCGCGGATGCGGAACGCGACCGAATCGCCGGCGCCCAGCCCAAGCTCCGCCGCGAGCTGGCGCGGCAGCACGACGGCGCCCGGGCGCGTCAGCAGCACGCTCAGCTCCGTGTCCAGCACACCCGCGTCGAGGTACGGCCGGAACGGCGCTTCCGAGAACGGGTCCAGCCCCAGCAGCCGCACCGCCCGATCTCCGGCGCGACTCACCAGTGTGGCGTGCGCTTCGACCACCGGCGCCGCCTCCAGCCCCAGCTCGACGCGTACCACGCGAACCACACTGTCCGGCAGGCCCGCGCTGCCGGCGACGAGCTGATGCGTCGCCTGGCCGAACACGGCGCGCGCCGACCACTCGAACGCGCGCCGCGCGCTCGCCGTCGCGACATCGACGGCGACCACGATCGCGACGCCCAGCGCAATGCCCACGATCGCCAGGCCGAGCTGCATCGGATGGCGAACGAAATGCCGCAGACTCGAGCGGCGCAGCACCGTCATTCCGGCCGCTCTTCCAGCCGCCCGTGCCGCAGCGCCAGCGCGCGATCCGCACGGCGAACCACCTGGTCACTGTGCGTCACCACGATGAGCGTGCGGCCTGCACTGCGCGTCAATCGTTCCAGCAGATCGAGGACCGATTCCGCCGTGTCGTCATCCAGGTTACCCGTCGGTTCATCCGCCAGCACGAGCATCGGCTCATGAACCAGCGCCCGCGCAATCGCAACGCGCTGCTGCTCGCCGCCCGACAACCGATCCGGAAACGCGCCCGCTCGATCGGCCAGACCCACCGACGCCAGCGCGGACTGCGCGCGCTCCGCTATCGAACCCAGACCGTTCAGCTCCAGCGGCAGCCGCAGATTCTCCTCCACCGTCAACGTCGGGATCAGATTGAAGAACTGGAACACGAAGCCGAGCCGGCCGCGGCGGAACAGCGTGCGTTCGCGCTCCGGCAGATCCGTCAGCGCCACGTCGCCCACCCACACTGTCCCGCTGTCCGGCGCGTCCATTCCACCGATGATGTTCAGCAGGGTCGATTTGCCCGACCCGCTCGGGCCGAGCAATACCACCATCTCCGCTTCGCCGATGTCCGCCGAAACGCCATCCAGCACGACATGCTCCGCATCGCCCTCGCGGTATCGTTTGCGCACATCCCGCAGCCGAACCCATGCCTTTTCCATGCGCCAATCTAGCGGCGTAGCGCGATCGGCCGGAACCAATCCACCGGCCCGCCGCGCGGAAACGCTCACGCGCGCGCAACGCAGCGCAGTTCCGCGCAGAAGCCGGACTCCCGAACATGCATGTTCCATGGCCATCCGTAACGCCGCGAACGAGTTGACGATTCGTGCCGCGCTGGTGCGCCGCGTGCCTCCGCGCGCTCCGCCGCCCACGTCGGCGGCCACGTCGCGGCCGGTCGGGCCCCCGCGCCACACGTGTCATCGAATACGGGCGTCTCCGGACGCCCTTCCTGGAGGTTTTCGCCATGTCACCTGTACTCAAACGCGCCGCCTGCGCCTGCGCGCTGCTCACCGGCGCCATCGCCGGCATGGGCCGCGCCGCCGAGGCTCTGCCTTGCGCCGATTACATTTCGTCCGGCGGCGGCAGCGCGCCGCTCACCGGCCACCTCATCGGCTCCGAAACCCGAACCGTCACCTTCCACGTCGGCACCAAGGCCGAGCTCGGCGGCATCGGCGGGTCCACCGGAGCCACCTACACAGTCAGCTGGGAAGTCGGCTACTACCAGATGTCCGATGGTCGCAGGCTCGCCATCGACTGCCGCAATTACACCATCGCCACCCTCGCCCACTGATCCCGCCACCGGGGGCCGGCGCCGCGGACCGGCCCCCGCACACCGCTGATCCAAACTGTCCGCGTCTGACCGCGCGGTTCCGCGCAATCCACTCGCCCCTCGATTGTCCACCCGCACGCGCAGCCGCAGCACACACAAACACTTGACCGCGCCGCACCACTACGGCGCGACTCCTGCCTCCGCTAACGCCGCGGTTACCCGTCGCCACCAGCGACACCACCCTGCTCCGCGGAGGTCCCATGCGTCGCCACACTTTCAGTGCCCTTGCGCTCGTCGCATTCACCACCGCCATCCTCGCCGCTCCGGCACCCGCAGCCGATGCTGTCTGCGTCGATTCCATCGCCATCGACACCGCCGATGGCACGCTGACCGCACAACTCGTCGGTGAAGAGAGCGTGTCCGGCGTGATCTACGCTCCCGTTCTGTTTCCGCTGCCCGGGCTCGCTCCCATCCGCACCGCGCTGGGCACGTACCAGTTTGCCGATGGCCGTCGCGTGACGATCGGCTGTCTGTCGCTGGCGGACTGAACGCTGGCTCAATTCGCCATGGTGCTCGACTCCAGGCGCGCGCATCATTGCCGGCACGAACCGGAGCGGAGCGCAGGAACAAGGAGGGCGGCCGTGAGGATGAGCATGGTGCTGTGCGCGGGGTGTGTGCTGGCCGCGGCGTGCGAGGGGACAGCGGCGACGGCGGGAGATGGGATGGCGGAGAGCGGAGCGGCGCTGGTGGCGGATTCGGTACTGGCGGAAGGCCCGGTGGCGCGGCCGGGCGAGCCGGTCGATCTGTTCAATGCGACGGACATTGCGGTGGTGGGCGAAGCGGTGGTCGTGGTCGACAACGGCAATGACCGGGTGGTGCTGCTGGATGCGCAGTTGAACGTGATGCGCGTAGTGGGGCGGCGAGGGGGCGGTCCGGGCGAGTATGACGGGCCGTTTCTGGTGCGGCCGCACGCGGGCGGGATGGTGGTTCTGGATCCGGGCAACGCGCGCTTCACGCTGCTCGAAGCCGACGGTTCGTTTCGCGATGTCGTGCCGGCGCAGGTGGGCGTGATGCCGTTTGCGGTGACATCGAGCGGCGAGTTCTACATTCCGTCCCGCAATCGCACGGAGTATCTGCAGCGGTTGCGCGGGGGCGAGTCGGTGCCCTTCGCGGCGCGGCCGGACACGGGCGCGGTAACGGACTCGGCGCAGTTCTCGTTTGGCGAGCGTGATGCGTTCGTCGCGGTGACGGCGGGCGACACGGTTCACGTGATGGATGGCGCGGCGGGCGTTCTGCACAAATACGCGCCGACGGGCGAACGCGTGCTGAGCCGTTCGCTCCCGGCCGGTCTGGCGGACACGCTGCTGGCACGGAGCGCGGAAGTGGCGGCGCAGTTCCAGGAAGGGGGTCGCCGGGTGACGGCGCCGTTCGTGAAGTCGTTCACACCGACGCGGGACGGCGCGATGCTGCTGCTGGTTGCGGGCAGCGCGAACACGTGTGCGCTGCGGATCGACGCGCGGACGTACGCCGTGCAGCGGATCGTGCGTCCGGATGAGCGGCCGGAGTGGCAGCCGTTGTGCACGGCGGCCGGCGGTTGGCTGGCCGAGCCGGTGCTGTACGTGGTGAGTGGGGAGAGCGTGTTCGCGTTTCGGCTCGCGGAGCGGTAGTCCGAGGTCAATGGAGTCATCCGGTGAAAGGGGTCATGCGTCGGCGGGGCAGGGATATCGCGCGAATCGGCCCGCAGCTGTTCTCGCGCATTCTGGTGCTCTGTGCGTGCGCGGGCGTGGGCGGGCTAGCGGGGACGGCGTGGCGAGCACGGACGGGCGTGCGCGAAGCGAAGATCGCGCCGATCGATGCGCGGCAGTTTCCGGCGGCTGGCATGAGCGTGGGCGGGGCCGGTGTGCCGACGGTTCGCGTGTTCGGCGACTACGAATGTCCGGCGTGCCGTGAGCTGGATCGACGATACGGTGATTCGCTGCTTGCGCTGGCTGCGGCAGGCCGGATCCGGCTCATCTACCATCATTCGCCGTTGCGCTCGCACGCACTCGGGGAGCTGGCCGGCACAGTGGCGTATTGTGCGGCATCGCGTGGCGGCGGCTGGCGAGTCCATCGCGCGCTGTACGCCCGCTCGCTGGAGTGGGGCAGCGCGGATGCGAAGCGGTCACCGGAGTCTGCGTTGCGGCGAATGCTGGCGATCGCGGCGGCGACCGGCGTGGACAGCGCCGCGGTGCACGCGTGTGTTGCTTCAGGCGGTGGTGCGGCGGCCGTACGCGAGGATCGGGCGATGGCGCGGCGGCTCGGTGTACACGCGGTCCCCGCAGTGTTCGCGGACAGCGCGCGTCTCGAGTTCCGCTCGTACCGGGCGCTGCTCCGCCACGTCACGCGGCTGGCCTCTTGACCCGCGCGGGTGAGGGCGGTCATTTCCGGGATCCGAACTCTCACCTGAGGTCATGCCATGCGGACTCCCTCTGCACTCGCCCGCCTCCCTGTGCTGCCCTGCATCCGAAGCGTTCTCGGCGCGGCGGTTTTCTGTGCAACGGCTGCGACGGGCAGCGCGCAGGCGCCCGACGGAATCGCGACTCGCGCCCTTCGTACCGCGCCGACGCCGCCAGCACTGCAAGCGGAGTCTCTGTTCCGAAGCTTTGCCTGGCGCAACATCGGGCCGGCGAACATGGCGGGCCGAGTCACGGACATCGAGGCGGTCGAGTCGAATCCCGCGATCGTCTATGTGGCATCGGCGTCCGGCGGCGTGTGGAAGTCGGAGAATGCGGGCACGACGTGGCGTCCGATCTCGGAGCAGTTCGGCACGGGCAACATAGGCGACCTCGCGGTCTACCAGCGAAACCCGGACATCGTGTGGGTGGGCACGGGCGAATCGTGCGTTCGCAACAGCGTTGCCTGGGGCGACGGCGTCTACAAGTCGACGGATGGCGGAAAGACCTTCACGAACGCGGGCCTGCGCGACACGCATCACATCAGCGAGGTCATCACGCATCCGACGAATCCGGACATCGTGTGGGTGGCGGCGCAGGGACATCTCTGGGGTCACACGGGCGAGCGCGGCCTCTAC
>Ga0187892_10008008_pt1 | contig 14695 bp, 10 predicted proteins | sample MA1701073metaG_FD_139345 | JGI IMG/M metagenome (GOLD analysis project Ga0187892, IMG submission 139345) | Bio-ooze microbial communities from a basaltic lava cave in the Kipuka Kanohina Cave System on the Island of Hawaii, USA - MA170107-3 metaG ... | reverse complement strand
GCTCGCGCCCCCGCCCCCGCCCCCCCCCTGGCCCCGCCGCTCACGTCGCAGGCCGCGCCCGCTCCCGACCTCGACCCCGCCCCCCCCCCCGGCCCGCCGCTCACGTCGCAGACCGCGCCTGCTCCCGACCCCGACCCCGACCCCGCCCTCGGCCCGCCCCGCACGTCGCAGGCTTCGGCCCACGGGGTCACCGCTCGAGGCGGAACCCGGGGTCCAGGCCGGGCCGGCGGTCCGCATTCGCAGCGAGCCAGCCGGTGGCGTACATCCAGTGCGCGATGCGCGTGAGTTTGCGCACGTCGATGCGTTCGGGGCCGTCCCGCGGTGTGTGGTAGTCGGGGTGCAGGTTCGAACTGTAGAAGAGAGCGGGAATGTTCTCGCGCGCGTAGGGCAGGTGGTCGCTCCGGAAGTACCAGCCTTCGGGATGCGTAGGCCGGTCCCAGGTACTGTCGATGGCGAAGCGGGTGACTTTGGCGTTGGCGTCGTGGGCCATACGCACGAGGTCGGTCGAGTTGCGGTGCGGCGGTATGGAGCCGAGCAGGGCCGCGGTATCCGGGTGGTTGCGACCGATCATGTCGCCATTGAGTACAGCGACGATGCGGTCCCTGGGCACCATCGGTCGCGCGGCGTGCCAGCGAGAGCCGTGCAGGCCTTTCTCTTCCGCGCCGTGCCACACGAAGAGTGCGGATCTGCGGGCGGGCCGTTCCGCGAATGCGCGGCCGATCGCGAGCACGGCTACGGCGACGGTCGCGTTGTCATCGGCGCCGTTCCAGATGGAGTCGCCGGCGACGCTGGCGCGCACGCCGTCGTGATCCTGGTGCGCGCTGAACAGCACGTACTCGTCACGCAGCACGGGATCCGTTCCGCGGACCACGGCGACGATGTTGACGGACGGATAGACGAAGTCATCGATAGTGAGCCGAGCCTGGAAGCGTGCGGCCGCGGCGACCCGCGCGTGCCACGCGTTGCGCACGAGCAGTACGGGCGCCTGGCTCTGCGCGCCGCCACCGCCGCCGCGCTGACCGGTGGCCACGCCGTCGAGGGCGTAGCGACCGCGCATGCTGTTGGTGGAGCCCAGCTCGAAGAGGGCATCGGCGGCGGGATCCGCGACGAGCACCACAGCCACGGCGCCGCGGTCGAGCAGCGGCCGGGCGACGCGCTGCGGAGCCTGGCCGGCCCAGCGGCGAGCGGCCAGCGCATCGCCCGGAGCCGGCGCACCCTCACCGCTCAGCAGCACGGCCGCCACCTTGCCGCTAACGGGCGCGTTAAGCGTGTCCAGGGTCTGGCTGTTGCCCAGCCACACGATCGGTGCATCGACATCTGCCTCGGACGTTCCCTGCAGCGTCACGTCGCGCCAGAGCGCCAGTGGCTGGCCATCGAGCTGGATGCGGCTCGTGGTCGACTGGCGTGTGCGCCGCAGCGGGAACCACTGGAAATACGTGCCCTCTTCGCCTGCCGGCTCGAGCCCGGCCTCGCGGGCCCGCTCCGCTACCCAGCCGCTCGCACGCAGCTCATCGAGCGTGCCCGCCTCGCGGCCGCGCATGGCATCGCCGGCCAACGCAAACAGATCTCGACGAATGTCGGACTCGCGCACAAACCCGAGCCCCGGGAACTCCGAGCCCGCCGTGCCCGCCGGCATGGCCGGCGTGGGCGTCCCCGGCGATCCGCTCGTGGTCGCACGCGCCGCCACGAGCAGCAACATCAGCAGCCCGCGCGTCACCATTGGCTCCCTCCTGTCGGCTCGGCCGAACCCGCGCACGCGGACGGCTCGCGCGTGCACGCGGCGTCGCTCAAAGGAAATGCTGGAAGAGTACCATCGCGATGATCGAGACACTTGCCAGAAAGGCGACGGACGGCTTCGGTCCCTGGTCGTACGCTTCGGGCAGCAGCTCGACGAGCACCATGAATGTCATGGCGCCCGCGGCAAAGCCCAGACCCCAGGGCAGCGCCGGCCGAACCTGCTCCACGAACCAGAACGCCGGCACGGCCATCACCGGTTGCGGCAGGGACGAGAATACGCTCCACCCCGCGCACTTCAGCACACTCACGCCCTGCGGGCGCAGCACGGCACTGATCGCCAGGCCCTCCGGAATGTTGTGCACCGCGATCGCCACCGTGATGACCGTCGCCAGCGCCGCGCCGCCGCCGAACGAAACGCCCACGGCCACGCCCTCCGAAAACGAGTGCACCGTCATCACGACGACGATCAGCACCATCTGCCGCGCGCCCGCGCCACGAATGCCGCCGAATTCGACTTCGTGCCCCGACAGCCACCGCTGCGTCGCCAGTATGAAGAGCACGCCCAGCAATCCGCCCGCCACGGTCTGCGTGCTGCCGTACCCAGTGCCCTCCGCCACAAGGCCAAAGCTCGCACCCAGCATCAGCCCCGCAGCCAGCGCGTTCGCATACGCAACGACGCGCTTCGACATCGTCGTCAGGAACGCAAACGGGATCGCGCCCAGCCCCGTCGCCAGCGCCGTGATCAGTGCGTACAGGAAGACGAGACCCACTTCGTTCAGCGAGACCCCGTTCATCCGGCCCGGCCGCGCAGAAGAACCACGATCCCCATCGCCACTACCGTAACCAGCGCTATGCTCGTGTGACCCGCCTCGCGGTACGATTCCGGCAGCAGCTCCACCATCACCAGGTAAATCAGTGCGCCCACCGCAAATCCCAGCGCCCACGGGAACAGCACGGGCGCCGCCGCCACCAGCGAAAACGTCACCACCGCCAGCAGCACCTGATTCACGTTCAGCGCCACACACAGCAGCGCCGCATTTCGCAGCCGAAATCCACGACTCGTCACCAGACTCGACAGAATCGTCGCCTCCGGAATGTTGTGCACCGCAAGCGCAAGCGCCATCAGAATGCCAAACGACAGGTCCACCGCCATCGCTGCACCAATCGCGATCCCCTCATGTGCCGCGTGCAGCGCGTTGACCAGGATCACCTGATAGCCATACTCCGGCCGCGGCTCATCCAGTCGGTTCAGCTCGAGCTGCGCCACACCCGTCACCGCGTGCGTCAGATACACGACGATGATCCCGACCACCGCGCCCGCTCCGCCCGCCAGTGCGTTCCGCTCCAGACCGCTCACCATCAGCGCATACGCCACGCCCAGCATCAATCCGGCCGCCAGCGCATTCGCCCAGCCGATCAGCCGCTGCGATGGCTGTCGCCCGCCTATCAACGGCAACACCCCAAGACTCGCCGTCAACGCCGCCACCGACGAATACAACAGCACGGTCAGCGTACCGTCCACATCCCCTCGCTCTTGCGTGATCCGCCACGATCCCGTCCAACCCGCAACCCGGCGCCCGCGTGCTCGCGCGCTTGCGACCGCCCCGAATGCCCGCGTCCGCGCGCGCACGACCGGCCCGAATGCCCGCAGCCTCGCGCGCGCCCACGACCGGCCGCCCGCGCCTTCGCTCCCGCCCACGGCCTCGCGCGGCGCCCACGACCGTCCGCCCGCGCCTTCGCTCCCGCCCGCGTCCTCGCGCGCGCCCAGAACCCTTCCGCCCGCGGCCGCAACGCGCAAAAACGCACGCACGCCCACGATGCCGCGCGCGCCCACGCGCCCGCAAGCGCGGATGCCACGCCCGCGTGCACGCACCGCTCACCCGAAGCCCGGCCCCGCAGGCCTTGCGTTCTGGCCCGCCCGATGCAACCGTTGAGCGGATTCTCCCATCAACAATTCAGGGGAGCGGCTTCCGGGAGCTCGATGCCATGAAACGGGCCGACCTGCTGCAGGGCACACTGGACCTGATGGTGCTGAAGGCGCTGGAGCGTGCGCCGGAGCATGGCTACGGCGTAGCGCGCTGGGTGCACGAGGTAACGGAGGGCGTACTCGAAGTGGAGGACGGAGCGCTGTACACGGCGCTGCATCGGCTGGAGCGGCGCGGCTGGGTGGAGTCGAGCTGGGGAGTTTCGGAGAACAACCGGAAGGCGAAGTACTACGAGCTGACATCGGCGGGTCGGCGCCAGCTGACGGCGGAAGCGAGGGCGTGGACGCGCTATGCGGAGGCGGTGTTCAAGGTTCTGGGCCAGGCGCGGGCGGGTCGGCCGGCATGAGGAAGTGGCGCCGGAGTGTGTTTGTGCAGGGCACGGTTCAGCGGGAGCTGGACCAGGAGCTGTCGTTCCATTTTGCGAGCCTGGTGGACGATCTGGAGCGGAGCGGCCTGACGCGGGCGGCGGCGGAAGCGGAGGCGAGGCGTCGGTTCGGTGATGAAGTGAAATACCGGCGCGAGCTCGAGCGCATCGATCAAGGCAGGCGGCGTCACGGGCGGCGCCGGGACCGCTGGACGGCATGGGAGAGCAGCATGGGATACGCGTGGCGCACGATCACACGGTCGCCCGGTCTGTCACTGGGCATCATTCTGGCCTTCGCGCTTGGCATCGGTGCGAACGCAACCATGTTCGGCATTGTCGACCGTCTGCTGCTTTCGCCGCCCGCACACATTGCGGATGCGGATGCGCTGCGTCGCATGGCGACGGACCGAGCGGTCCGCTTCAGCGGCGAGCGCGTGCAGAGCGCGACGTTCAGCTGGTCGGATTACGAGCATTTCACGCGTCTTACGCAGCTTGCGGGCGTGTCGGCCTATTTCTCACAGAACGTGATGCTAGGGCGAGGCGAAGCGGCGCGAACGGCGAGCGCGTGGGTTGTGACGGGTAACTTCTTCGAGCTGCTGGGCGTGCGGCCGCAGCTGGGCCGGTTTTTCGGGGAAGCGGAGGACCGTCAGGGCGCGGCGGGCGTCGTGGTGATCGGTCATGCGCTGTGGCAGAGCCAGTATGGCGGGGCCGTTTCGGTTGTAGGCGAGACGCTCGACTTCGGCTATGGCGAGTACACGATCATTGGCGTGGCGCCCCGGGGATTCACGGGGATCGGTCTGTCGCGGGTGGATGTGTGGGTGCCGATGCAGACGGCGGGTCGCGCGATCATGGGCGAGACGTGGTTCGGCCCGGGCTTCAACTACTACTTCGTGCGCATGGTCGGCCGGCTCCTGCCGGGCGCCTCGCTGCGTGCGGCCGAGGAAGAAGCGACGGCGGTGCATCGCGCGGCTCGCGCCGAGCAGATCGAGCGGAACGATTACGACCGCGATGTTCGCGTTTTCGGGGCTCCGCTGATCGTGGCGCGGAGCACGATCGGCGGTGGCGGCGGCACGGCGGTGAGCGGAGTGGTGACGAGTGAGCGTTCGCCGGAAGCGAGCGTGGCGCTGTGGCTGGCGGGTGTTTCCGCGATCGTTCTGCTGATCGCGTGTATCAACGTTGCGAACCTGCTGGTTGCGCGCGCAGTGCGGCAGCAGCGCGAGGTCGGGATTCGCCTGGCTCTCGGCATCACGCGCGGCCGTCTGATGAGCCAGACGCTGGTGGAAGGGCTGATCCTCGCGGGTCTCGGCGGTGTAGCCGCGCTGTTCGTCGCACGCTGGGGTGGTGAGCTGGTGCGCAGTGTGCTGCTGCCGGATGTCGAGTTCGTGTCGGCGGTGCTGGTCTGGCGCACGCTCGCCGTTGTGTCGGGCCTGTCGCTGCTGGCGGGCCTGATCGCCGCAATCGTACCCGCGCTGGAAGCGAGCGGGAACAAGGTAGCCGAGACGATGCGCATTGGCGCGGGCGGCATCACGCGGTCCGCGCTGCGGGTGCGCGGTGCGTTGTCCATCCTGCAGGCGGCTCTCTCGGTTCTGCTGCTCGTGGGCGCAGGTCTGTTCGTGCGCAGTCTGAACCAGGTGCGCTCACTCGATCTCGGCTTCGAAATGGCCGGGCTGCTCGTCGCATCGCCGGTCGAGGAAGGGGCGGGACTGCCGGCCGCGGAGAAGAATCGCTTCTTCGATGAAGCGGTCGTACGCATGCGCGGGTTCCCGGGTGTCACGAACGCTGCGTACTCCGTATCGCTGCCATTCGCATGGAGCTGGTCCTACGGCCTGCGGATTCCGGGCCGTGATTCGCTGCCGCGCGCGCGCAGCGGCGGGCCCTATGTCAACGCGGTGAGTCGCGATTATCTGGAGACGATGGACTTGCGCGTGCTGCGAGGCCGCGGCTTCGAGGATGGCGATTTCGGTGCAGGCCCGGGCGTCGCGCTGGTGAACGAGGCCATGGCGAAGCTGTACTGGCCGGCGGCGAATCCGCTGGGCGCCTGTCTGCAGATCCGAAGCGATGACGTCGAGCAGGCGAATCTTCCGTGCACACCGGTTGCCGGCGTTGTCGAGGACGCGCGGCGCAGCGGCGTCATCGAGGAACCGAATCCGCAGTACTACCTGCCGTTCACGCACGCGGCCGTGAAACATTCGCCGAATGTCGTGCTGATCCGCGCGCCGGGCGCGAGTGCCGGTACGATGGCAGCGATGCGCCAGGCAATGCTTGCCCTCGAGCCGAGCTTCCGCTTCGTGCGGATTCGGCCGCTCGCGGATTTTGCAGAGGGCGAGCTTCGCTCCTGGCGGCTCGGCGCTGCGATGTTCACCGTCTTCGGACTGCTCGCGCTGCTCGTCGCGGCCATCGGACTCTATTCCGTGCTCGCATTCGACGTTGCGCAGCGACGTCGCGAAATCGGACTGCGCTCCGCGCTGGGTGCGGGGACGCAGCGCCTGACGATCCTCGTCGCCGCGCGGGCTCTCCGTCTGACGCTCGCCGGCATGACTGTGGGCGTGCTGATCGCGCTGGTCGTGGCGCCGCGGCTGCGAAGCCTGCTCTACGAAACGTCGCCGCGCGATCCGCTGACCTTCGCCGTCGTCTGTCTCGTCCTTCTCGTGGTGGCGAGCCTGGCCGCGAGCCTGCCCGCGTGGCGCGCGGTCCGCGTCGACCCGAACATCGCGCTCCGCGCCGACTGAGTCCGGCGCCGCCATCGCCTGCCCGGGCTGAGCCGCAGCCGCGCCGGCTGTGCGCCGTGCGCGCACGGCCCTAAGTTGGGGCTCATGCGAACGCCTCTGCTCCGTCTCGTCCTTTCGGCTATGGTGACCGCCGTTGCCTGTGAAGCTGCGCCCTCCCCGCGATCCGTTGCCGATGCGCTGCGGCCTGATTCCGCGCTCTGGCTGCGCATGCTGGCGGCTGAGGACGCGCGAGGTGCGGGCGCGGAGGGCCTGACGCCGCTGACCGAGGGGCTGGCGTCCGACAACATCTGGATCCGCCGGGCCGCGGTTCGCGGGCTGGGCCGGCTCGAAGCGGACTCGCTGGTACCCATCATCGCTACGCTGCTGGATGACGCAGATGCCGGCGTTCGGGCCGCAGCGGCCAATGCGCTGGGCCAGGCTGTCTATCGCGGAGCGCCGGGCCGGGCCCGCACCCTGCTCGCCGACCGGCTCGCGCTCGAAGCTGATGCCGCTGTGCGCGGCATCATCGCGGAAACGCTCGGCCGAATCCGGCACGCGACGTCGGCCGAAGTCCAGGCGACTATCGTGGCGATTGCCGGCACGCCCCAGCATGTGGTCGAAGCGCCGGTCGACCCGTTCCTGCTGGGCGCGGCCAGGGGACTGTTCTTCCTCGCGCGCCAGCCCGCAGCCAGGGATTCGATTCCGGACTTCGCGCTGGACGCGTTCCGCAACCTGCTGGTCACCGGGCTCGATGCGGCAACCCGTGAGGCCCAGCCACTCGACGCCCGCCGCACCCGTACGGTTGCGGCCGCTGCCTTCGTCGCGACGCGCCGGGCCACACCCGATGACGTCATGGCGATTCTGCGCGATGGCGACCCGCTGGTTCGCCGTGAAGGTATCGCCGCGGTCGCCGCGCTGCCCGCAGAGCAGCGGTCGGCCGCGCTCGAGTCCCTGCTGCGGGACAGCTCGGCCATCGTACGCTTCGCGGCGCTCCGCTCGCTTGCCGCGTCCCTCGCGCCGGCCGGGTCGTGTCCTCAGGTGTTGCAGGCGACGCTCGATTCGGACGCGCACGTCCGCAACCTCGCCATCGCGTCCCTCGCCTCCGGCTGCGCCGGCGCAGACGCCACGCCACGGCTCGACAGCCTGGCCGCATCGCTTTCGCCCACGCTGCCGGACACCGGCACCGGCTGGCAAATGGCCGCCCATGCGCTGGTTTCCCTTGCGGCCACGGACGCACAACGCGCTCGCGGCCGCCTCGACGGCTTTGTCGCCAGTGCTAACCCGTTTGTTCGCATGTACGCGGCGCGCGCCGCCGCCCGGCTCCGCGACCTCGCCACGCTCCAGACGCTTTCCGCGGATGTGGTGGCCAATGTGCGCAACGAAGCCGTGCAGGGCCTGGTCGCACTGCAGGGACGCGCCGCCGACAGCGTGCTGATCCGCCAGCTGCGCGAGAACGACAGCCAGCTGCTGCAGACGGCCGCGGACGCGCTCGAGGGCACACGCTCGACTGCGGCGCTGCCCGCACTGCTCGATGCGATGGACCGCATTTCCAGCGCACGGCGCGAAACCTGGCGTGACGCACGCATGGCCCTGCTCCGGCGCATTGCGGAGCTCGGTTCCGCGCGCGATGCCGAGCGGCTTCGCCCCTGGCTTGCGGACTACGACGTGCGCGTCGCCGATGCCGTGGCCCAGCTGCTGGGCCGCTGGTCCGGCACGCGCCCCGAAGCCACGCCCGCGGCGCTGCCACGCCTCGTGCTGCCTTCATTCGCCGCGCTCGACTCGCTCGAACGCGTCACGGTCGCGCTGCAGACCAGCGCGGGCACTCTCGAGATCCGACTGTTCCCGTTCGATGCGCCGACCAACGCCTGGCGGTTTGCCCGGCTCGCGCGCGAGGGCTGGTTCAATGGCCTCACGTTCCACCGCGTCGAACCCAACTTCGTGCTGCAGGGCGGCAGTCCGGCGGCCAACGAGTATGCGGGCGATGGTCCGTTCACACGCGACGAAGTAGGCCTGGGCAACTGGCGCGGTACGCTCGGCATCTCCACGCGCGGCCGCGACACGGGCGATGCGCAGATCTTTGTCAACCTCATCGACAACACGCGGCTCGATCACAACTACACGGTCTTTGCCCGGATCGTGACCGGCGAGGACGTCATGGACCGCGTGCTCGAGGGCACGGTCATCCATCGGATCACGTTCCGCTGAAGCGACAGTGGACCTGATCGCGCCCGAAGTCGCGCAGCTGCTCGAGACTCTGACGCCGGAGCGGCCGGACATCATGCTCCAGATGGAGCAGCGCGCGCGGGACACGGCATTCCCCATCATCGGACCCGCCGCCGGCCACTTCTGCTATCTGGTCGCGCGGATGATCCGGGCGCGCCGCATCTTCGAGCTCGGCTCCGGCTATGGCTACTCGACCGCCTGGTTCGCCCGCGCCGTCCGCGAGAACGGGGGCGGAATGGTCTGGCACACCGTCCGGGACGAAGCGCTCTCCCACGATGCGCAGCGATACCTCGATGCCCTGGGCTGGGCCGACCTGGTCCGCTTCGAGAAGGGCGAGTCCGTCGAACGGCTTCGCCTGACGGACGGTCCCTTCGACCTTATCTTCAACGACATCGACAAGGCGGGCTATCCGGCCTCGCTCGACGTGATCGAGACGAAGCTGCGGCCGGGCGGCGTCCTGATTGTGGACAACGCTTTGTGGAGCGGCCGCGTCTTCCACGAAGAGGACCGCTCCGCCAGCACCGAGGGCGTGCGCGAGATCACACGCAGACTGACAACGGACCCGAAATGGACGGCCACGATCGTGCCGATCCGTGATGGCTTGCTGTTCGCCCAGTACCACTGATCCAACTCGTCCGGAGGAGTTATGAAAGCCGCCCGCAGTCTGTTGGCATTCGCCCTGCTTCTCGCCATGAGCGCGGCCGCGAGTGCGCAGGCCCCGAAGAAGATGACGATCACGGAATCGCTGATGCTGCCCAGCTGGGGCGGTTACACGCTCTCGGCGGCGGGGGACCGGCTGCTCTTCACGAAATCGACACGCAACGCGGAAACGCTCGAGACCGTGTCGCACATCCATCTGTACGACATCGGGTCGGGCCGAACCACGCAGCTGACGAACTCGCCGAAGGGCGAAACCAACCCGCGCTGGCTGCCGGACGGCCGCATTGCCTTCTCCTCGGACCGCGATGGCAAGGTCGCGCAGTGGGTCATCTCGCTGGACGGCGGCGAGGCGCAGAAGCTGATTGACGATGCGAACGCACCGTCCAGCACGAACTTCTCGCCCGACCAGACGCGCATCGCATTCACCGAAGCGAGCGAGCGCGCCGACAAGAAGGAATGGGACGAAAAGGTCAAGAAGAAGGACGACGGCTTTTACGCCGAGAAGAAGATCACGTGGACGCACATCTGGGTGTATGACGTGGCCGGCAAGCAGAAGAAGCAGATCACGACCGGCAACTTCGACATGCAGGGCCCGACCTGGTCGCCGGACGGCCGCTGGATCGCGTTTTCGTCCAACCGCACGGGCACGCAGATGGGCGACCCGAATCGCAGCGACAACACCGACCTCTTCGTCATTGCCGCGGACGGCGGCGCCGAACGCAGACTCACGACGAATCCCGGGCCCGACCGCGGCCCCGTCTGGTCGCCCGATGGCCGGAAGATCGCCTACAGCTCCGTCGACTTCGAGAACCATTCGGCCAGCCAGAACGACCTCAAGGTCCTTTCCGTCGAGGGCGGTGAGCCGCTTAACCTGACGACCTCTCTGGACTACTCGGTTTCAGGCATCGAATGGGCGCCCGATGGCGGCACGATCTATTTCCGGACCGAAGAAGGCCTCGGCTCCGCGCTATACAAGGTGTCAGCAACGGGCGGCGCGCCGCAGCGCGTGCTGCCGGACAACGAGAACGTGTACACCGTCGAGAGCAAGTCGAAGGACGGCTCGAAGTGGCTGATCACGTCGACCAGCCTGTCCGATCCCGGCTCCGTGTACATTGCCGATGCCGATGGCCGTAACATGCGCCTGCTTTTCCGTGAAAACGACGGACTCAAGGACTTCGCACTCGCCAAAGCCGAAGCCCTTACCTGGAAGGGCGCGGACGGCTGGACCATCGAGGGCCTTCTCACATACCCGCTCGATTACCGCGCCGGGCAGAAAGTCCCGCTCATCCTGCAGGTGCACGGCGGGCCGCACGGCCGCTACTCGAAGACGTTCTCCACCGGCACGCAGATCTGGGCCGCCCGCGGCTACGCGGTGCTGCAGGGCAACCCGCGCGGCAGCTCCGGCCGCACACTCGAGTTCAGCTCCGCCAACGTGAGGGACTGGGGTGGCAAGGATTTCCAGGACATCATGAAAGGCGTCGATCACGTCGTTGCCATGGGCATCGCCGATCCCGATCGCATGGGCGTGATGGGCGGCAGCTATGGCGGATTCATGACGTTCTGGACCGTGACGCAGACCGATCGCTTCAAGGCCGCGATCGGCCACGCCGGCATTTCCGACTGGTACTCGTTCTACGGCCAGACGGACATCCCGTACCTGCTCGAGTTCGGCTTCGGCGGTGATCCGTGGGAGACCAAGCGCGTCTACGAGCGCTTCTCGCCCATCGAGTTCTCGGCCAACGTGAAAACGCCGCTGCTCATCACGCACGGCGAGGAAGATCGGCGCGTGCCGATTTCCCAGGCGGAGCAGTACTATCGCTCGCTCAAGAAGATGGGCAAGACCGTCGAGTTCCTGCGCTATCCGCGCGAGGGCCACGGCATCGGCGAAGCGCGCCACCGCATCCACCTGGACCGTGAGCAGGAAGGCTGGTTCGCGCGCTTCATCCTGGGGCAGCCCCGGACCATCACGACGACGAGTACAGACGTGAGGCACTGACGACCGTTCGCGCGCGCAACGTCCTGAAACAGCTCACCGCCGAGTCGCGGAGCACGCAGACGGCCTCCGCGTCCTCCGCGCACTCGGCGGTGAGAGAATCTGTCCGCCCGGATCAGCGCGCTTCGCCAGCCTCGGTCGCCGCGCGTGGACGCGGCGCGTCTTCCAGTGTCTTCAGCACATCGCGCCACGCAAACTTCTGTCCCATGCCGCGCACGTAGTAGTCCATCCACGCCAGCTCCGCCACCGACTTGACCAGCTGGTTGCGCGGATCCGGAATGCCGTGGCTCTCACCCGGATACATGAACAGCTCCGTCGGCACGCCCAGCTTCTTCAGCGCCATGTGCAGCTCGACGGACTGCGGGCTCGGTACGCGCGGATCGCCTTCCACCACGTGGATCATCGTCGGCGTCTTCGCGTTCCTGATGTACTTGAGCGGCGACTGCACCCAGTACGCGTCGAAATCATCGTAGGGCAGCTTGTTGCCCAGGTAGTACTGTCGGTTCCGCTGCACATCGCTCTGCGCGTACATCGAGATCCAGTTCGATGTACCGGCGCCCGAGCTGATCGCCTTGAACCGGTCCGTGTGTGTCAGGATCCAGTTGGACCAGTGGCCGCCCGCGCTCCAGCCCAGCGCGCCCATGCGGTTGCCGTCGACAATGCCCTGCGCGACCAGATGATTGACGCCCGTCATGATGTCATCGAAGCCGGGCGGGAAATAGTTGCCGACGATCCCGTTCTTGTGCGCTTCGCCATAGTTCGTTGAACCGCGGTAGTTCGGCTTCAGCACGGCGTAGCCGGCGCCCGCGTAGACCTGCGAGCCGTAGCCGCCATTGAAGCCGAGCACGTCGGCCGAAGCGGGGCCGCCGTGGATCGCGACAATGAGCGGGTAGCGCTGGCCGGGCTGATAGCCCACGGGCCTGGTGAGCACGCCGCCGACCATTTTTCCGTCCTTCGACCGCCACGTGATCTCCTCCTCATCGCCCAGTGCAAACCCGCGAACCTGCGGATTCGCATCGGTCAGTTGCCGCCATGCACTGCGGTCCGTCACCTGATCGATGGATGCAACGGTGAACAGCGTGGAGGGCGTCTTCGGATCGGAGTAATTGATGAAGAGGACGCCCGTGTTCGCGTCCCGGTTCACGGAGAGCGATGCCTTCTCCGTCGTGACCTGGCGGACGGTGCCGCTTGCGACATCGAGCGCCATCAGCTGGTTCGTCGCGCGAATGCCCTCACCGAAGTAGATGGTGCGGCCATCCGCCGACCAGAAGCCGGTCGAGACATCGCCATCGAAGGCGCTGCCCAGCTTGCGCCACTGGCCACTGCGGTCCGCCGTGCCACGCACGTACACGCGCGTGTTCTTCATGCTGTACTTCATCAGATCGTCCGGGCCGCTGAACGCCATCCAGCGGCTGTCCGGCGAGAAGCTCGGTCCGTTTTCGCCGATCTCCGAGTTGTTCGTGAGTCGCTCGACTTGCCCGCTCTGCGCGTCCAGCAGGTACAGGTCCGTGTTGATGCCCTGCTCCGTGATGTTCCGCTTGTAGCGTTCGGACGATGTGCCGCGGAACCCGACCCAGCGGCTGTCATGCGAGATCGTGATGCCCGACACCGTGATGGACGGATCCTGCGTCACGCGGTTCGCGCGGATCGGCTCGAGATCCAGCGCCCACAGACTGACCAGCGGCGTCTCCGCATTGCGGATGTCCACCGTGAAGCGCTTCTCGATACGCAGCTTCTCGTCCGCGATCATCGTGTCCGGCGACAGGAAATAGATGCGCCGACTGTCCGGTGCGATCTGCCACTGTTCGATCCCGGTCGCGTGCTTCGTCAGCTGCTCGGCTTCCGCGTTTACCAGATCGGTCACCGGCTTGCGATACAGCTGCTGCTCGCCCGCGCGGCCTGACCGGTAGACCAGCCACCGGCCATCCTTCGTGAACGCGTATTCCGCGACGCCAGTTGCCGCATCCGTGATGCGGCGGGCTTCGCCGCCATCCGGCCGCATCAGGTACAGCTGATTCTGCCCGCTCGCGTTCGCCGGCGCATCGCGGTTCGACGCAAACAGGAAGAACGTGCCATCCGGCGCCCACTGCGGCGATGTCTCGTTCTTCTCCTTCGTGAACGTCATCTGCCGTGTCGAGCTCAACCCTCGCTCGAGCGACACCAGGAACAGGTCCGTCTGCCGCCTCGCCTCTTTCCAGTCCGGCGTCGAGATCGTGTAGAGCATCCAGCGCCGGTCCGGGCTCGGCACGGGCGCGCCAGCCTGGTTCATCAGCTGCATGTCCAGAAACGTCATGGGCCGCTGCGCCTGGACGGCGGCGCCGGGCGCGGCGCCGATCGCCAGCACGAAGCCCGCGGCAAGACCTGCGATTGCACCGGGAACGAGCATGAACCGGGAGATGCGCATGGGATTCCCTCGCCTGCAGTGCGGGACGCATCGCGACCGGCCAGGATCCCGGGCCGGCGCGGCATCGTGAGTGGGACCAGTATAGGGTTCACGGCCGTTCTTCGCACGTCAGCAGCCGGCGCACGGCCGGTGCCGGCCGAGGTGGTCAACGGGCCGTTTAGCAGGCATGGCCAGCGACCGGGCTCGCAAGGGTTTTCCCGTCCGGCATCGGGAGATGCGCCCTTGCGCGAACGCAGCCGCGTGTGCACCCTCATGCCGGCACACGGGATGCACTTGCGAACGAAAACGGAAAGTTACGATGAACTTTGTGGAAGCCACGAGCCGACTGATTCGCGGCGTTACGCTCGAGGACCTGGCGCAGGAGCTGGGCGTCACGCGCGGGTTCCTCGGACAGGGGCGGATGGATCCGTCGCATCCGCAGCATCGCTCGCCACCGCGTGGCTGGGAAGCGGCCGTGGCGAAGCTGGCACGGCGCCGTGCGGAAGAGCTGGGCAAGGTTGCCACGAAGCTGGCGTCGGCCAAACCGCGGCGGCCCGCGCAGCGGAAGCGCGCGCGCAAGCGTACGGGCTCGCGCCGCTGATTCCTGTGGCGGGCTCTGTCCGCCGGTCTGTGGCACAACCG